>MDTC01139977.1_pt1 | contig 12341 bp, 8 predicted proteins | sample 811181 | NCBI WGS metagenome assembly MDTC01 (sample SAMN05326644, study PRJNA326480) | marine metagenome | isolation source: seawater | place: Pacific Ocean: North | collected 2011
AGCGAACCGCTCTTATAGGGGTCAATGGTCGGCGGAATGCAGTGAGTACCATGGCCGACGACCGAGTCTTCAAAGCAGTCGTGAATGATTCCACGACAAAGCTAGAACGGAAGAACGCAAAGGATGCAGTGCGAACCTATTCTCCATCATTCCAAACTGATGTTGAGGGAAATGAATACAACGCATTACTCGGCAAAAAAATCGGCGATGAAGTGCCTGGCGTAAATGTCCATGTAGATATGACGGGATATACTCTCAAGATTACTGGCGGAAGCGACAAGACTGGAACACCAATGCGTAGCGATTTACATGGTGGCGGAGTAAATGCTGTGCTAGTAGGCCCTGGTGTAGGATACAAAGGGAAACGCTACGTTCGAAAGAATGGAAAGGTGTACCGTTACAAATACAGAGGTATTCGCCGACGACGAAACCTACGTGGAAGCACAATTTCTACTGATACACGACAGATCAACCTCAAAGTCGTAGAAAAGGGGTCGAGACCTCTTGCCGACATCTTCGGAGCCAGTAGTGAAGGCACCGAGTGAATGAGGAGTGGGTAAATCCTGGCAACCCTTCCAAGACAACCGGAAGTCAACATCGGGTTGGTTGGACATGTCGACCATGGAAAGACTACTCTGACCAGAGCATTGTCAGGGACATGGACTGATACCCATTCAGAAGAAAGAAAAAGAGGAATCTCGATTAAACTGGGTTATGCAGATACAGCATTCTATCTCACTAAGGAGGGGCAATACTATCCAATGGGGAAGCGGCCTGATGGAACAAAAGACAAAGATTCGGAGTTACAAAGAACAGTATCATTCGTTGATGCCCCTGGCCACGAGACATTGATGGCTGTAATGATTTCAGGTGCGTCAATAATGGATGGTGCACTATTGCTAATCGCAGCAAATGAAACATGCCCTCAGCCTCAAACTAGAGAACACTTAGCCGCATTACAAATTGCTGGAATTGAAAATATCGTTATTGTTCAAAATAAAGTAGACTTAGTGACTAGAGAGAGAGCAATTGAATCCCACAAAGAAATTAGTGAATTCGTATCAGGGACAATCGCAGAAGAGGCCCCAATCATTCCCGTATCTGCTCATCATGATGTGAATCTAGACATCCTTATCCAAGCTGTCGAAGCAAAGATTCCAACTCCTGAACGAGGAGATGAAAATGGAATGATGCATATCGCTAGATCATTCGATATCAACCGCCCAGGAACAAGGCCAGCAGGCCTCAAGGGAGGAATCATTGGAGGTTCAATCGTTCGAGGTAAATTTTCTCAGGGCGACGAGGTAGTAATTGCACCAGGTAGAAGATCGTCTCAAGGATCTAAACAAAAATGGACTCCTATCGAAACTAGAATCATGTCTATGAAAGGAGGGGGGCTTGAACTAAAGGAAATGAATGCTGGTGGTCTATGCGGGATCTCTACTCCTTTAGATCCAGCAATGACAAAGGCAGACAATTTATCAGGGCAAGTGATGGCAAGAAAGGGAGAAGTGCCTCCGATTTGGGAAGTTATGTCGTTAGACCTGACTCTATTGGAAAGAATGGTAGCCAGTGAAGAAGGCAAAGCAGACAAAGTCAAACCTCTAGCACTAAATGAGATGTTAATGGTAAATGCAGCTACTGCAACATCGGTAGGAGTAGTTAACAAGGTCTCAAAGGGAGTCACAACACTATCACTAAGACTACCAATTTGTGCAACAGTTGGAAGTAGAGTAACTCTCTCTAGAAGAATCGATTCACGGTGGCGACTAATCGGCCATGGAACCATCTCAGGGTGAAATTGTGCCAGATCTTCTGATCGACGCATGTGGATGGGCAGCGGTTGTGGATGCAGGGCTCAACATTGACCTCGAAATCGAACGAACCGTTGGCCCAAGTAAATGGGTAGTCCTATTGCAAGTAAAAATGGAACTAGAAAGAATGAATGAGAAGAAGAAGGACCTTCTTCTTGATTTACTCTTTACAAGATCAGAAATAATTGAATCCCCCCATAGACATACTGATGATGCCTTAGTGGCATTGGCAAAGGAAAATGGGGGTACTGTTCTAACAGTAGATAAAGAACTCAAACGTCGTTTAATAGCAGAAGGATGCGGATACCTAGAAGTGTTCAAAGATAGTTCACTTCGATTAATCGAATAGCGATTATGGTAATGTAAACAGATGGTCGTCATTATGTCCATCCAACCAGCCTATACGCACACCTGCATCAATCCATGCATGAGCATAGTAAATAGCTCCAAAAGCGCGAACGTGGTCACCTGAATCCAAAAAATGTAAGGCATCTTTGCGATAATCATCACACATCCTCAACATATCTTCCAAATGGACTCCTTCTGGGGAGTTTGGATCAACCTTTGGAGTTGCCTTTTCACGAGCAGCATTAGTAAGCGCGATTGCTTCCAAAACCTTCTCACGAGACACTTCTGTATTCAATCTGAACCCTCCTGTAGCCCCAATACTCTTCGAACATCCTCTGCTCTACCTAAGGCACGGTATAGTTCCAATGCTCTAGACCAAAGCCCCTCTTCTTCTGCCTGTTGGGCAGATTCAAACATCGAGGTACGTTGCATCCAATCTAGGCGTCTTCGCTCTTCGGTTTCTAAAGTACGAAGATTATCCAACCTCATTCCACTAAGACTTGGAGATTCACTCCATCGAATCAATCCCTCTCGAGTTGCGGATACAATGACTCCTGACCCATCTGAGAAAGCATAATCCACGGAACTTTCTCCGAAACCGGCATCTTTTCCATCAATTTCATGACTAATTCTGCCTTCAAGATCCATGGTCCACCAACCATCCCCAGCTCTTGTTGCTCTATGAGGATCCAAACCACCATCTGAAATTCTAGAGATCTCGTCCCATCCAAAGGGATTTGGTACTCCTTCGTAAAGTGCACCTGCAGAATCAAGAAGAAGCATCCTACCGCCTTCTAAACGACTACACCAAGTCCACCGTCGATCTTCAATGACTCTCTGGGCATGTTCACCATGCAATCGAATACATCGAATGAATCCATCATGATCCAAACATAACAGATGTTCCCTGTCCATCCAACCAATCAACATTCGAGTAGGGCCTACTCTAAGTCGACGAATTCCCCTTCCGTTTTCACGGAATAAATGTAAATGGTCTCCTCGATCAGGTGCAATCCAGCCCCCTCCTACACGATGTAATACCTCTCGATAGCCCCCTGGGATAGAGCGCCCATCACTGAGAGGCTTTCCTGTACTACGATTCAAAATATGGATTGATGTTCCAGTTAACAATGCCACAGAAGAACCGGATGTTTCCAGCGAATATGTATCAAAAACATGGTCACTACGCCAAGCAGTAGTGCCATCGGGCCTTAACGCAATCAAAGACTGCCCTGTGCAAATCAACATTCCACTAGTATCAACCTTTACATCATTCACTGGGCCATCGATTTGATGGCTCCATGCCACTCGCCATTCACTCATTCCTCCACCTCCGTCAAAAGCCGCGATGCTGCGGCAGTCATCCTATACCATCGAGTACGACCTTCCTTGCGAACAGAAAGGAAGCCATGTCGCCTCAAATCATTGAAAATCTGTGATAATCTAGAACGCCCTACTTGTAAACGGGCCTGTAAAGTAAGATCACTCGGAGAAATATCACGAGTTGCTGATGCAGTAAGCACAATTACATCTGCATCGGAAACATCTCTCAATCGTTCAGGACGAAGTGGTTCGTCAGGGTCCCATCTGGGGGAACGCAATACATTGAGGCCACGAACGACCTCCTCAGGGGATACCAAGGGAACTGAAGGAGAAATTGGAGCACGAACTGGATTTATTTGAGGAAGGTGAGGTGAATCCGATGTTTGAATCCCATCTTCAACCCAAAGGGATGCACCCTCTGAAGTCAAATCGGGAGGGCGGGCGGTCATTGGATCTCGATCCATTTTATTTCGAGGATTATTCTCCAATTCAGAATCAACAAAGGACTCAACATATGGAAGATTGGGCTCTACAGTTTCACGAATATTTACTGGTTCGGGGACGGGTAATGGATCAATACCCATTATCTGAGAGGTGGGGGGATTTGGAGGCATCTTAGCATCAAGTCTAGCTTTTGTTTGTTTACTCCTCTCCGCAAGTCCCATGATTCCTCCTCTTGGAGGAGGGGGTTGAATCTCAATTGTATTAGTTTGGAAATGGGGTGATCTCACAGAATCTTCTGTCTGCGGCGAAGTGTACTGAATATCTGGCACATCATCTATGATATCTATTGATTCTTCCAAATCTACTGAACTTTGATCTTCAGAAATATACTCGTCGTGTAATGTCTTTTCAGACCCCTTATCCCATTCTGCAAAGGGATCTAGTGGAACTGGTTCATCTTCTTCGGATTCAAGATACAGTGGATCTCCTTCGAAATCATCAATCCCTCCCCTAGAGGCAAAATGTATCACTTCGTCTTCCCAGCCAACTTCACTTTCCATGGAATCGTTATCGTCTAAAATCAAAGAATCAACAACTGGTTCGAAATTGGTGGATTTAGGTGGTTCAATTCTGGTTTCGTTTGGTAACGTAGTTCCACTAAACCAAGCATCATATTCGTCCTCTGGAGGAGAATTTGATGGTGTAAAAAGTGGACGTGTAGGAATAGGAGGAGGGGATTGTTGGGGCGTTGCAGAATAGGATGGCGTCTTTGGAGTTTCAAAAACGGAACTTTGAGTAAATGATGTAGGTTCGTAAGTAATGAATTCTGCAGTTTTTGATTTGTCAGGAGAGATTAGATAGCTTAGATGTCGACTAAGTTGACGAATAATTATCGCAGGATTACCATTGGAGAACGAATGAAGTTTCATTAAATCACTTTCTTCAGTCACAATGGTTTCGTTAGATACGGAGCCCATTCTACAGTCAATTAGATCTCGGACCTGTTTCGAATTCAATGGTTCCAGCCAATGGATTTGGTCGAATTTGTCGAGGAGAGAAGATTCCCATCCTACGATTTGATCGTTTGAAACAGCAAACACCACCATTGCACGCATTCTCCTCATTATCGGAAGAATTTCTTCTATTACCGTCCTCAATTCTAAAGAATTGGGGACATTATAATCAAATGCGATTAAGGGCAAGGGCCCTTGGTTTGCATTCAGATAATCTCTCAATTTATCGGCTGCAGTCTGAGGAGTAGGGGGTACAGAAAATGCCTTGGTAAGGCCTACTAATGCCTCAGTTAGAAACCTTGATGTTGGATCAGAGGAGCCCCATACAGTGCCTATATGTCTAGAATCAGAAGGAGAAAGGCATTGAAGGATACTTGAACGACCTGAACCAGTTTCGCCTACAATCAAATGGACGCCAGGGTTACCATTTATCATCTGTGATGTTATTGGAGTAACGATGTCCTCCCTTCCTACCAAGAGAACCTTGTGCTCGTGTTCAATTGGAAGCAGAGTGAATGGATTGCCTTTCACGAGTGGGCCATTGGGTAGATACTCGGCTCCAGACATTAACTCGCCATTGCAGTCTAAATATAAACGATTCACATGTTTTTACGCATTAAAAATTGATTTCGTGATTGAAAAAAGATTTGCCAAGCACACAATCAAACGACTGAATGAAAATGAAAAAAATAATATTGACAGGTGTTAACGCAAATTAACGCTTTTATTAGAAGCGTTAGAAGCGTTAATTGGGTAAAAATTACTTCAAAAACGCCTATTTCTGTTCCATAGAACAACAAGGGACATATCCGAGTCACCTAGACGACCATACAGGAGGAACCCCAATGGATAGTCGAATTAGTGGATTTTATTCCCTTACAATACATGAGCGTCGTGTAGCAATTGCTAATGCAATGTCCATGGAACTGCCTATTTTTCGAGCTTGGGGGGATGCTGAATCGCTAGACGAATCCACTGCTGATCGAATGATTGAGAACGTAGTTGGACGTTTATCACTACCAGTGGGCATTGCTATGAACTTCCTCATTGATGGGAAATCAACCTTCATTCCTTTTTGCGTAGAAGAGTCCAGCATTGTTGCTGCAGCGAGCAATATCGCTAAGCGTGCCCGTAATTCGGGTGGTTTCACTACAGATGTTGACCCTCCTAAAATGATAGGGCAACTTCAGATTCTAGATGTCCCCGATATGAATGATGCAATTCACAAAATCAATCAAAATAAAGATGAATTAATGGACAAGTGTAATGATATTGAATCTACTATGATTCGTCTTGGAGGAGGATGTAAAGATATTGAATGTAGAATTGTAGAAGCAGAATCACAAAATATGCTAATTGTTCACTTAATTGTCGATACACGCGATGCTATGGGAGCAAATGCAGTCAATACGATGGCAGAAAGAGCAGCTCCTTGGCTAGAAAACTTGACCGGAGGCAGAGTTCTGCTTCGAATATTGTCTAATTTGGCCACTCAAAGGTTAGCACGAGCAAACGTACGGCTATCTCCCGAATCAATGTCGAGTTCAGGAGACGCAGAAGAAGGCGCCAGAATCATTGATGATGTAATACTAGCATTTGAATTCGCAGATGCAGATCCATGGAGAGCAGCCACACACAACAAGGGAATAATGAATGCAATTTCACCAGTTGGATTGGCATGTGGGCAAGACTGGAGAGCAATAGAAGCAGGAGCACATGCTTTTGCAGCAATAACTGGTAGGTACCGTTCAATGACTCGTTGGTGGAAAGATGAGCATGGTTGGATAAATGGTTCAATCGAAATCCCAATTGCCGTGGGAATCGTAGGAGGTGCGTCAAAAGTCCACCCTGTTGCTCGATTAAACCTTGAATTAACTGGTGTAACAAGTGCTCAAGAATTAGCGGGAATAATGGCATGCGCTGGACTTGCGCAAAATCTTGGTGCTATGAGAGCATTGGCAACCAAGGGGATTCAAGAAGGGCATATGCGATTACATCTGAGAAATATGATAATTTCAGCAGGCGCAGAACCACATGAAGTAGATGAGGTTGCAAATGCTGTGCGCTCAGACGGAGGGAACATCACACAATCATTGGTAAATTCAAAGTTAGAGGAATTTCGTCAATCCTGATCTTCAATATCATCTTCAGTTCCATCAGAATCAGGAACCACGTCCATGTCGCCTACCTGAGGATCTAATTCTCTGATAGAATCAACCAATTCTTGAGATGTGATGCCATTGGCCTCAGCCTGCTGCCTGAACCATTCTTTGACCTTTTTTGGTTCAGTATGAGGGCATTGAAATCGTTCAGCAAAATATCGAGTTGTCTGTAAGCGGCGTGAATTCCCCTTCCTGCGACGATCTACCAGTCCAAGACGGGCAAGAGAACGGACGTAATCGTAAGCTATCGGCCCCATCATACTAACCAAATCACTCTGCATCATCGGCTGGTGATATGCGATCAAGGCCGCAGCACGTTGTAATCTCTCAGGGATATCGCCTCGCAGTTCTGATGGCAAATAGGAAGAGAGGCGAGGGTCAACTTCCATAGACCATCTTCCGCCCACCTCAACGATTTGGAGAGCATTGCCTCTTCTGCGCCGATATTGACCTCTTAGTGCCTCTAGAGCCCCAATTACATCTTCTTCGCCTAGAGATGACTGAGAAACCAATTCCGAGCAACTCAGGGACCTCCCAGAGCAAAAAAGGAGGGCTTCAACAATTGCTTCGACTCCTGGTTTCTCAGTCATGCTTCCACCTCTACCAATGAAATTCCTCTCTCTTCAGCAATCTGAAGGCTAGCCTCATCATATGATGAAGAAGAAGGCCAACGATCTTTGATGAATATGCGACCTTCTGATGATTCACCCATTTGCCAAATTTCAGCAAAACCTCTGTGTGTAAGGAATAATGATGCAACAAAACCCGAAATTTCGCCTTCTATTGCGGCTTCTTCATCGTTGGCCCCTTCTTCTATGGCTAATGCCATCAAATACTCTCTAATTGCAACTAATTCTACAGGAGCGCCATTACGGCCAATATCTCGCATTGCTAACCAACATCTTCTGATATCTTCCTCAAGATTCTCTCTATGGATTCTAGATGATACATTGGCCATTGCCTCAGCAACTTCTGCTTGATGGCGAACACGTGCTTGTTCACGAAGTTGCCGTTCTCTAGCATCATCATGTGCTCCTTTGAGTGAAAATAACATCTCAGTAAGCGTAATCGGTCTTGATTCGGTAGTCCTTCTGATTCTCCCTTCAAACAAATTGGGTAATGCATCTCTTGCTTGCCCAGTTAGAACATTTACTGAGAATGAGTATTCATCATCGTTTAATTCACTCTCCCAACCTATATCCATGGTCCAATCATCTTCAAGAAGATCTTCTTCCCAACGTTCATGTCTATCGATTAATGAAAAAGTTTGAGCGTGAAGAATGGACCAAGCCATTCGAATCAATCGCCCACAACTTGGTAAATCGATATTATCTGCTGTTTTTATTCGCTCACTAAACAAATCAATGAATGTCGATAAATCAACGTCCCATGGATCTAAAGATTCTGTTTCGAATAGTTGGAACACAAGTGCGATTGAACGATCAATAGGGTCAACCAACATCTGATGTTCGCCATTTTCCATTTCGGCAATATCAACTAGACGATCCAAGAATGGAGTTACTTGTTCATCCTCTTCGCCCCCAAGTAGGCGATTAACAATATCTGAGCGTAAATGATGAGTATCCAATAGGTCCATTCAGACACCTCACTCCTCGAGCAACTGCTCACTATCAGTTGACTGTGTAGGTAAATCATTGGCTTCGGCTTCATCAGATTCTGCTTCTTCGAGACGTGCTTCCCAATCAAGACGTTCATCTAAATCCTCCTTGGTATCAGCAGCTCTATCACCTAAAAGTGCGATTGTAGAGGCTTCTTCTTCCGCAGATTCATCTTCTTCTCGAACTCCTCCCAAACTTTCTGGTGTAGGTAGAGGTTCGGGGACCATTGGGCGATTCTGAGGGATTGGCAAATCAGGCATATTCGCCCTTTCTTCTTCCGCTTTCCTCTGGGCTTCCAATTCTGCCTCAGCTGCTTCACCCATTTCTACTGCAGCATCACGATCGAAATTCATAATCAAACGACTGCACCCATCCCCTCCATGAGTCACACCAATATGGTGATCAGCCATCTGCAGACTGACCTTGCGTAAGGTGACCATAATGAATTGGGCACGACTACTTCTTAGCCTACACAATTTAGCAATACTCTCGGCATTGAATGAATCCAAGTTTTGATCAACCTCATCGAAGTAGTAAAACGGAGATGGCTCAAAATCTTGAATCGCAAAGATAAGGGCAAGCGCAGCCATTGATTTTTCACCTCCTGAAAGAAGGTTGAGGCGTGTCTGATTGCTCTTTCCAGGAGGCATTGCCCACATCTCAAGACCTCCGGAGAAGGGATCATCCGGATTCTCTAATCGCAAATCGCCCTTACCGCCTGGTTGCAATAACTTGTAAACTCGTGTGAAATTCTTTGAAACTTGGTCGAGAACCTCTGTTAATCTTAGACGACGTTCAGATTCGAGTTGTTCAGCGATTCCAATGAGATCTGTGCGCCTTTCTCTAAGTGAAGAAGCGTCTTGTCGAAGTTGTTCCACTCTTGATGCAGCTTCGTCATACTGCTCGATTGCAAGTTGATTGACGTTTCCAATTTGACTGATTCTACGCTCAAGTCCACGAACCTTAGATTCAACTTCTGTGAATGCAGGAATACTATCACCTTCTTCAGGGATTGAGATATTCATCTCTGCCATCTCAGAAGATAATTCATTGAGCACAGAATGCTTACGATCTATCTCAGAATTGAGTTCTGTAATTCTAGCCATCATTGTTACTCTCTTGGAATTCATAGTCTCAAGATTGGCACGAATTGTAGCCCTCTCATCAACATATTCAGTTCTTTGATCATCCAGAGCCTTGTGTTCTTCACTAACTTGAGAATGTATTTCGCGCAAGCCTTCAAGTTCTTCTGCCCATTCATCTCTATTGGATTCCAAAGACTGAATTTGCTCCTTATTTTTCTTGGAAATTTCAAGAGATTCCACTTCTCTCTCTTCCAACTTCTTAATTTCGCCTTGAATTATCTCTAGACGTTCATTTCCAGTTGTCAATGCAGATTCTGCCTGAATAGATATCCTAGATGCCTCTGTGAATGATTCCTGGGCATCTCTCAAACGCTTGGATAAATGTTCAGGAGTTTGGGAACGAAGTTGCTCCATTAAACCATCACGATTCGAAACCGCTGCTAGATGTTCTGCTTCGGCCTTGGCATTTGCAGTTTCGCAAATTTCAACGTCTTTCGCTTTCTTCTTTAATTCCGCCTCTGCATCATTAAGACGTTTCTTATTTTCAGATAATCTTGATTTAGCCCTATCAAGGTCTCCTTTGAGTTCCCGAATGCGCATAGAACCGTCTTCTTGAGTAAGTGAATTAATTCGAGAACGGATTTCTTGCTGTGATTCTTGATTCTTTACGACTGCCGACTGTACAGTCGAATGAAGAATTTCGGCAGAATCCAACGAAGAGGATGCTTTCTCAACAATGGAAAGACCGAGCGCTTTTCCTCCACCAAATGACGCGGAAGGTGTTCTACTAACTCCTCCAACCATGGCGCCAGAGGCTTCGAATACCGTGCCATCCAATGTAACCATTCGAACTCCGCCCATATTTCCACGAGCTATGTCCATATTCTGAACAATTAGAGTGTCTCTAACCGCAGTTCTTACCGCATCCTCTATTTCAGGATCAAAATCCAACAAATCAGCAGCAAAACCAACTACGCCACTTTGACGAGACACCATCAAGGCTCGCCCACCTGCCCTCCTCACTTGCATCTTATTCAGCGGAAGGAAAACTGCACGCCCCAAACGCCCTTCTTTTAGTCGACGGATGCAAATAGATGCAACTTCATCGTCTCTAACCACAATGTGATTCATTCCACCTCCAAGAGCATGAGAAAGGGCGAGAGCATGCGATTCATCTTTGGGCACGCATAATTCACTCAATGGGCCAAGGATACCATCAATCTCAGCTCGATCTCTAATGTTGCAAATTGCCTTAACTGCCTGAGCTTGATGGGATGAACGTCCTGATTTCTGTTCCATTTCCTGACGAGCACGAACCAATTGACGCTCTGCTTCATTCCTAGCATTCCTAGCATCTATCTCTTCTTGACGAAGTGTGGCTTCTGCCTTCTGCAAACGAATTAACTCTTGACCGAGGCGTGAGCGTTCTTCTCCTGAATCAACTCCACCTGATTCTTCAATTTCCATTTCTAAATCATTGACTTCCATTTCTGCTTCCCTGTGGGAATCTTGTAAATCTGCAACTTGGCCATGCGCGATGTCTGCAGACTGTCTGGCCCTCTCTGTTTCTAAAGTCTGAACCTGAAGTTGATCTGAAAATCTAGTTGCCTCATTCACAGCCTTTCCATAAGCACGATTTAGGTCCATTGTTGCCTTATCGCCCTGCTCCATGGCTTTCCTTGCTGCGGCTTCATCAGATTCTGCCTGCTTCATATCTAACTTCGCCGCTTTAAGACGATTTTCAGCGTCAGTAATTCCCTTCAAATGTTTTTCAATAGAGGCCTTTGCTTGACCAATTTCTTTCTCCAAAGTCTTAGCTTCAACCAATGCTCTTTCAGAAGCATTATTCAATTCAAGGATACGATCACCTGATGCCTCAATATCTATTTCTAAACGGCGGATTCTCTCCAGAGTACCCCGTTCTGAAGAACCGAGAAGTGCCTCCATTTCTTTCTGGATTCGAACGATTTCATCTTCCAAATGTTGAAGTCTGATTTCTGATTCTTCACACGAATCTTTGAGTTCATCAGAAGAAGCGATATAACGTGTACGTTCTTCACCTAACATTCGAATTTCTTCAAATTGAGACCTATGCTTCGATTGCATTAAGAGAGATCTAGAATTGTCTAATTCATTGATAAGTTCGCGATATTTCAACGCCTTTTCTCTTTCTTTTTCTAGTGATTCAATACGTTCTACCTGTTTTTTTTCGAACACATCAATCATTTCTAATTGAGATTCGACTTGTTTTCTTTGACGGTCTGCCTTACGTAATTCTTCGTCATATTGAGTAACGCCGGCTACATCTTCGAGGACACGTCTTCTCTCCAAAGGAGTCATAGTGGAAAGGCTCGCAACATCACCTTGGAGCACAATATTGTAACCATCACCTCTTGCTCCCGCCTCAATCAAGAGACGCCTAAACTCTGAGCTAGTAGAAGGCCGATCATTCAATCGATATGACGAAACTGCTGCGCCTTTCGGAGTTAATCTAACTGCCCTAGTAAAACAAACTTCATCGGCATCAACTTTC
>MDTC01029009.1_pt1 | contig 12340 bp, 10 predicted proteins | sample 811181 | NCBI WGS metagenome assembly MDTC01 (sample SAMN05326644, study PRJNA326480) | marine metagenome | isolation source: seawater | place: Pacific Ocean: North | collected 2011
AAACCCATTTCTTGAAGCATTTCTTTTTCTCTTCCTAGATTCGGGAGTTGGTCGACCATTGAAAAGCACCTCCGCAGGTGTAATGAACCAATCGCGTAGCGCTCATAATATTCGTCATTGAGCCATCAGAGTTTTTCCTGTGATTCAGACGAAGGGAGGGCGAATAATTACTGCTTTGACTGAAGACCTCGGACTGGCTGCAATTAACACTTCATCGCCTTCTTTTACTCCAGAAATATAACCGATTCCGATGCCCGTATTCCCTAACGAAGGTGATGGAGCTCCTGACGTAAGTTTCCCTATGACAGATCCATCTAGGGTCGTAACTCCTTTCCCAGGCCTTGGAAGTGGGCCTCTTTCAATATATTTGATGCCCCACCATCGAGCGTCGGAATCCGAATGTGAAACAACTCGGGCTTTGCCAGTAAAATCATGACCAAGATCTAGGCCGAATGGGACGTTCGTTTCCCAAGAATCTCTTGCAAGGAAAGAGTGCGAACCATCATCTAATTGCGGCCAAAGAAAGTCAACCCCTGAAAGAAGATACCCCTTTTCCAAACGCAATGTATCTCTTGCACCCAATCCAACTGGCGTTGCTCCTGCGGCAGCGAGACCTCTCCAAACGGCAACTACGTCTTCATTTGGAACAAATATCTCATAACCTGCTTCGCCAGTGTAACCAGTTCCCTGAATCCATCCAGTAACACCAAGATTGTTTTCCGTTAATGAATCCCACCGGAAACGACCTACATGTTGACCTTCGCCAAACGCATCGTTGAGAATTTCTTTACTTGTTGGACCTTGAAGAGCAATAATCGATATTTTTGGAGAGAGATTTTCAAGAGATACGCCCATTTCATCAGGATTGTGTTGATGAAACCAATTCCACATTACATCGATCATGGATGCGTTTGGAACACCTAGAACCTCAGTTTCAGAAACAACTGCAAAAATCATATCATCGATGATAAATCCATCATGGTCGAGGAAATGAGTGTAAGCACATCGTCCAGGAGGGACTGATGTGACGTTTTGTGTTGCGCATGATTCAAGCCACTCAAGGACACGTTCACCTGAGAAACGGAATGTCCCCATGTGAGAGACGTCGAAGATTCCAGAACCTTCTCGTGTTGCAATGTGTTCAGACTTGATATTTGAATACCAAATGGGGAGTTCAAATCCATGGAAGTCAACAAGATTACCACCCATTGATTTGTGTTCCTCAAAGAGAGCCGTCCGCACTGGTTCATTGTTGGTCATAATCCCACTACTCCATCCTATTACTCAAGTTTTCGTTTCACAAATCATAGAGAAGGAATCTTTCTCTCGATCTCACGTCCCAACTCAACAACACGTTGGATGTAGGCATCAAGACTCTGTTCAGAAATCTGATTGTTTGAGATGACTGAACGGAGAATGATTTGCCCTTTCACTGTGCTTTTACTCACCATAAATCGTCCATCGTTCAACAATCTATTCCGTAATTCAGTATTGAGTTCATTGAGATGTTCTGGTTCTGTATCCCCTACATAACGGAAGCATACATTAGTCCACATTCGAGAGGACGACATTTCTAATTCAGGTGTTTCCTCGACTTTGAGTTCAAGATAGGTGGCCAGTTCCATGAACGTATCCACCATCTTAGCCCATCCTGCATCTCCTATTTCCCGCCATGCTAGCCACAGTTTTAGGGCATCATTTCTCCGTCCACATTGAAGAGAATAACGACCCAAATCGATGTCTTCAGCATCTCCATGATACAAATAATGAGCTTCACTTCCTGTTGAGCAGACTTGACGTAGAATTTCAGCATCCTTGACAATAAACGCAGAGCAAATCAGAGGAACGCCCATCATCTTGTGCGCATCCCAGCAAAAACTGTCTGCCAATTCAATCCCATCCATCAATGAACGGTATTGGTTTGAAAACAAACAAGCTCCACCCCATGCTGCATCAACATGCATCCACAGATTGTTTCGATGAGAGATTTCAGCAAGAGATCGAAGCGGATCAAAAGAACCTCTTACAGTGGTGCCGCTCGTTGCTAGAACTGCAAAGGGTCGTTGACCAGCCTGAAGAGATCGTTCTATTTCCTCTTCCAGAGAATCTGGACGCATTCTACCGTCTTCATCACAACGTACTTTTATCAAATTCAAGTGACCTATGCCAATCACATTAGCCGCTATGCTATATGAATAATGAGCCTCTTCAGAAACAAAAACCACGGAATTTTGACCATCAAAACCCAGAGACGAGGATTTTCTATCCAGCGATTGCCTTGCACAGAGTAAACCGAGAAGGTTGCCGTTTGAACCACCAGTAGTCAAGGTACCTTTGGAAGTAGAAAAGCCTGCGAGTTCTCCCATGCGGGACAATATAGTCGATTCAATGAGAGTGGCAATGGGTGCAATTTCATAGGTATACATCGCAGTATTTGTTGCTGCCGTGACCAATTCACCAGCTATGGCTGCGATCGATAGTCCACCCCATAAGGGATTCATGAATCCAGGAGCAGTTGTATGAACTGAATTACGAAGTACAGAATCGATGTCATCCAAAGCAGATTGGATTCCAAGCCCTTCAAGAGGGAGTTTCAAGTCAACAGTCCTTCGAAGAGAATCATGAGCTAACCCATTACGAATCCGCTCTTCTTGTTGAGAGCGAACCATGAATTCCTTGACACGAATTAACACTTCATCTAGAAATTGTTCGGTGCCCATGTACTCTTTGCTGTCCAATGAGGTCTTTGAACGTCCCTGTTCAACTCCCATACGGAATAATTTATGCAAAATGCATTATCTGATAAATAGATTGAATAACCTAGGCCATTTCGTAACATTATGCTTGGAGAGACCGGAGACAAATGGCTCAATAGATTACATATGCAATTATCGCGTGAATTACGATCACAAGGATGGTCTCAAATGGAGATTGCAGCCATGCTAGGTACAACACAGAGCACTGTATCAAGACAATATCAAAAACCAATATTAGAGTTGCCGGGTTCTGCTGACTCCCTTACGATCGATGGATGGGCAAAAGAGATTGCTTCGGGATTGATTGCAATTGGTCCAGATGAACCGCTTCTTCGACAACGATTTGTTATTGAGTTCCAATTTGGAAACAATCAATTCCTACGATATGATAAAACATTCACCGGAATGGATTTAGAGGCTGATCAGAAGGAACAAGCAATGATTCGACGACTTGAGTGGGCCATTAGCCGACTTGATTCAAAATTAATCTTACCAGTTCTGCCCCAAGTTGGTCTGAATATTGCATCATGCATGGACGATGCCTCTACAACGGACGATGTAGCTTCAATTCCAGGTAAAATTACAGCAGTAGGTGATGTGTTGAGAACGCACAGCCGTCCAGAATTTGGGTCTTCCAAAACACTTGCTGGAATATTATTGGATGCCCGTAAAATGGATGATAGCAAGAATTCAATCATCAACATCAGGCCGCCAGGGGATTTCGATGGCACTGATATCGAAACTGTACGAGACGCCTGTGACAGTTTAGGCTGGACGTTAGCAGATGGCGATAGAGATGGAATAGAACAGATGAAAGGCTCAATCGATGCAATCCTAGATATCGGAGATTTTGGCTGGGAACCATCCCTCTATGTCCTCGCAAGTAATCCTCTCGAAGTTGTAGATCGATGCCATAACCTCATCCAAGCGATGGAGGGCTCGTAATTGAAACTGCATTTGATTGTTTCATTGTTAATGCTAAGCCTACCGCTTAGCGGATGTACAGCAAATCCAGCAGACCTATTTTCTGAGACAGATAACGATGATCTTGAATGTAACGATGGCAAAGATACTGGGGATGATTGTGTTCTCACAATTGTTACATACGATATTAATGCAATTTCTGAGGATGTTCTCAATGAGTTTACGAATCAGACCGGCTTCGAGGTTCAGATGATTCGCACTGATGATGCAGGTGGCATTCTCGAACACCTTTTGCTCTTGAAAGAAAACCCGCAAGCGGATTTAGCACTCGGCCTCGACAATACCTATCTCCAAACAGCATTGCAATTCGATTTACTTACAGAACATAATGCAGAGATCCCAAATCTCGATACTAAGGCCACTAGACCCTACAGTGGCGACAAAGCAGTTCCCTTTGACCAAGGCTACATTTGTCTAAATGCAGATACTCAAGCATTGAGTGAAAACAATATCTCGTTCCCATCTACACTCGAAGAATTAACAGCACCTGAGTGGAACGGAAGAACTGCCTTTCCAAGCCCAGTCACCTCTTCTCCGGGAAGAGCCTTTATGGTTGCAACAGTCGATTACTTTGAACAGCAATCAAGCAATACAACTGCATTTGACTGGTGGGAAGACATGGCCGATAATGATGCAATTTTCACAAGCGGTTGGACCGAAGCGTACGAAACCCACTATACTGGAGGGTATGGCATCTGGAATGACGGACACATTGGTGACGCTTGGCTAACTGTGTCTTACTGCCATTCACCTGGAGTTGAAGCCTATTACGGTGAAAATTCGACCATTTCTGCGGCAGTTGTAATTGATTATGCATCATTTTCACAAGTTGAATATGCTGCATCAGTGAACGGCGGAGGTTCAAAAAACGCTGTCAACGCATTCATTGAATATCTCCTCAGTGATGCGATAAATACAAACATGCCTGAAAACAATTTGATGTATTCGGTTTTGGAAAGCAGAGACCTCCCTGAGACAAACGGCTACAGATACCACAGCCCAGTGCCATCCCAACCATCAACCATTGAAATGGATCGTATTGGCCTAGAAATGGAAGAGTGGCTTGAAGAGTGGCGGGATTCAACAAACTCAATCTGAGTTGAAAACATGATGATGCGTCCCCTTCGGAGTGTACCAATTCTTGTATACCTAGGATTGATTCTCATACCAATATGGCTTGCATTAAAACGATTAATGGATGTGACTGGTAAATCACCATTGACTGCAATTCTGTCCTTATCCGACCATCCCTTAGGAACCGAGGCAATCTATTTTTCATTCATACAGGCAATTCTTTCAGCAACACTAACGATTGTAATCGGCTTGCCTATTGCATGGTGGTTAGGTAGACATCAATGGAAGCATCTGAACATTATCAGAGCAGCACTAACCCTCCCCTTTGTGACTCCAACCATTGTAGCAGCGATGGGATTTCTCGCTCTTTTCAAGACTGGAGGGCCAATTGAATCAATTGGAATTGATCTGAGATTAGAAAGTGGAATTATCGGATGGCTTTCTGATGCAACTGGAATTGAAAACTCAGGTCATATTATTGCCTTATTACTCGCTCATGCCTGGTTTAATCTCGCTCTTGTCATTCGTTTTGTCGAACCAAAAATCGCTACGATTCCCCCCCGGTTTGAGGAATCTATACGCTTATTGCCAATTGGAAAAACTCGATTTAGTCGAGCAAGATTTTTCTGGTGGCCGATGTTGAGAACATCAATTGGTTCTGCATTTATTTTTGCCTTCATATTTTCATTCACATCGTTTGCCCTTGTTCGTTGGCTAACTCCAGAGATGTGGACTCTTGAAGCTCTGATGGCTGTAGAAGGCGGAGCCGCTGGAATCCCTAATTACAGAACTGAAGTGAGTTTACTGGTGCTTGGTGGAGCAACATTGCAAGGAATTATTCTTCTTTTCGCTCTCGGTTTAGGAGGATATTGGCAACAAAAACAATCAATATCAAATGACCTTGTTTCAGAATCATTTGCCAGAAAGACTGTTGGAAAACCATCATATGTTGCCCGAATAGGCGTCACCTTCTCGCTCTTGTTTGCACTTGCTCCATTGGTATCCATGCTCCTCTCATCTGTACGAATCCGTAATCGGACAAATGAATCATATCGCTGGAGTACAGAGGCATGGGATATAGCTATTACAGGGGATTTGACATATGTTTCAGCCTTTGAAGCATTATCAAATTCCATCATTTATGCATTCGCCTGTATGATAATATCAGTTCTTCTCGGTTATGCTGTTGCTTCATCGATTCATTCCTTGGAATTGAATGGAAAGAAGAAAACAGCAATTGCGATTGACTTACTTTCGATGCTTCCTTTGGCTCTTTCAGGCGTTATGGTTGGGCTGGGAATATTGCTTGGCGTACTCAAGGTGTGGCCGGAACTGTTCCAATGGTACGGACTTCCAATTATACCACATGCAATGTTAACCACACCATTTGTCATACGAATCCTCTTACCTACTCTTAGAAGCCTAGATTCATCTTATGATGAGACAGCAGCCATGCTTGGCTATTCAAGTGTTCAACGTTTCATCAAGGTGAGAATTCCTTTAATGAAATCATCACTTGTCGTTGCTGCAACTCTATCCATTGCTTTTTCACTCGGTGAGTTCGGAGCATCTTGGATCTTATTGCGTTCAGGAGCTTGGGATACTTTACCAATTCTTGTTGATCAATTAATGGCTCGGCCAAAATATTTCCAACTGGTGGAGCCCGTGGCCATGGCGACCGCTTCGATTTTGATGATTCTAACCTTTATTCTCTTTGTCATAACTGAGCGCTTTAGGGAACATCAAGGAGGAGGCTTCTAATGACAATTGAAATACAATCACTAACGCTTTCCTATGACCAGAACATCATCCTTTCAAAATGTAATCTGAACTTAACAGAAGGAGAAATTCTGGTCATACTAGGACCAAGTGGTTGTGGAAAAACAACCTTATTGCGAGCAATTGCAGGATTTGTAAAACCAGATAATGGTGCGATTCACCTCAACGGAAAAGATCTGAGCGAACTCAAACCAGAGGATAGAAACATTGGCATGCTATTCCAACGACCTGTTTTATTCCCTCACAAAGATGTCCTAGGCAACATACTCTTTGCATACAGAAAAAAGAAAGATCGTAATATGAAAGAGGTCGATGAAATCATGAAAGACATGGGAATCTATGCAATGAAAAATCAACCAATCGAAACGCTTTCTGGTGGGGAATCTCAACGTGTTGTTCTTGCAAGAGCATTATTGACAGATCCAGATTTATTACTTCTTGATGAACCATTATCATCTCTTGACTTGAACGTAAGACGACAATTGGCATCAGAAATACGAGCGACATTGAAATCGAAAAATATTGCAGCAATACATGTAACACATGATCATGAAGAGGCTGCAATCATTGGTGATCGAATTGTCGAATGGAGTGAACTTCATACGCTCGAAAGTGAATGATTTCAAGCGAAAACTGCAGAGACTACCTCGGGTTGTGTCAGATAGATCGTCAAACCAACACCAGCCATAATCATCATCCAAGAGCCAACAAGTTTGATCATTCCTGTCATTCGTCTCAAGAAATTAATCATCACCTGTCGACCTAAACCAACAAGCACAGTAACAAGAATCATCAAAATCAGCAAACCAATCATCAATCCACTTAGACCTGAAATCACTGCTGATGTACCGAGAGTTCCAAGGAAAATTACGAATGGAAGAACTGCTGCTGCAGTGCAATCAATGGACGCAGCCGCATATCCAATTCCATAGAGATACATGTTTCTGCGAGGTGTGAACGTTTCATCCATTTCAGTTGTCGACCATCGATCTACCAGTTTCTGAACGAACCCAAGCAGGTGTGACGTGATTCCAAGAAGCATAATCGTACCAAGAATGACAAGAAGGAGCGCTATACCGATGGCAATGTAATGAATCAATCCAGACTTCGCAAACGCTTCACCCATTGCAAATGCAAGGATACCAATGATGATGAAGAAAGTCCACATTCCCAATCCTGCAAGTGACCCAATAACCAATGGTGATGGCATTTTAGCTTTCAATTTCCCCTCTTCAATCAGTTCATCCTCTCGGGCACCGAGACTGAGATAATAGGAGATGAAGCCAGGTAAAACAGGGAATGCGCAAGGAGAAAAGTAGACCAGAATGGACAAAATCATTCCAAGAACGAATACTGCAACAAAAGACGTTGATGGCTCTTCCCAAGCAAGGCGATCTGCCAGTGTGACCTCTGGATCACCAGTCAGAGCATCTTCTACATAACCATCAAATTCGCCCCAGCCATTAATCGGAGAACCTGTTGCTTGTCGCTCAACAATATACCCTTCAACGTCAATGACCATCACAACGGGTATTTGCCCTGTTCCTGCCGTAGTGAAGAGGCGTACTGGGTCGGTTGTAGAACCATCAGCGAGGATAGCAGCGTTAGTCGAACCTAGCCCTGTAGGATATTTCGGAACAATATATGGTGTTTCCACCTTAGCATCTGGCGGAGTTGAAGTGTTCAGATATTCAACATCTTCATTGTACCAAGCACCATATGCAATGATATGAAATCCAACTCCGTTTTTTTCAGCGGTTTCTCTCCAATCATCGATATTAGACTCAAGATGTTCTTGAACAGCATGACAATTAGAGCAGTCATGAGCCATCAGATCGAGAATAATCACATCTCCTCTTAGCGATGTTAGATTTATTTGTCCATTTTCATCTGCGACATCTGATTCAACACCAGTTCTGTTTAGTGAATCGATGACAATATGAGGAATCGGAGCTGGGTCTGCATCAGATTCAAAAATCTCGTCCATGCTGTCAAACAAGGTCAAACCTGCGAAGGCAATTGTGCCAAACATGATCACGGCTATGCCGAAAGCCTTCCACGTTTCAGAACGCTTGAAAACGTCCCAATCAGCTTGTTTGAGAAGGCCCATGGGAAATCCACCAACAAGACACAAATGAATCTAATGGATTCATTCATCAATTTCCAGCAGATACGTAATTTGATTCATACATGGTGTTACCGCTCATGGAATCGATTATTTTCACCTGTATCTCACAAACGGAAGATCCATCACAAAGATCATCAGAACCCTCGCTTAGAGTAATTGCTTCACCAAAGGTCCACCTGTCGTCTCCATCATCTGTGAGATGGCAACTATTTCCAATGGCGTCTTGTGGGTTCGTGCACTGCATGTAAGCATCACCATTTACGGACAATTGCACGTTCACTTGAGCCCAATTCAAATCATCTCCTGTATTCATTTGAACATAGACTAATGATTCATTGGAGGCACTGGAAAGGCTCGTACCCGCATCAATTACATCGAAATCATAGAACGAAAAATCAGCATCAGTATTGCCTTCAGCAAGACTTGATGCCCAAAGCCAATACATCAGACTCGATTCCAAAAATATCTCCCCAGCACACTCTGAAGCCAAAGATTGTATGATGCTGTTGGAAAAACTTTCATCATATGGAGCAAACAAATCAGTTACATTTGAAGGAAGAGTTGAAACATCTTCATAATCAATTTCACCTCCATTTTCTTCGTATTCGATCAACATTTCGACGGCCGTAGTCATCACGTCATAAAGAGAGGTTTTGCTAAGAACAACGCAACGGAACTCGTTTTCTGCAGAGTCAGTATCCTCTGAGTAAACCATCGCACCGTTGCCATCAGCAACTAGGTAAACCGAGAAAAGATCTGCCTCGAAAAATGTTACATTGGCTTCTGACTCTATATTTTCATCTTCACCTCCAGCACAGTCTTCTTCTCCATCTGTAACCCACTCACCATCAATTTCATCTCCATCATCGCAAATGAATACTGAATTGTTTGAAATCACTCTAATATCAAGATATGGAACACCTGATTGAGATGAAAGTACACTTGTCACTTGAATACCTTCAGGGTTGTAATCCATAGCCCATTCTCCGTATATGCATGATTCAATAACCACTCCCGTTTCATCGCCCGATTCAGTGAAGAATTCTTCTGCTTCAAGATTGGAATCAAAACATTCTCTTAGTTCCAAGAAATACAACTCATATGTATCGTCTTCATTCATTTCTACACGCCAATTTTCAAATAAACTGTAGTATATTCCATCTAAATCCTGATTCGTATAGGTCGTAGATTCGTTTGATTCACCCAACAATTCGGTACATCCAGCGAGCATCATTGTGCACGCTAGGAGAATAGCTATCTTCTTCATAGCCTAAATTAGATATTCGATATGTATAGTATTTCCGAAGTCAACGATGGTCATTAAGATGAACGATAGAGACTTCAAGGCGCTCATGAGTCGGATGAACTTCGACCATAAGCACTGGAACAGAAAGGATTTCAGCAAGTTCTTCTGCAACACTGACTGGCATTTCGATACGTTGAGTTTGAGCATCATAGCGAAGCCAAGCCGAGTCAATGGCAAGCGTTTCTCGTAATTCTTCCACATCATCTCTAGCATCCATTGGATCTGTCGGAATAGCCCCAAAGAGAATCGTATCATCTTCTGAGAGTTGCTCATATGGTCGAAGCGTAGCCTCTCCTCGGCGACGGAAACGTGCCCTTAGTTGTCCAGCATCCTTATATGAAGCAGTACAGAATTTGAGATGATATGGCTTATCTCTTGACGCCTCCTTCAAGCGAAGGCCGAGTTCAAGAGAACCTTCTGCTGCAGCAGATAATCCACTTGATAGATTGAATCCTCGAACGTCCATATTCTCTTGATTTCCAGTGGTAATTTCAAGTTCATTGAGATTAATGAACTGAATTGGAAGTTGAGCGAGTTGATCAAGAAGTGAAAACATCGAGTCTTCTTTGTCTGGTTCACATGGCAATTCAATTCCAACATTGATACCCGCTTCATGTGCTGAACGTATCACATCCTCGTAGAGACGAGTTGTTCCATCGAGTAAGTGAAACCGTAATTCATCTAAACCAGCTTTTGCAAGTTTACCAACCCACTCATCTTTGAATGGAATTGAGGTGTAGAGGTGAATATGATGCTCAGGTCCAAAGGCGTTTTTGAGTTCTGCAACGGCCTCCACTGAACGGTGCGGATCAAGCATTGGGTCGCCGCCAGTGATGCCAGTTCCAGTTGCTTTCATGGCTTTGGCTTCTTCAATAACTTCCGCCCAAGTGCTGCATCGGCGTTCGTTAGCAAACATATCAGGGGATTCTCTACGATTTTCAGATAGTGGACAATAATCACAGCCCCAATGGCACTTGCCTGTTACAAACAGGACAAGTTTCCGTCCTTGTTGGCATTGTATACAGCCTTCTGCTTCACCTTCTTCAGCAGGCAAAACCTCTGAAATCATGGGTAGGTGAACGACCATGTTTACTCCCTCATGCATCTTATTGTTCAATTCGTCGGTGTTTACTTCATCATTTGTTGCAAAAGCCACGTGTGGAATCGTCGATCACCAGTAAGTTCAGGATGGAATGTAACTGCACATTTTGAACCATCCATGACACCAACAATCTCGTCCCTAAATTGAGCGATAACCTTGCACTTTACCGAAGCTGAATCAAAACGGGGTGCGCGGATAAATACGCCAGGGAACGTTGTTGAATCTCCATCGTTGCCTTTCCCATCAACCGCTAGCGGTGTATGTCCGAATTCATCCGCAGTTCGGATAACCTTCACACTTGATGATTGATGAAGAGGCAAGTCAACATCAACGGGGGCTTCAAAGGATTGCCGTTGACGGCCCCAAGCGTTACGTGAGATTTCTGCTTGAACAAATGGTGGTCTATCCCCATCCGGCATAGCCAAGAGAATGGCACCTGCGCACGTACCAAGAACGGGCCTCCCATCATGTTCTTCCATCCATGAATATAATCCATCGAGAAGTCCTTCAGAGGTCGATGCTTTTCTCATAGCAGTCGATTCACCACCTGGAAGAACGAGTGCATCGATTGTTTCATCGACATCTTTTGCAGAACGCAGATGAACGATTTCAACATCCAGATTTAAATCGATAGCAGAAGCAAGGAGAGCCTCTTCATGCTCATGTCGCGCACCTTGCAACATAGCAAGACCAATCCGCAACATGGAACTCCCTAGAACTCCTCTTCTTTAGCACATAGCATCCAGTCAAATTCCTTCTTTTTACTAGAATCATAGATGTTCTTCAAAAACCGAGCGCGACTGGAATCAATCATGTCCCACGAAGGAGACTGCTTTCTTGTCCCTGGCCCAGTTCGAATGAGCGATGCTTGTTTGCAAGCAATGGCAACTCCAGTTATGACTGCAAGAGGCCCTGAATTTAGGGACGTCATGGTAGACTTGAACGCAGGACTGCGATTTGCATTTAATCTGACGCCATCAAAAAGGACCCGTGGCACTCAATCATGGGCTGGTGAGGATGGATACAAAGTCGTCGCAGTATCTGGCAGCGGTACTGCTGCAATGGAAATGGTCATTGCAAATCGATTCCGTCCAAATGATCGTGTTCTCGTTCCAACGAACGGAAAATTTGGAGAACGAGTTGCTCAAATATGCAAGCAGTACTGCCAAGTGAAACATATTGCCTATGATTGGGGGCGCAGTTTTGATTTC
>MDTC01171630.1_pt1 | contig 12339 bp, 4 predicted proteins | sample 811181 | NCBI WGS metagenome assembly MDTC01 (sample SAMN05326644, study PRJNA326480) | marine metagenome | isolation source: seawater | place: Pacific Ocean: North | collected 2011
CAGCTCCTACGCTTCTATCAAAAACAAAAGCAAGATGTATCCATTGTCCTCCATAATTTGTGGTTGCAGCATTTCTTACATAATATTGTGCAACCGCTATATTGTTTACTAGTCCAACAAAAAATATAAAATGACCTGGTGGAAACACGTTCCATGAAATTCCAGCATAAATATAATTTTGACTATCTTTAAATTTAGAAAAACCATAAACAGGTGTTGTATTTAAAAAAGGACTAGGAGTTTTTATCCATTCGGCAACAGTAAAGTCACCTGTTCCAGGCTTAAATGTATTTGCACCACTTAAAAATGCATCAGTGCCATCAAACTCTACATATGATTTACCATTATGTACAGACCTAGGAACTACAGTATCAATAGGATTTATGTTATCATTATTGTCGTCATCAATCTGTATTGGGTTTGGACGTAATGCTCCTGTAATAAGAGGCTTAACTTTCATATTAGTCCTTTACAATACCAAATTTAAGATTCATAGTACCAGTAATAGCGTTACTAGCAGTTTGAATTCCATATACAAAAAGACTTGTGGTGTCTGAAGCTGCTTTGCAAACCAAACCAATTGACAATACAGATGCAATTGTGTCTGCTGATCCAAAAGAAGTTCCTACAGATATTGGTATAAAACCTTGTATACCTGCTATAGCAGCATCAGCAGCAGTTCCCAAAGGATTATCTTTAGTAACTCCTAATCCTGTAACTACATCTGATACAACTAAATTGTGTGTTATATTTTTGTCTAAAGGTAAGCTTGCAGTTACTGATTGAATGATACACGTCCCACCTGGAACCGCAACTGCATTAGGTATTTCTGTTGGTTCATACATTAAATCTAAACTTTGACTTGATTGAACAGCAACATCTACGCTAATCACATCAACATCCATTTTGTTGAGTTTTTGTTGGATTGAATATTTTTTTATGTTGGTTTTTGCCATGTTATCCTCCTGCCCTAAGCACTGGCTGTGCACGAATGAGCTTGTTAATTATTATAAAATCTAGCGTAATATACTAATCTTCTTCTAAATAATCCAATACTATCTGTTTTTTAGCTTCTTCAGTTAAATAATACTTGAAGTTTTTCTGCCACCATAAAAATTCTTTTTCATTGCCAAATCTTGTCGGTAGCTTTGCTCTATGTAAAGGATAAATATCTTTACCGTCTAGGTCTCTATATAAATCATCAAGTAATTTAGAGTACTGTTCATACCCTTCTTCGTACCCAATTGTAAATCCTCTTTTATTTAAATATTCGTATAAATCAAGTCTGCTGTTATGCAGCCTAGCTAGTTTATATGCCAAGTCAGTTAATTTTTCTACACTTATTTTAGAGTAAGAGTTGCCAAATACTTTAGGATTAAATTCTTTATTGAATTGTTTAAATAAATCTTTTTCAGCTCTATTCCATGCAGCATTAATTTCTGTTTTGCTTTTAAATTTAGGATTAGATTTCTTTATTACTTTAATTAAATCTTCATACAACTCATGTTTGTTTGCCAAAAATTGTTTTGCACTGTAGTTTTTAGCATATCCACCACCATATTTATTAAACAAATCAAACTCAGCTTGTTCATCATAATAAAGCTTGGTTAGATTGTCCATTCTTTTTCTAGCATTGAATAAACTAAGTTTTTGTTTTATAGGAAATGTATTTAAAAAGCTTTGACCGTCTTGCCTAAATGATATAGGTGTAAAAGAATCTATTAATATTTGTCCTGGTTGTTTAGGAAAACTTAAATTTTTCTGATCAAGGAAAAAGTTCAAGCTTAATTCGCCTACAGTTCTTAAAATAGGACTTACTTTTGCAGTAAAAATATCTCTTTGTTGTAATGTCATGTCAGCAAAGTTTCTACCAACAGCATCTATATTATTACCTAAAGTTAAATTAAATGGTATATTTAATAAACTTGATAGAGGTTCAGCAACTTCTTTAAACTGTTTAGCAAAGTTAATGACTCTTTGTTTTTCTTTAGCTTTTGCATAGTCTGTTTTGATAGACTCTGGGGCAAAATAAGGTACCTTTGTATCATCTGATGCACCTAAAGCAGGTAATGCTTTTTCATATAAAAATTTATTCCATGCATCTGCTTTTATGTGAAACAAACCATCTCCGAATAACTCATATTCATCTTCTTTACCTTCTAAATAGTAATTTAAAGACCAATTAGTTAACTCAATTAACCATGCTAGTGTAAAAGCACCATATGCAATGTTTCTTCTGTAAAGTCTATTGCTCAATTTTCTATACAAATCTGTTCCATAATATCTATCCCACTTTTTGCTTCTACCAAAAGCATTCCAAAACTGATTTTGTACAGAATATGTCCAGTCAGGAGCAAGCAAAATAAATCCAGCAGCAGACCTATATCTAGCATCATTAAACCATTCTTTAGCTTTGCTTATTGGAATTTGAAATTGTCCTTGACCTCCAAAACTGTTGTTAACAAATTCTGCTACTACAGCTTTAACAACATATGGGTCTAAATCTGGATATTGTTTTATAAAATCATTATACCAATAGCTTGCAGATGCAATTTTCAAGGCTGGGTGATAAGTTGTCCATAAATGTTCATTAAGTTTTTTTAATGGAAAATTAGCTAACTTTAATAAACTTGTCATAGCAGTATTGTTTAAAAGTTTAAAATCAGATAGTCTTCCAAACTGTATATCTCTAATTGTTTTTTCGATAAATCCTGTAAAGTATCTATGCTGATAATCTATTTTTGATACATCTCTTGCCATACCAGCACCAACCATTTCTTCATAAAATTCAGTATCTAATATTTTTTTACCTAACGAATATCTAAATTGGAAAGGTGACATCCTTGGACTTTTTAATATTTTTGTAAAAGGAACGCCCCTTGGTTTTGGGTTAAACTCGCCTATAGCTATAAGACCAGCTAAAGGATTTTTTAATCTAGCCATAGTTGTTATTGCACTTTCTGCCAATGTACCATAGTGAAAGAATGATAAAGTAAAAAATGCACTTCTCTGTGTATTATTTAATACATACAAACTTCTAACATATTTATTGTTGAACATTTTATTTTGTGGTAGTATAGGGCCTAGTATCTTTGCAAAATCATTTCTAATTAAAATCTTTTTATTAGGAGATGCTGCTCTGTATTTTTTTCCTGGCTCATTCATTCTTAGAATGTAATCACTATTGAATTCTTTAAAGTTTTTATCATTAAAATATTCTATTTCTGCTTGAATATTATCTCTATTCTTTTTGTCTACACGACTTTCTACTGCTAGATTTAATTTGTCCTGTAAAGATTTTTGTACATTAGATAATTCTTTAGGTGTATACGCTACAGGATTACCAAACTCATCTAAGCTAGTTCTTATTTGATCTAGTAAAAATTGATTTCTTGCAACAATAAGATTAGTCTCGGCATACTTTGCATAAGTTTCACCAAGCTTTAGTATCTTTGGTTTTAGTCCAAGAGCTATCCCATCTGCATATGTTGGTATAATTCTCTTTTTAAATTGTTGTGTACCTGTTCTCATGCGAGACTCAAACTCAGACATTTTTCTATCTTTTGGACCAACACCTTTTATATTGTCTATAAAGTTTTTAAATGTTACATCACCTCGTAAATCCCAATAGTGTGGTATATAGCTCTCTAAAAACTGTATATACTCTTGCCTGCCAACAAGACTTAATGATTGATTTATTTGCATTCTTAAATCTTCATATTTTTTAGAAAGCTCTTTGGCTACTTGTAATCCTTTTTTGTTCTTCTTCATTCTTTGCACAAAAGCAGTATATGTATCGCCTTTTATATATGGATTACCATTTTTTAGGGCATCAGGAACAACTAAACCTTTTGCAATCTGTGTTCTTTTGAGTAAAAGATTCATTTCTATGTAAGTATTTATGTCCCAAGCTTCTTGGATTGTCTTAACTTTGTTATCTAATTTTTCTGCAAACTTTAATTCTTTTGCTATTTTTGCTTCTGTTCCATTGTATGCATCGGCTGCCCTTCTATATAAATTATCGGTAATAAATGTTGCATCACCTGTAGTATGTCCACCATCAAAAGGTCTAGTAAAACCTCTTTGATTTACTAAAAAATCTATTTGTTCTGGTGAAAACTGTACTGGTTCTTTTTTAGCCTTAAAATACTTGCTCATTCTATCAAATTTATCTAAAAGTATTCTCATACCAGGAACTAATTCAGATGTAATCCTCATGTCATATAGAGGTGTTTTCTTTCTTCTTATTTCTTCAAACTGCACTAATAGCTTTTGTGCTTTTTTTGATGCATCAATTCTTAGTTTTTGCTCTGCTGATGTAAGTTTCAAAGCACCTGACTTCAAAGCTTTTAAATCTGCTCTATACTCTTTAATAGATAATTTAAGACCTTCTATAATACCTGTGATATTTTCTCTATGATATTCATCATAGTTCTTTTTTTCTTTTTTTATCAAAGCTTCTTGAAAGTAGAAGTCATATGTATCTGGCTCAAGAGTGCTTAATTTTGCTCTCATAGATGCAATCTTTTTTTCTGGTGCAGCTAGTCCATCTATAGATACTCTTATTTCTATAGGCATTTTTACTAATATCTTTTGATTACCTGTGCCAGGTTTATACCAGCTAAATAGCTCATCATTATCTATTTTTTGTTTTCTAAGTCTTTCTGTTCTTTGTATGGTCTGTGTAATATTTGAAAACAATTTTCTTTCAGATTGTGTTACTTTTTTGTCGTTTATAAAACCTGAGCCTAGTTTGTCTAGCTCTTTTGTGGTAAATTTTTTCTGTATTTTATTTAATAAAGATGTTTCTTGAGCTCTCAAGTAACCTATTTGTGCCTCTAAACTTAGCTCAGCAAGCTGTTCTGGCTTTAATTCAATCATCTTCTTTTTAGTTTGATCAACAACTTTTGCTATTTTCTTTGGTGCAGGTGTAGCTTTTTTTACAGTTGCTTTTCTTTTTGTCAACTGTGGGTCTTTTTTTATTTGCACAATAGACATATTATCTAAAGGAATTTGTAAATCAAGATTCATTTTTGATGACCATTTTAATGCATCATTAATGTCTGTAAAAGCAAATATTTCTCCCTTACCATAACCTTTCATGTTTCCTTGTTTTAACCATAATGGTTTTCTTGTAGGGTCAACAATTAAACCTTGCTTTTTTATACTTGGAACATTTTTTGTTTCAGTAACATGATAAACTATGCCTTTTTCTGATTTTAATTTTTTTAATGGACCTATTATTTTCTTACCGTCTTTGCTGACAGGTTTTCTTTTTTCAATTAATTCTCTAACAGGAACAATTTTATCTATATCTTTAACAGGTATAGATTTTATGCCATCTTTAGTTTTAATCCCTGAATCTAAACTTCTCGGTACTGCAATAGAATTTTGACCTGGCTCACCTAAAATTTCAACATCATCTTCCCACCTACTTTGGTTTGTTTTCACAGGCTCTACTTTTTTTACAGGTTCAGCTAATGAATATTTATTTTGTATCTCTGGAACATCTATAAACTCTCTGTTTTTACCAGATTGATTTGCATATAATTGTGCAACATTTTTATCAGGGCTATAGTATTTACCATTTTCAATATTGTAAAACTCAGGCGTAACAACATTTTTATTATCATTTCTATTATAAACTATGTACTTTGCATTTTCAAATTCAGCAGGATTTTTCTTCAAATATGCTTGTATTAACTGTGTTGAAACTTGCCAATCTCTTTCTTTATATTTTTTCTTCTTCATTAAAGAGCTGTATAACTTAGGGTCAAGTTTTGCAGCAAACTCTCTTGGGCTGTTAGGTTGTATTTTGCTGTATATTTTATCGCTATCTTTATTAAATGCTATATTAGTTACTTTTCTGTTTTTAAAATTTCCGCTATACAGTTTTGTTATATCTACAGCACCAGTAGATAATGCATTATTAATTTCATCTCTGCTTTTATACAAACCATCAAGTAATTCGTCAAACCCATCTATCTGGCTCTGATATATTTTTGCATCATTGCCTTTAGATTTATCTAAACTACTTTTTAGTTTTTCTATTTCTAATATAGCTTTATTTATTTTTTGATTTATTTGCCTCTTTTTATTGTAAAGTATTTCAAATTCAGTTGGTATATCTATGTTAATATCTTTACCTTTAATCAAAGATTTTATTCTAGCATCTAACTTGTCTTTATTTAAATTATGCATATCAGAAGATGCTTCTGCAACCACATTATTATTGCCATCTACTAACCTTGAATTGTTAGCTTGTGCAAACTTTAATACATTAGGTCTATTGTCTATTGATGTTAATAATTCTGCATTTATTTTTAAACCGCCCTGCACTTTGTCAACAGTAACAATCATATTTTCTGCATACTTATCAAATAGTTTTTGATTTGATGTAATAATTTGATTTGATATGTCAAACACTACTTGTGGTGTTGCTTCTGGAACAGTAATACTAGATATTGTGGTTCTATCAAGGTTAGATACTTTATTATCATATATATTTTTGTCTTTAAAAAACATGTAGTTTTTAAGATTTGGGTTTTGTAAAAATCCATTAATGCTAGCATTATGATTAAAACTTATTGCATTTTTAAATATTGTAGCTTTAGTTGCTATGTTACGATTTAAAAAGTTCAAAGCACTAACTGCATCATCCATGTTATCATATTTTTGCTTATATTCTTTTTTTGTTTGTTTGTTTGAAACCACAACATCAACACCATCTTTTTTAGGAGTAAGCTCTAAATGTGTAGTTCTTGCTATTTCTGATGTAGGTATTGGAACATGCTTTACATTACTTGGATATTTTTTATTAAACATTTCATCAGTTATATCTGCTAGCCTAGAATATTTTGATTGCTCTAAATAACTTGCTTGCTTTTTTTCATAGCCTGCAAACTTTTTATCTTTCAAAAATGCTGGCTGCCATTTTGTAACTTGCTCCATAGGTATTTTATTTCGTTTGAAATCAGGACCCCATTTTGTTCTAAAATCTCTATAATTTATTGATGCAAAATCAGCAAATATTTCAGGCATTTTCATATCTGTAAAATACTTATCAACCTTTACTTTATAGTGTGGTAGCCTATACTTCTTAAATTTAAATTCTTTTGTTAGTTTGCCAGCTTTAAAAGTAAAATTAGGCAAGACTTGGAAATGTGGAGGTCCTAAAGTAAAGACAGTTTCTTGTATTTTATTTGCACCTTTAACTGGAAAATCAGACTTTACTAAAGCAAAATTCTTTTTTAAATCAACCTTAAAACCTTTAGCAATAGACTCAGCTAATGGTGTTTTTAATAATTCATATTTAAATGGTTGAAAATATTTAACATAAGCTTTATCAAGTAAAACAGTTGTACCTATTGACAATTGGTTTCGTAGCCAACTTTTTTTATTAAAAGCTTCCATAAAATCTGTCGTAGCATTATTAACAGTATATTCTCTAGATGACTTACCAGTATACGGATCAATCTTTTTAGGTGATGATATATATTTCTTTCCCACATTATATCCACCTCTAGCACTTTTACCAATCAAAACAAACAGTGCAGTTTCCCCTAAAATAGAAGCTGTATCTCCTACAAACCTATTACCTGTATAATTTGTAATTGCATCTCCTGCTGAATGTATAGCATCAATTGAATAAGTTATAGGTGTAAATAAAGTTTCTAAAGCATACTGACCACCAGCATCTGAAACAACAGGTCTCATAACTTTTTGCATACTAGCAGACACTTTTTTATTGTATGTTTCTGTAAACGAATCATAACTAGACCTATTAACTGCAAGTCCACCTATACCCACCAAACCTGCTAAAGGAAAAGTAACAGTCGATGCTGCAAATTCAGATGCTCCAGCAAAACCAGAACGAATGTAGCTTTCCATATCTAAACCAACATCCATTATTCTTTTCAATGAACTTTTTTCTTCAGAAACAACAATCTCTGCAGCTAATTCTTTATCATCAGGTATAAACTCCCAGTACCATAAATCGCCATCTGTTTTTAAAGTAGTTGCATCTTTTCCTGATAAACCAGGTACTTGATATTTAAAATCTCCTTCACTTGCAATACTTTCAGTTCCTTCAATACCATAAAAATGTGGACTTGATTTGCCGCCATATATTAAATTCGATATACCTGTACCTGAAGCTGCTCTTGCAATATCTAAAAAATCAACTTCTACTCCTAAAACTGTTGTTGTATTTGCCTGTATTTGCTTTGCTACTATATCTTCTTTGAATTTTTTCTCTGATTCTTCTGTTGATCCATAAAATGAAAGAGGAGTTGTAAGTGTGAGTGGGTTTGCAATCTTCTCATCTTCACCATCTAAATATCTTTGACCTGTTAAACTGTTGCCTAAAAATATATCTTTTGGAAAGTTATCATTTTTCTTTATAACTGGATGTAATACCCAGGTTCCACGAAAACGTACTGAGCCATCTTGCTCAAAAGTAACATGGTCTAGTGTAGAAAAATTAACATCATCTTTATTTTTTACATTACCATACATTTTGAATGCATTGTCAACTCTATCTTTAAACTCTTTAGGTCTATTAACTGCTAAATCAAATGTCAAAGGTAGCGTATTATCTAGATTAGATAATTCAATACCGTATTTTTTGTTTACTGCAAACCCTTCTTTATTTACGTTATTTATAAATTGCACATCATCAGAGTGAAGCTTGCCATCTTCTATACCTTCAACATTGCCTTCAAATGTTTTATTATCCTCTTTTAAATATTCTTTATAGTTTCTAGATTGAAAGTCTTCTAATGTTTCTAGAAGCATATATTGCGGTGAATAGCTTTTTATATCGTTAAACAACTTTTGACCTTTTCTTATCATTTCATTGTTCAATAAAACATCAGGTCTTACATTAGCATCTTTAACTGTTTTATACTCTTGTGGGTTTACAACTTGCACATTAACAACAGATGAGGTAACGTCATTTGTATCAATTTTTCTTTGCAATTCCTCAGCGACAGAGTCCATTAGGTTTTCTGTTACTGTAGCTTTATTTTTTACATCAAAGTTTTTAGGTCTTAAATGTTCAAAGTAATATTCTTTTTCACCATTTATAGTTCTAGTATCAATGTTATAATAATAATCTGATAAAACTTCTTTTACGCTTTCTAAATTTTCAAAGTAAGGTCCAATACTTAAGTTATAAATTTTCTGCTCTTCATCTGTTTCTTGTAAAACATAAGGTGATTCATCATTCTTTTCGCTGTCAGCCATAGGCATAGGTTGATTTAATAAGTATAGCTTTACAAAAGAATCTATATCATTTTCAGAAGCAAGTTTATACAACACAGATTGTAGTCCTGGCTCCATATTAGAAAACTCAGGATAACTTTTATCTGATATATCTTTCCAAACTTTAGTAAGATTATCTACTGTTCTTTGATAATTATTAATTGATGCAACATCTTCTAGATTTACATTTATATCATTACCATTAGTTAATGTAATAGTAACACTTTTGTTTTCCGCATCATCTAAGTTTGACTCTTTTATTTTACCATATGAAAATCTACCATTCTTTCTTCTAAAAAAAACAGTCTCATCATTATCTTTAAATAAATCTATTCTTTTCTTTATATCAGCTTGATTTCTTTCTTTGGTATCTATTTTAAATTGATCTAAACTAACATCTTCAGCTTCTGCTGTTTTTCTCAAAACTCCCTGGTCTTTGAAAGTTTTGTATTGTAGCTCTATAGACTCATCATCTAAAACACTCAATCCATCACCTTTAAATACATTGTTTTCATAAACATTCATGTCTTTTGCATATTTATCTTGAGCAGCCTTATAGTCATCATAGTTTAATGTTCTGTATTGCTGAAAATCAAACAAGCCATTACCAGATAATATTTTGAAGTTTTGTGTTGGTGCATCTAAATCAGAGTCAACAAACTCATCAAGTGGTCGAGTTGGATCAGAAAGTGGTGGAGTTAAATCAGAGTCAAGAAACTCATCAAGTGGTGGAGTATTTACTTGTGCTAAACCTTTTTCTAAAAGTGATTCAGCAGTATCGTTATATAGGTCCGCATCTTGACCTGCAGGTGCTGCAGGAACAGGGCTTTCCTGTATATAATCTTTATAGTCTGGATATTGTTCTATAAGTGAGTTATATAACTCATCATCATCTATATCTTTATAAGCTGGGTATTGTTCTTTTACCTGACCTATAAAATCTTCTTTACTTAATTTCATATTGATTTAAAATTTCTTCAGGTATTGAATATTTTTTGCCACCAATATTTACTTCGTTGCTAGTTGCTTTCTTTTGGTTTTTTATACTTTCATTTATACTTAATCCTGGAATTAAATTCAATTCATCAGTGCTGCCTTGTAATTGTGGGTCGAAAGTAGAAGCAGGAATAAAATCTACTAAATCTCTTTGTACTGCTTTAGCTTTATATTTATCTGGAACAGGTTTTTCTAAATTGTAATACCATGAAAACTCTTTATGTAATTGCTCAAAAGTAATATCAGCTTCTGTTTTAAAAAGTTCAAGAGATTCGTCTACAGCTTCTTTAAGTTTTACTAAATTTGTAGCGTCAGTTATATTATTATCTTGTGCAAATTGTTTTATTTTTGCTGGGTTATTTACAATCTGTAGTAAGTTTTCTAATGGAACCATAATCATCTCGCCATCTGGACCTTTAACACTTATAAAACCACGTCTTTGAATAGCTTTTACCATAGTAGTATATAAATTTAAATTATCTTCTTCTCTTTTATCTAAATCTCTCATATCATAGCCACCGTCATTTTCTAGTGCAGCTTGTGTTAAAAAGAGTCCTTCTAATTTAGCTGTGCCTAATTTACCTACTGGCACAAAGTCTTCGCCTAAAGGTACATTCTCTCTAGATATAACTGTTTTGTTAGTCTTATTGTTTTTAAATACAAAGAAGTCACCATATGTATCTTGTACATACTTAGCTCTTTTAGCAGGGGTACTTAAATCTATTTTTTCTGGGTCTGGTAATCCACTTCTTTTACCTGTTTTTGTAAACTCATCAAATGAATCTGTTTCAAGTTGATTAATATCTTGAAGTTGTTTTTTAAATAATCTTTTCTGATTAGAAGATAAATTTTGACCAGTGTTATATGTTTCAGTTATTTGATTAAATATTTGATTTACTTCATCGTTAATAAAATTTGCATTAGTCTGACCATATTTTACTATATTATCATTTATATTACTATAATCATCTAGATAACCTTGCACATCTAATAATATTTTTGCCTCATCTGCAGATATTGTATTGCCATATTCTGGATTTACTTTTTTAATTTGACTAAATATAGTTTGTTGTGCTTTTTGAACATCACTTTCATTATAAAAACCATAACCAAACTTATCAGCTAAATCTATGCCCTGACCTGTTTTTATAGCATTGTTAAAAAAATCATCAGGCGAGTTTATATTATTATTTTCGAGTCTAATAGCGTTACTAACTGCTTGATCAGTATATGATATTTGTTCTTCTTGACCTGTAATCTCGTTTGTAAACTTAAAAAACTTTATGGTGCCAAAATCATCAGGTTTGTTTTGTGCATCTCTTCTTGCTTGAGCAGCTTGATATCCGACAAGAGCATTAGTAATATTTAATAAATCTTCTTTAGCCACTATACTTGCATCCTTCTAAGCTCCAATGCATCAATTTGCGACAATAAAGAAGAAATTTGATTTTGTCTATCTTTTTCGATAGCTAGCATTCTGTCGTCTTCTTCCATATCTATTTTTGAAAGAGCTTGCTCTAGCCCTGATTGTAGTGGTCCTCTAGTGCTTGTCATAATTCTATCTTGTGCACCACTTGCTTCTATATTTGTAGATGCTATAGCTTGCTCGACTGTGGGTATTTTTGATAGTGTTGACCTAATAAAGTTATCTAGAACATTATTTTTCTTTGTGTCTATTTTTTTCTTTTCAAATTCTTCTAGCTCATCAAAATAACTTTCAACGCCTGGTATTCTAAATCTTATTTCACTTTCTTTTGCTGCTATTCTTTGTCTTAATTTTTTTCTCTTACCGCCTATGTCAATAGATGAAAAAAGACCACCTAAGCCTCCTATTACAGCACCTAGTTTACCACCAGCTGCTCCTCCTTGTATTGCACCTGTTATAACATCACCTAACTGAGACATTAATAGTTATCCTCCTGCTGCATTAGTTTTTGTCTTTGCTTTGCATCAAATAACATTCTATTTTGAGTTTGAGGGCTCATTTTATTAATAATAGTTTTGTATTCAGAACCTATTATATCTAAAAGTTCTTTTTGAATTTTTTGAAATGGATTTGCTAACTTTTGTTCTGGATTA
>MDTC01273970.1_pt1 | contig 12339 bp, 11 predicted proteins | sample 811181 | NCBI WGS metagenome assembly MDTC01 (sample SAMN05326644, study PRJNA326480) | marine metagenome | isolation source: seawater | place: Pacific Ocean: North | collected 2011
AGACTTCCAGGTAACTGAAAAAATGTTACAACATTTTATAGCAAAAGTTCATGAGCAAAGGTTCATAAAACCCAGTCCTAGAGTTCTGGTATGTGTGCCATGCAGATCTACTCAAGTTGAAAGAAGGGCTATTAGAGAATCTGTTCTAGGGGCAGGGGCAAGAGATGTAAAGCTCATTGAGGAACCAATGGCAGCTGCTATAGGGGCTGGTCTCCCTGTTGAAGAAGCAAGTGGAAATATGGTTGTAGATATTGGAGGAGGAACTTCTGAAATTGCTATCCTTTCTTTAAATGGAGTTGTTTATTCAGAGTCTGTTAAGATTGGTGGGGACAAAATGGATGAATCCATCACATCCTGGATCAGAAGAAATTATGGATGTGTTATTGGAGAATCTACTGCAGAAAAAATAAAATATACTATTGGCTGTGCTACTGCTGAATCAGAAAAACTTGAAATGTCTATTACTGGAAGAAATCTTGCAGAAGGAATACCCGAAACCTTTTCAATCAATAGCGAACAAATATTTGAAGCTATGAGAGATCCTTTATACGGAATTGTTAGAGCTATTAGAAATGCTTTAGAGCTATCGCCACCTGAGCTAGCAGCAGATATTGCTGAAAGGGGTATTGTCTTAACAGGTGGAGGAGCATTAATGAGAGATCTTGATAAACTTATTTCAAGTTCAACTGGTATACCTGTAATTTGTGCTGAAGACCCATTAACTTGTGTTGCAAGAGGTGGAGGTCAGGCCCTAGAGATTATGGATAAATATAATATAGACCTTCTTTCATCTGAATAAAATATGTCGAGGGTAGCACCCAATTCAGCATCAAAAGCATTATATTTTTTTTGTGCTTTACTATCTTTTTTTCTTCTCTACCTAGACGTAAATTATAAAAGTTTTGATAGAGCAAAAAACATATATAAATCTTTAACAATATCTTCTTCATATCTTTTAAAAAAAGCAGCTTTAGATCCCTTTGAATATATATTTAAAATATCAAAAGAAAAATCAAAATTAATAGAAGAAAATAAAAAATTAAGACAAGAGCTAGAAAATAGCTACATCGAAAATTTTATCATTTCAAGAGATTCTAAATTTTTTAGAGATGAGACGTCTATTAAAAAATTTTTAGATTTAAATAATATAAAAAAACCATTTCATCTTGCAAAAATGAAATCTTTTGATTTAGAAAAGTATCTTTGCTGTAGTCAACATAGAATGTTTATTAAAATAGCAAATGATAAAGAAATTGACTTTACTGACGGTGCTGTAATAAACGATCAAGGAATAATAGGTCAAATTATTTACGATAAATCTTTTGCTGAGGTTCTTCTTCTTACAGATATTTCTCATATCATTCCAATAGTCTCAGATGGTCATTATTGTAATGCAAGAGGCTCAGGAAGACCCGAGGTAATTACTTGCAAATATAGTAAGCTTATTTGGTCAAATCCTGTTGAAATTGGCCAAGAGTTTTTCTCTTCTGGAATGGGTGGAATATATCCTAGCAATGTATTGATAGGCAATGTAAGTAATATAAATATCATAGATGATATTTATACTAGCTTTGACTTAAAGCTAGTATCTGATCCTCTAAAAGGTAATTATTTGGGAGTGATAGAAAATTTATGAGTTACATTGCTCTAATAAAGTCTCTAATTATCATATTTATAGCAAATATTATTGAAAGCTATTTAGCACCCATAATGATAAAAGCATATATAAATATACCTATAACTTTTTTAATATTTAGTTATATGATTTACAAATCTAGTTTAAATATAAGCGCCATATATGCATTTTTATTTGGTATTTATGTAGACTTTATCTCAGACTCTCCTATTGGCCTAAATGCTTCTCTTTTTTTAATGATGGCTTATTTTGTTAATAGCTATTCAAATACTTTTAAACTTTTTTCTTTTATTCAAATTTGTATTTTCTTTAGCGCAGCATCAATTTTTTATATAGGGTTCAATCAATTATTTACAAATTTAAATAATTTCTCGTATTTAGTTCTTTTTACCAGTCTTATTTTCAATAGTTTTTTATTTATAATAATTGCAATGTTAAGATTTTATCTACCATTTAAATAAATTAAATAAAGTGAATAAAATTAAAAAACTTTTTTTGTATATATTCTTTTTTATATTTATTCTATTACTAATTCTTAGTAGTTTTTATTCCTTATTAATATATAAACCAAATCAAACATTAAGAATTATAGATAAAACATTTTTATATAATTACTCTGTTGATTTTAAATTTATAGATTCAAATAAGAGTTTATTAAATCCTAATTTTTTAATGGAAGAGGTAACATTAAAAAATAGAAATAATAATGTAATAGCATTTATCCCAAGCCTTAGGATTGGGATTCATATTTATGAATCATTAACTCAACCACATCTTAGTTTATCTTTGCTAGAGATAGATGGTGTTCGTTTTTTTCAAAACAATTCTGGAGATTCTTACAAGAAGCCATTTTTAATAAAAGGTAGAAATCTAAAGTTTCTAGCTGATGATATTGAGATTGAAACTAAAGCTTTCTCATTATTTTTTAGTGAAAAAAATATCAAAGCTATAATTCATCAAGGTAGCATTAATTCTTATCCATTTGTAAAAATAGAAGCTATCTTTGATCCAAAGCTAGAATCAATTTATTACTCAAGCAAGCATTCTTTTGATAGCAAGTCGCTAAGTAAGAATAATCTTTTTGATTTTAAAGCATTTAAAAGTCATGATATCAATCTTGCATTTAGCTCTAAAGGAGTCTTTAACCTTGAAACTAAAGAATTTAAAAGGTTTGATAAATTAATGTTTAAAGACTCAAAGCTATTAAATAACTCTGGGTATATGATTGATAAAATTAACGCAACAATATATTCAGGTAAGAATTCTCTGTATGGTTTGTTTAAATCCTATGCACTAGATCAAATAATTGCAGGGTCTTTGGAATTAAATAGTAATAAAGATTTTAAAATAAGAGCTGATATTGCATTAGATATGAGCGTCTTAATTGACCCTAATAGATATTTTGATATGTCTGGTAATGAAACTTTTAGTGCAGTTATGCAAATTTCTAAAGAAAAAACTTCAGTAAATTTATTTTCAAATTTAATGAATACCAAAATCTCTTCAAGCATTAATGATCTAAAAAAAGAAAGAAATAAAATTCTTAAAACTGGAATATTCATAGATGATATTTCAAAGCCTGTCTATAAAATCAAAAATAAAAATATAGAAGCTTCTATTAGTCCTAAGGGACATGGTTTTTTCTCTTTTGGTAGCGGATTTAAAAAAATTATTGAAAAAACTGATCATAGAGATGGATTTTATATATATTTAGATTTAGAGGAAGTTGATCTTAATAATATTTTTATTGATACATCAAGCGATGATAATAGTCAGCTGAAATCAATAAAAATAAAATTAAAAGAACTCAATTTCCTTAAAAATAAATATATTGATCAGTATTTAGATGTAGTATTTAAAAATGAAACTATCATTACTATGATGGGTAAAAATTTAAATGGAACGATTAAAATAGATCAAACAAACTTTGTAAAAATAAATTTAAATAATACAAGGTTTAATATTGATGAGATTAATTTTATGCAATCAAGCTCCATAAGAGATATTAATAATATAAATCTAAGATTTATTGGTACAAATATTAGAATACAAGATGATCTTGTGCAAAATATAGACCTCTATTTATTAAGAAATAAAAATATTTTGACAATAGATAATATTAAAATTGATAGTACAATTCTGAAAATAGGCCCTAATTCAGATAATCAAAAAGCTTATATCAGCTTTAACAAAGATTTAGATTTATTTAAAATTAAGGGAAAATTTAGAGTAAATAATTCGAGTGGGTATTTTGACAATTTATCTAAAAATAGATTTAACTTTCTTCAAACTGATTTAAATATTCAATGGAATAGCTTAAGTTACCTAAGGAACTTGGAGGGTGAAGTTAATTTTCTTGTTAAAGATTTTGAATTAGATGATGATATAACTGAATCTACATTTCTTAGGGCAATGAGAGTTTTAAATCTTAATGCCATTGTTGATAGCCTTGATGAAAGTTCTAAAAGCTTATTAAATATAAACAGAGCTTCTGGAAAGTTTATTATAGGAAAAAAAAGAGCGTTCATAGAATCTCCAATTCTTTTTGAAACTGATGATGCTTCGCTCAAATGGAATGGAGAAATTAAAAAGAATAAACAAGGTGAATTGGATAAACTTAATTTGGAGCTGTCATTAAGATTAAAAATTTCTGAGAATATTCCATGGTATGCAGCAATTATTGGCGGAATACCAGCAATAGCTGGAGGGCTTGTCTTTGAGAATATTTTTGAAGACACTATTGAGGATATTTCGACTATTAACTTTGATGTTCAGGGGACTATTGATAAACCGAAAGTTATAAGACTAAATTAAAAAAATTGTAGCTAGCCCAAGAAAAGATAAGAATCCTATAACATCAGTAACAGTTGTTACCACAACACTCCCAGCAATAGCTGGATCTTGATTCAAACTTCTTAAGATTAGAGGTACAAAAACTCCAGCTATAACAGAGCTTACTAAATTAATGATTAATGCTAATGATATTAAAAGGGATAGAAGTATTTGATCTAACCAAAAAAACGTTACTAAGCCAACTAAAATTGAGAGAACAAAGCCATTCAAAATAGATACTGCTAACTCTCTCTTAAACAACCATTGTAAATTAGATGAATTAATTTGCTCCAAAGTTAATCCTCTTAAGACTATTGTTAATGTTTGTGTTGCAGCAACACCACCCATGCTAGCTACAATAGGCATAAGAATGGCAAGATAGACAATTTGATCCAAAACATCTTTAAATATATTTATAGTCATGGATGCAATAAAAGCAGTTAATAAGTTCATGCTTAGCCAAAATACTCTACTCCTTGCTGCTCTTCCTGGAGGAGCAAAAGTATCTTCAGCAACTCCTGCCATACCCAAAAAGTTTTGATCAGCATCTTCTCTTATGACATCTAATACGTCATCAATTGTAATTCTGCCTATTAGCTTACCTGATTCATTAATAACTGCTGAAGATATAATGTCATTTCTTTCAAAGATTGTAGCTATTTCCTTATCATTTTGATTAACTAAAATAGGGTTTGCAGTTGTATCCATAACTTCACGAACAGATAAACTTGGCTTACTTGTTATGATTTTTCCTATTATCAGTTCACCAACATACAAATCTTCTTTATTAACTACAAAAATTTTGTCTGTGTTATCAGGTAATTCTTTTTGATCCCTTAAATAATTAATAACAACTTCAATACTATGATTAGGCCTAACACTTATAACATCAGTATTTAAAAGACCTCCAGCAGTATTTTCAGGGTAGGTAAGTCCAATTTCTATTCTTTTTCTATCTCTTAAAGACATTTTAGAAAGAATGGTATTCATCCTATCTTCTGGTAAGTTTTGAAGAATATCTACAGTTTCATCAGGCTCAAGCTCCTTTACAGCCTCTGCCAATTCATCATTTGATATATTTGAAACCAACTCCTGTTGGATTTCCTCTCCAAGATCAGCTAAAACGTCTCCTTCTTCATTTGTTTCTAAAAGTGAAAAGAATAATTTTCTCTGTTTAGGCGGCGATGATTCTAATGCATGAGCAATCTCTGATGAGGATAATTTATTTAAAAGACTTCTTACCTCATTGTTATTTAAGCTATTTGAATTATCTAATAAAAGATTAAGATTGTTTTTTTCATCAAAGCTTTCCATCACTTGATCTTACCTTATTGTATGTTTGATTACCTATTTCTTGAGGAAGCTATATTCAGCTTTTTGCGGTATTTTGTAATTGTTCTTCTTGCAAGATTAAAGCCTCTTTTGTTTAATTCTAAAGCAATTTTATTATCACTCTTAGGCTTTTTCTCTTCTTGAATAATTGATCCAATTAATTGCATTAATTGAATTGGTGTAACATCTCTTGTTTTGGATACAGATGAAACCAAAAGTGACTTCAATGGGATAATACCTTTAGGCGTATCAATATATTTTGACCGGAGTATTCTTGAAATGGTTGATGGATGAAAACCAAGTTCATCAGAAATGTTTTTATTGGATAGAGGATTAATTTTAAGAGGATTATCTTGAAAAAAAGAATTTTGCTTTTTACAAATAAGTTCTCCAACCTGCATTACAGTATCATTTCTTTTTTTGACAGAAGATAGAAGCCATCTTGCATCTTGAATTTTTTCTGCAAGCTTCTTATTTGGCTTATTTTTTAATTGTAAACTCGTTTTTTCAATTAAATCCTCATCAATTTTTATTGTTGGAAAAGTATCATTCATAAAATTGACTGAAAGAGATTTATCACCAAGCACAATCTTTAAATCTGGAATTACATAGTCTGTATTTTCAAAATTTAAACCAGGACTAAGATCACATGATTTAATTTCTAACATTGCTTTATCAACATCGGATTGAGCAAACCCTTTATTTATAAAAGTACTATTTATTTCATTTAGGCTATCTAACTGATTTTGATTTAATATTTGCAAGCTAAGCTCTTTAACTTTCTTATTAATATCTTTTTTATTAATTTGGATCTTTATACATTCTTTAAAATTTCTAAAACCAACTCCATGAGGCTCTAAGTTATGAATGATGTTTAGCAGTATATCTTCAATATCTTGAACTGAAGTTTTGCCCTGCATCATTGAATTAATTTCATCTAAATCATCTACAAGCTGACCTGACTCATCAATACAATCAACAATTACTAAAGCAATTTTTTTGTCGTTTATGTCTAAGCGCAAATCGTTGATTTGATTAATCAATTCACCTCTAAGCGTTTCAACGGCAGCCACATTAAAATCAAAACTAGAATCATTATAATTTTCATTAATCTCAAAATCTTCAGAAATTTCTTTTTCGATAAATGGGTTTATCTCAATTTCACGATCAATCTTTTTAATTAATTCGTATCTTGATAATTGAAGTAAATCTATAGATTTTCTAAGCAAGGGTGTTAATGAAATCTTTTGTTTTTGCTTAAACTCTTTTAATAATGATATAGCCATAAATCTTAGTTGTACATGTTACCAAGATAAACTGCCTTAACTAAATCATTATTTATTAACGAAGTTTTGTTACCTTTCGCTATGAGAGCTCCATTGCTAACAATCATTGCTTGATCACATATTTCTAAAGCTTCTCGAACATTATGGTCAGTTATCAATACACCTATGTTTCTTTCTTTTAATTTAATTAAGACTTTTTTTATTTCATCTATTGCAATTGGATCAATACCAGCAAAAGGCTCATCAAGAAGTATTATTTTTGGCTTTGCTGCAAGTGTTCTAGCAATTTCAACCTTTCTTCTTTGTCCTCCAGAGAGCTGCCTACCTTTAAGATTTATAATTTCTGATAACCCAAACTCATCTATCGATTTATCAATATATTTATCAATATCTACCTTTTTTTTTATGGATATTTCTGCAAGACCAAGCAAGTTTTCATAAACAGATAAATTTTGAAAGATTGATGGTTCCTGAGGCAGGTATTTAATTCCGAGTTTAGATCGTTTGTGCATAGGTAGTTTAGATATATCTTGATTATCGAAAAAAATCTCACCATGGTCTGGTTGTAAAAGACCTGCAATTATATAAAAAGTTGTTGTTTTGCCTGCTCCATTAGGCCCTAGTAAACCGTTAATTGCTCCAAGAGGGACATTGAAACTTATTTCATTAACTATAGTTTTATCTTTGATAGATTTTTTTATATTTTTTAGGGTTAGCATTCTTAATTGTTGGTAGTAATTTTTCCGTCTTTCAAGCTAAAACTAATTTCATTTGAAGAAATATCTATATTATCGTAATTCATTTGTGCATTGCCAATTAATTGAACTTCATTAGCTTCAGTAAAAATTATCTTATCCGCACTACCAGTAAAAATATTATTTTCATAGACTGAATCAATAATTGAAGGAGTTCCATTCACATAAACAATTTTATTGATATTATTATAGATAGCTTTATCTGCATTTATTACAAAATCTTTAGATTTTATATAAACATTTCCATTAAAAAGTATCTCATTCTTATCTTTGGTTATTTCTATAGTTGATGAATTTATTGTTAGTGTTTCGTTGCTAAACTCAGCATTTATATCTAACATCAAAAAAGATAATAATGAAGTAATTATTTTATGGCGTAATGTCAACAACTATAATATCCTAGCCTGAATTAAATCATGCATTGAAATAACCCCGACATTTTTACCTTTTTTCATCACTGCTAATGTAAAAATTTTATTCTTCTCCATAATTTTAGCTGCATCAATTGCCAAAGCGTTATCTTCTATAGTAATAAACTTTTTAGTCATTACATCCTTAATTAAGGTCGAATTAATATCGACTTTTTGATTAAGACATCTCCTTAAATCTCCATCAGTAAATATACCAACAATATTTGAACGATTTTTTACAAGGGTTATCCCAAGATTTTTATCAGTGATTTCAATAAGAGCATCAGAGAGTAAAGTGTTAATAGTGACTTTAGGAATATCATTACCAGAATGCATTAAGTGTTTAACTTGAGTAATTAATTTTTTTCCAAGTTTTCCAGCAGGATGCGAGGAAGCAAAATCTTTTTTTGTAAAACCTTTTGATTCCAGAAGTGCAATAGCTAATGCATCACCAAAAGCTAAAGCAGCAGTTGTGGATGATGTCGGAGCAAGATCTAATGGGCATGCTTCTTTTGATATAATTATATTTGAAATATCTGATGCTTTTGCAATTGTTGATTTTTTATTGCTTGTTAAAGAGGTAATTTGTTTTGTTAATCTTTTTAGAGATGGCAAAATATTTATAATTTCATCTGTTTCCCCAGAGTTAGATATTAAAAAAACAATGTCTTTTTTTCCTATGAGACCAAGATCACCATGAGCAGCTTCAGTTGGATGTATAAAAATAGATCCAGTACCGGTGCTTGATAAAGTAGCAGAAATTTTTTGCCCAATATGACCAGATTTACCAACTCCCATTATTATAAATTTCCCATCATTTACCCTAATCGCATCACACAGAGAAACAAAGTCTTTATCTATCTGTTTTGATAAATTATTAATAGCATCCGATTCTATTTTAAATGTTCTTCTAGCAGAGCTTATATAATTAAATTTTTTCATGTGTTTGATAAATTTACTCGATTTTTATTATTTTCTAAATGCTATAATAGACCAATGTATGCAGTTATAAAAAATTTTTTATTTTCAGTTCTAATATTGTTGTGCACTATGCCGCTCATGTCTGAAAGTGATCCTCATATTTTTATTGATGAAAATGCTCAAAAAATGGTTTTTGTTTTAACAGAAAATAAGGCATTGTTTTTAGAAGACAGGCAGCAATATGAACAAAAAATTAAAGATATATTTGAGCCCATGATTGATTTTAGATTAGTTGCAGGAATTGTAATGGGTAAAAAGTATTACAGAGCTGCATCAGTTAAGCAAAGGGCTGATTTTGTTGAGATTTTTAAAGATTCTTTATTGGATACATATGCAGAAACTTTGGCTCAATGGGAGAATCAAAATATACTTACTGTTTTTCCTTCCAGCCCAATTAAAACAGAAGGTATTAAAAATATTGAAGTTCAGCAGGTGCTCGATACTGGAAGCAGCAAATATCCAATTTCTTATAAGTTAAGAAAAAATAAAAATAATAGTTGGTCAATTGTTAATATTATTGTGAATGGTGTTAATTTAGGGCTAACATTCCGAAATCAATTTCAAGCATTAGCAAATAAAAATAGTGGCGATATAGATAAAACATTGGAGGGGTGGGTTTCAGATGCTGGAGACGCTGGAATAAGTGGATAAAGATTTAATAAAAAATATTATTTCTAATGAGATACCTAATGCCGAATGCATATTTAAAGGAGACTCATGTGACTTCAAATTATTGGTCATATCTGAATCTTTTAAAGATATTTCATTAATAGAACAACATAAAATGGTTCTATCACCATTAAAAAAACAATTTGAAACGGGCGAACTTCATGCATTGAGCATTGAAACTAGAGTAAATTAAATGGAAAAATTATTGATTAATGGAGGGAATTTGTTGAGTGGAACTATATCCTGCTCTGGAGCCAAAAATGCAGCACTGCCAATGATTGCTGCAACCATTTTATCAAATGAAAGCGTAGTTCTAAAGAATTTGCCATATCTACAAGATATTACAACAATGTTTGAGCTTCTTGGATCTATGGGTGCGGAAATACTGCTTAACGAAAATATGGATTTCACTATAACTTCAAACAACTTAATAGAAAAAGAAGCTAGATATGAGCTCGTAAAAACTATGAGAGCATCTATCTTAGTTCTTGGACCGCTTGTTGCAAAATATGGCAGTGCAAAAATAGCTTTACCTGGAGGTTGCGCAATTGGAAGTAGGCCAGTAAATTTTCATCTGGATGCGCTTCAGCAATTAGGTGCATCCATTTCATTAAGAAATGGATATATTGAAGCTAGCGCAGAAAAGTTAGTTGGTGCAAAAATTAAATTTGATGGTATTACCGTCACAGGCACTGAAAATATAATGATGGCTGCATGTCTTGCAGAGGGAACTACAACTCTTACAAATGTTGCAAAAGAGCCTGAAATCATTGATTTAGCAAACTTGTTGAATGAGATGGGAGCTAAAATTTCCGGTGCTGGAACTGATAAAATTGTTATCGAAGGAGTTCAAAGTTTGCATGGAACTGATTTCAGCATACCAGCAGATAGAATTGAAGCAGGAACCTATTTAGTTGCTACTGTTGTAACTGGTGGGGAAATTACAATTAATGGTATTAATCCGGAAAGATTGACGAAAGTTTTAGATAAGTTAAGAGAGACTGGAGCTGAAATTGTTACAAAAAAAAATGCAATATCACTTTCAATGAACCAGAAGAGACCCAAGCCTGTTGATATTTCTACTGCACCATTTCCAGAGTTTCCCACAGATATGCAAGCTCAATTTTCAGTTATTAATGCCATCTCTGATGGGCTATCTAATATATATGAAACAGTATTTGAAAATAGATTTATGCATGTTCAGGAACTAAATCGTATGGGGTGTAACATACAAATTAATGGTAATCAGGCTATTATTAATGGAGTAGATTCATTATATGGAGCTGAGGTTATGGCGACTGATTTAAGAGCATCAGCAAGCTTAATTCTTGCCGGTTTATGTGCCAAAGGGCAGACAAAGGTAGATAGAATTTATCATATTGACAGGGGGTATGAGAGAATTGAAGAAAAATTAAATTATCTTGGAGCAAATATAATTAGATTACCTAGTTAATTCTTTTATCTCATCTGACTCTATTTCAATAGTTTTGAATTGATTATTGCTAGTCATAATTTCAAAAATAATATTATTTCCAAGACTGGCAAATTTTAATGATGAAGTTAAATTTTTCCAATCACCCTTACTACCATTTATACTAATTATTATGTCGTTTACATCAACTCCTTTTTCAAATAAAGGTCCGTAATTATCAATTTCTACTATCCTAAGGCCATTAACTAAATTATTTTTTATATTTAATCTGATAGGGCTTACCCTAAAATTACCAATCCAGCCTGACCTTATTTTTCCATATTGAATTAATTCAGAAGCTATTTGAACAATATTATTTGATGGAATTGCAAATCCCAGGCCTTGAAACCCTCCAGTCCTAGAAAATATTTTTGTGTTGATACCTATCAAATTACCATATTCATTAATTAATGCTCCACCTGAATTACCAGGGTTGATTGCTGCATCTGTTTGAATCAGTTCAAGATAAGGGTTGCCATAGTCTCTTCCGGTGGCACTAATTATCCCACTTGAGACAGAAATACCAATTCCGTAAGGATTGCCTATTGCTAGTACTTTATCTCCAATTTTAAGATCACTACTATCAGAAATATTGATAGGCTTTAATTCCTCATTTGATTGTATTTTTAATACTGCGATATCTGCATTAACATCTCCACCAATAATTTTTGCATCAAATTCTTGGCCGTCATTTAATTTAATCTTAATAAATTTATTTCCAGAAATAATATGAAAGTTTGTAACAATGTAACCATCTTTAGAAAAAACTACCCCAGAACCAATATTATTATTATTTACATAGTTTCTATTGTTGCTATATGAATATATGGTCACAACAGACTCAATAGAATTTCCTGCAGCAGAAACAAATCTATTCTTATCATAAGAAAAAAATACCCATGATAAAAATATTGTTATTGAAATAACTAATAAATAGTTTATTTTAGTTCTTTGTATAAAATTCATA
>MDTC01084058.1_pt1 | contig 12337 bp, 6 predicted proteins | sample 811181 | NCBI WGS metagenome assembly MDTC01 (sample SAMN05326644, study PRJNA326480) | marine metagenome | isolation source: seawater | place: Pacific Ocean: North | collected 2011
CACAACACAAGGTGATTACATGAGTAAAGAGAAGAAGACAACAAAGACCGAGACCACAACCGAAGATGATGAGGAGGTCGTCATTATCGACGTCGAAGAAGAACCGGAACTAACAGTAGAAGACCTACCAGGCGTTGGGCCCGCGACCGCGGAGAAATTACGCGAAGCAGGATTCAACGAACTACTGGCGATTGCAGTCATGACTCCACGCTCTCTCGCGGATGCGGCAGAGCTTGGTGAAGCAGTGTCAGCGAAGATCATCACATCAGCCAAAAAATTGGCAAATATTGGTGGGTTTATCTCCGGAAATACGATTCTAGAGCGACGACGCGAGGTGCTCAAATTGAGCAGTGGCTGTGCAGCTATCGACGAATTACTCGGTGGTGGTTTTGAAACTCAATCCATCTGCGAAGTCTACGGTGAATTCGGTAGTGGTAAGACCCAAGTCGGGCATCAATTGGCTGTAAATTGCCTCCTACCAAAGGAGCAAGGTGGACTTGACGGCGAAGTATTTTACATTGACACTGAAGATACATTTCGTCCTGAAAGAATCGCTCAAATGGCTCGAGGAGTCGGCATGGATCCAGAAGTTGCCTTAGAGAGAATTCACGTTGCGCGAGCTTACAACTCTGCACATCAAATGCTCTTAGTCGACGAGATTCAGCGTGCATCCAAAAATATCGATGTTAAACTCATCATCGTTGATTCACTAATTGCGCACTTCCGTGCAGAATTCCTGGGCCGTGGAATGCTCGCTGACCGGCAGCAGAAACTGAACAGGCACATGAAGGAACTCAAGAAGTTGGCTGATGTCAACAATGCCATGGTATTGGTGACCAATCAAGTGATGTCAAAACCCGATGCCATGTGGGGAGATCCAACAAAGCCAGTCGGTGGTCACGTTGTTGGACACGCGTCCACCTTCCGGTTGTATTTGCGAAAGTCCAAGGCTGGCTCTCGAATTGCTCGACTTGTCGATTCACCCAATCTGCCAGAAGGCGAGGCGAAGTTCTTCGTTACTGCAGATGGTCTACGCGATTGAGTGTTAGGCCGTGGCACGGCGGTACCGAGTCCTTCCCATCCACTCGGTACCGTCGATGCTACAATCAAGCTGGGAGCTCATCCAATTCAGCTCGAACTGCATCGATCAATCCTTGCACAGTTGAGTTACCAAGGTCAAAGCTCATTTCGCCGGCTTCGAACAATTCAGGTAGTGGTCTTGAACCACCTAGGCGCATAGACTTGGCATAGTTGTCTAATGCAGTCTGTGGATTCTTTTGGTATTGAAGCCATAGTTGCAATGCACCCAACTGTGCAATGCCATACTCGATGTAATAGAATGGGTATGAGAACAAGTGGAGTTGCCTTTGCCAACCGACTTTTCTCCATTCTTCGAATCCAGTCCAGTCTAACTTTGAACCAAATCGCTCACCCAAATCTAGCCACTGTTGGTGCCTCTCTTCTTTGGAATGTCCAGGATTTGTGTAAATCCAATGCTGGAAGGCATCGATGGTTGCAATCCAAGCGAGTATAGAGACAATCCCCTCCAAATGCTCACGCACGGCACGGTTTGCATCATCTGATGAATAGAATTCATCCAGGAAATCATGTGTCAGCAATTCCATGGACATTGCAGCGACTTCGCAGAACTCAATCGGAGCACTGCGGTAATCAACCAACGGAATCTCATCAGCATAAATCGAATGGAATGCATGCCCAGCCTCATGAACCATGGTTTCCAAATCTCTTTGCAAGCCGGTTGCATTCATGAAAATGAATGGTTTTCTTGAATGATCACGTTGTAGTTGGTAACCTCCAGGAGCCTTGCCTTTACGGCTGTCCAAATCCAAACTGGTTCCATCACGCAGTGAATCGAAGAATTCACCCAGTTCAGGAGACAATCGGTGGAACATGCGACTTGTACCAGCGACCATTTCTTCAACTTCCGCAAACGGTTGTAGTGGGTTTCGACCCTGGACATCATGCCCCATGTCCCACATTCGCAGTGTTTTGAGTCCCAAAGTATCACGACGTTTACCATCGATTTCGCGCATTAGTGGAACACAAATTTGCTCTATGGCTGTTTGGAATGCTTCGCAGTCTGCAGGAGTGTAATCAAATCGCCGTTTCGAGTCAAAAGTGTAATCGCGGAAATTTTCGTAACCTGCGTTTTCTGCAACTTGATGACGCAGTTCAATCATCTTGTCATACAATTCATCAATTTCTTCTGAATCCTGAAAACGACGCTCACCGACAGTACGGTAGGCACTTTCCCTTACTTCACGATCATTTACCTGCAGATACTTTCCCATTTGCTGCATTGTTCGCTCTTCGCCATCAAACTGCACCGTCATGGCTCCACAGATCTCGTTGTAGCGTTGCCCTAATTTCGTCAATTCTGTGCCCAGAGCGATGTTTTCTTCGCGAAACAATGCGATTCCCATGCGAGTATCTCGAAGCAATACATTGTATTCGATAGAGTCCAAATCATCTGCATATGGTGATTCAGCCAATTTACGATTCAATAAATCTCCAACCTTTGCAAGTTCGGGTTGAACTTGCTCGACAAAATCGAGATATGCTTGCTTGACTTCTTCATTTTCGGTATCACATGTCATATCCACGTACAACATTGAACCGGTTTCACCGACATATGCATCAAACCGACCGAGTTCTAGTAGCCAAGATTCTAGAGCTTCAGCAGAAACGATTTCTCGATCTAAAAATTCCTGATAGATGGGTTGTAATTCATCCCATTTCCTAGCATCAAGCCCCTCTACTGAGACCAATGTTTCACCTCAAGGGTTGTGGACTCGGTTACCCTGTGTACGTACGGATGCTGGACCATTTGGCAACCCATTCTCATCCCGTGTGTGTTTCTGACAACGCCACACTTCAACCTCTGCCCTGACTTTCTCCTCAATTTGGTCCAATTCGGGGTGAGCAGGATTATTCTTCTTGACCCAGCACGATAAGCAGTATCTCTTGCTTTCGACATCGACAAAATTCATCGGTGTGCATTGGATATCACATCCATCTTCGTCGCATCGACGCCAGCCGTGGTGCTTCGCCATGTTTTCGGCACATCATCGAGGCAATAAGGGGTTTCGTTTTACCCCCACGTTTCAACTGTAATCTGCCAAAGCGATATGTGCCAATGCAGACCGCTCAATCGCGTTGTAATCATCGATACTTTCGTCCTCGATTTCCAATTCAAGTCGATTCACGGTATCAGGATGGGGCATGGGCAAGTAAGGTAGCAAGGTTGCGTTTAGGACCGTCATTATTCTCTGAGCTTCTTGGTCAAGTTCATGTCTATCCAAATTTGGCCATGTAATCTCTTGTATCGATTCTGTAGGAAACTCTGGCAAGTGGATGAGCCATGCCATTTCATCTCCATTTGCAATCCCTGCACGTTCAAATCCAATTCGAATTTGATGTGTACCCGCAATCAATCGGATAAATTCCACATCCTCTGAATTGGCCCGCATTGTATCGCTAGCATACCTGGATGCCAAGCCGAGCCATGCGGTCCACAGTTGACGCTCACTCACGGCAGCTGGGCCACTGAGAAGTAACCAACGCGAATTTTTCCTTGATTCAGTTATCAACTCGATCAGTTCATTTGAATTGGCAATCGTTTCGCTGAACTTGAGGCCCCAGCAAGGGTAAGGAATGCGGGACATGTGCATAGGGAGTTGGCACCCCCTCATCAATCGGTCGGCATTCACCTCTTCGTCTGAATCGCCCTTTCAGCCGCTTGCATGATGTTCTCAACCAGCAAAGGGCTCCAACCGCGTTCATCGGCTAGTTTTTGTGCAGCATTTTTGGTAATTCTACAAATTTCCAAAGGCGTACGATATCCGTGGTTTGCAAGGGTCCGAGCACGAACACGCCCGACCCCACGAATCGAAATGAGTGACAACAAATCTTCTTTGCAACCGTTGGGAATTCGGTTTCTCATGATATCGAGAATTTCGATTAGCTCAACATCAGCATCTAGCAAAATCGGTTCAGTTTCTTCATCGTTGGCACAAATTTGCCGTGCCGCATTCATCAACCAATCCGCATGATCAACCCGCACTCGCAAGTCTCCAGGAGCAACCCCCAGTTCACCCTCAATATCCCTCAGGGTACTTTCGTCAATCCATTGATTCAGTGTCCAAGCACTTTTGGCCAAACTTTCTGATTCAGGGAGATAACCGAGAGCATTCAACTCATGGCTTTCAAGAAGTATTTGATCGGCCATAGCATTCGCTTTTTCTGTCATCATTTGCATTTGTTTTCCAGAGGGCCAGAGTGGAGGAAAGTCAGGTGTAGATGCCACCAAATGAAGTAAAGCCCAAGGGGAAATTGAGCGATCCTCGATAATTCTACACAAAATTTTTCGCGCTTTCCGCAATCCTTCTCTTAGAATCAATCCGGATAGTGGATCTAGATACAATCGGCTTACTCGTTCACCAAATGGCGTAGCAATATAGGTCATTGCTGGAGAATCTGGAATGATTTCTTCAGGGGACGAGGTCGACAGTTCGCCTGCGGTCTGAAAACCAATGACAGCAGGACGTTTCGGTCGTGGTTTCGGTTCCTCATATTCATGTAAACCGACCCCTTCTACAGCTTCTGCACTTTGGGCCCAAAGTGGCTTTTCATCATCCCATTTTTCCTCGATTTCGACAGCTTTTCTTGCAGAAAGTCGTTCTACTACGGCTTGATCTTCACCCGTTCGCTCGATGAATCGATGCTCAGCCAACCAGGAAATGATGCCATCGATTCGTCCTTCCAACCAATCGTTTTCGACTCCATACCCGAGGAACGTTTGCTGGAAAAATCGCCCTAAGGAATCTCGGTCTCTTTGTCCTCCTGTGGCAATGGCGGCGAGTACATGTACTCGCATAGCAGGATCTGCTGCCAATTTGGATTCAACGTCTTCGGGATCGTTATTGAAGTACATGTCAGCAATTTCATCGGCATGCTCCAAGTGCCGAGCCATCAACCAAGCATCTCCAAGTGGATCATATCGGGGTCGGCCAGCTCGACCCAACATTTGGTGGACCTCCATCCTTGGTAGGGGGCGACTGAGTCCATCGTCCCAGCGTGTCAAATCACGGACGACCACACGACGGGCAGGCAGGTTTACGCCTGCAGCGAGGGTTGGAGTTGCACAAATTGCAAACAGAATTCGATTCCGAAACGCTTCCTCGATAAGGCGTCTCTGTCGACTTGTCAACCCTGCATGGTGGAAGGCAACACCACCTCGCAAGGCCTCAGCGAGGCGTTCTCCCATCAGTGTAGATTCTTCACTCGTCTCTACCTCCTGTGCAAGTTCTGCCAATGCTTTCATCCTTTCTTCAAGATCAAATTCTATAGGTGCAGAGTCTGTTTCAGATTCCCAATTTTGCATCCGTTTGTAGAACCATTTTCCGAGTTTTGTCGCACTCCCTTCTGCGTACCTACGGGTTGAACGAAAAATCAGAACTTGCCCCCCATCTTTGACAGTTGAACTCAATACATTGCGCAAATTATCCCCTTCATCATCCAATGTGAATGGAGGGGGTAATTCCATTTCCTCAACATCAGGCCCGACTTGAACCCGAGGTTCGACCAACCCTTCACATACCGTACCATAGCGAAGTACGACAGGTCTCCAATCAGATTGGATTTTTTTGGCTTGGAGCCAATCAGCAATTTCATCAGCATTGCCAACAGTCGCCGAGAGAGCAAGAATCTGCGCCTCAGGGCGCTCATGCTTGACCCTGGCCAGATTGACTTCCATTGTAGGACCTCGACTTTGGTCGTGAATCAAATGTACTTCATCAGCAACGACAATACTGACCTGTCTGAGAAAGCCATCCCGATTTCGCATCAATGAATCGAATTTCTCACTGGTCGCAACAATCACATCCGCTTGATCTAACGACACAGTTTCACCTGCGCGGTCTCCAACTGCCATACCGACGGTAAATCCTAGAGATTCTCCAGCTTCTCGTAATTCCTCGACCTTTTCTGATGCAAGTGCTTTGAGAGGAACCAGATAGAACGCTCTGCTCCCAGGCTGATCAACAAGAATGCGTTGAATAATTGCCAGGTAGGCCACCAAACTCTTTCCACTCGCTGTCGGGATTGCCAACAACAGATTTTCGCCTGAAAGGGCGACGGGCAAGGCTTCAGCTTGAGGGGGATGGAGGCGTGTAATATTCCATTCATTGACCAATAAATCAATGACATTCTGGGGGAGGTCGAGTTCGCTGACCTCGTCGACCATGGCATCTGACCTGTGTCCATCGTCCAAAAGGATACGGGTGGAGAGCCGCGGAAGCCTGAAGAGCCCTACGATGTTAAGACACTTCGATGGCAAGAGGCGAAGGCGCTGAAGAAGAACTGGCATCCCGCCTCTCTCTGTTTGATGATGAACCCGATATCAACGATTGGTTTGAGGTCGCATTGGGTGCTGCAATGATTACCATGGGTCTGCATCAATTGTTCAATCCTGGTGGTCTCTTTGAAGTCGGAGTAATGCAGTGGTTAGGCGCCGCAGTTGTTGCATTGGGGTTCATCCTACTCGGGCATGGAATCAAGGACATGCTATTGAAAGAGGTACGTTCATCGATCATTCGTTTAGATATGGATGATGGAAGCAGTATCGATTACGGATTGATTCGAGACGTTCTACTTCATCCTGACAAATATCAACAACTTCTGTACGATGCCTACGAAATGGCCTATGCCGATGGAATTTTGACTGAGGAAGAGAGAAATGAGTTGAGCGCTCTTGCTAGGGTTTTGCAAGTTCCCGAACGCAGTGCAGCCCGAATGGCCACTCGTGCTGCAATTGAATCCGCTCTGGAAGACAATCATGTCTCCGAGGCGGAAATGGATTTGATTGTAGGTGCCGCACGTCCATTGGGTCTGTCCGACAAGCAATTGGCTCGTATTGTCGAAGCCTTGCAAGACCATGACTTGGATTCAGAGGAGCGGGCCATGTTAGACGAAATGTTGGCGACTATCCCTGACGAAGAAGAAGAGTAGTCAGCGCAAGACATCTCTTGCCATGGCCATGCCTTTTTGTCTTCGTTCTTTCTCAACAAATGCGGCTGAAATCAATACGCAGAACCCCATCGCTGCGACCCAAAAATCATGGGGGATCAATCCGTTAGAGGTTTCAATCCCTTCCGGTGTAATGAGATCATTCGCCGTAATAGAATTTGAACGAATTGAAAGTTCCATGGCATCAATACCACAATCACAAAAGGAAACAGACAACAAATCTGGTTTCACTGCAGTTGTGATTTTTCGCCATTCTTCAGATGACACAGTATCGGGTCGACTGGTCCAAGCAGGTGAACTTAGCGAACTCATTCCTGGGTCTGAAACCATATCCCATTGGATATGGATGACATCTCCACGTGGCTCCTCATCGACAACCAGTAAAGCCTCGAGCAACAATAAATCCAATGCAAGTAACCTTCCCGAACGCAAAATGAATCGAACTTCATTTTCATCAGATAAACGCCCGTCATTCAACTTCCCAAAGACCAGTCGATCCAAATCAACATCTTCCAATTCTTCAGCCTGAATTTGCCACCGTCCATCGCCAATCGGGTGGAAAGATTTGATTGAGAGCATCAGTTTCAGTTGTTCTCCATCATTCATTCCCATGAAACCGCCATACCATTGGGGTCCAAACTCTCCTTGGTCATCGTTGATTACTCCCTGATACACACGATTCAATCTCTTGTCGAGTAATTCATCAAAGGTCATTTCACCAGGATTTGGTGACTCATTTGAAATTGAAATCGCAGGTGAAATAATTCCACCAAACAGCAGCAATAGGATGGAAATTGGGAGCATGAATCGTGGTAGCCACACTGATGATAATTTCATCAAATAACCGCTTAAAGCAACCAGAATAGAGATACTCGCAGCGACGATTGTCATCACTCCAGCACCATTCGATTGACTCGTAGATTCGGTTCGACCGACTTGAGAACTTCCAGTGTCCCAAGTCGCATCTCCAGTAAATTCCTCAGGCGAGGTGCTACCAACACCCATGATGGTCTTGGAGCCGGTAAAGCTGTACGTTTGGTATCGTTCATTCATACCCGTCCAGCAAAGGGTATGTTCTCCTTCACTGGGCTCCATCCACCGAATGTCGTTAACCACAAGATTCCCTTCATATTTGGTGCGTATCTCAGGCTCACCTTCCGCACGTCCATCTTGCTTCCAAAATTCAGGAATGACATTGGATTGTTCTACTTCGAGGGGAGCTGAATCCCATGAAATGGTCACTGTCAGGGAGCTCAATTGTGCTTCTACATCAAAACGAAAGCAATCCACATCTGCACCCATCAACCCGCCTTCGGTGTTGGCGCCAATCAGCGTAATTGAGCGGGGTTCTGAGAAACTCGATGGTTCGTCATAATTGGAAGCCACAGCATCAATACTCCATTCAATCGGCAACTCAATTTTGGATTCTCCCGCGAGATGTAATTCCCAAGAGACAGGTTGCTCTATATCGAATGAAATTCGTACAAACACCTCATCTCCGTTTGCCAAAATTCGACCTTTTGAATGATCTAAATCAGCATTTTGTAAAGTGTAAGGTTCTTGATTGCCCGGAGCAGGTGGCTCAATGTCCCATGCATTGGTAGAGGGGCCTAGAATCAATTCAACATACAAATCTGGTCGTGTGATTCCTAAACCATCTTCTGATATTCGCAAATCAAATTCCATGGATTCGATGGTTGCAGGAAGTAAACTCACAGTGGTTTGCCCCGGACTCATTCGAAATTCAAGAACGACGGTCACAGGCTGTGCTGGATTGGCTTCTCGTTCTTCACCACTGAGCACAGAGTCTCCCACTGCTTGAGTCGACAATGAGCAGACATCATTCGAGCAGACCAAATTCAATGACTGATTTTCCATGGATAAATCAGCGCTGACGATGGGAGAAGAGAGCAGGGAAATGAGGGCCATTGCAACCGCCCATCGGACCCATCGCATGCATCGAGGAATGGGACTTGGGGCTTAGCCCTTCGTCCGTCATGATTCAGCCGGGATATCTATCAACACAACCTGGCATTCGCGACATCGATAGCGTCCATTCCCTCGTCGATTTCTTGGATATTCTTTGGAACATTGTGGGCATCTCCACAGCCATTTGAATCTATTTCTGCGCAAGTGTAATCCGAATATTTGCCCCATTTTCGTTGCGGTAGTATTTGGCCAAAGAGCCTCTAGTCTGCGAAAAGTCCGATCATGCCCAGTGAAGCCAAGAGCATGTAGGAATTCATGATATAGCAAGAAAGCAGCATACAAACGAAATTCATTTTCCAAGGCAACAGGATGAACATCTACACATCGCACATCTCTTGGGCCGGAAATCTGTGACTTTGTAATGCCCTTACGGTATCGACAAACCGCATGCAACCTTGTGGCATCTTTTCGCAGAAATCCTAGGGGTATCTCGTGTAACTGTTCAACCTGCAGATGATTGAGTTCTGGAATTTCATGCATGGTCTGAATCACTGAGTTTGCAATTTTTCGCAAAACCAGTTCATCGTCCATGTCTTGCCCTTTCCGTCACCATTCATCAACCTGACCGAAAAATTGGGCCTTATAGGCCCACCACAAGATATACGTCCAACAACCGTTACGGAGATTGACCATGGTCTCTAGGGCTACCACGATTCGATTCGCCGTGCTGTTGGCATTTTTTTCGATGTTACTAGCCTTGGCTCCACCACTGGATATGGAAGAATTGAGTCACGCCGAGGGCACGATGGACACTAGTGGTCGAAGTGGTCCAGATTTGACTGTAGACTATCTCTCAGCATCTTGGACATCGGCGGATGCTGGCGATTCCAAGAGTATCAGCACCCGAATCAAGAATGAAGGCGATACATCTTCGGGTTCATTCAGATGGGGACTTTATCTCTCAACAGACACCACGATTACAACCAATGACATTCAGTTGGACACTTGGTCACAATCCAGCATTTCCGCGGGTAGTTCACGTTCTTCAACCAAATCTGTCACCATTCCCTCTTCGATTACAGGTGCTTACTACTATGTCGGGATGATTGTCGATATCAATAGCCAAGTCAGTGAATCTGATGAAAGCAACAACGATGATTACGATTCAGGTCGAGTCCGAGTCTATGAATTGGCAGATTTGGTTCCAAGAACGACTTCTTCATCATGTTCTACACCGTCGACTGGTACCATTGGAGATTACCTCGATTCTTCTATTTCGATTCAATATGAAAATGATGCATCCAACAGTTACGGTCAATCCACGGGCTCGTTCGATTGGGCCATGTTTTTGTCGACAGATTCCACGATTACAACAAGCGATACCCAAGTCGGTAGCGATCAATACTCAACCAGCCTCTCATCGGGAAATTATCGTACAGATTCTCTTTCCAGTAGCACTCGAATCCCTTCTAGTCTGAATGCCGGTACATACTACTGGGGTTACATCTTGGATGTCAATTCTGATGTTGATGAGTCGAGTGAAACGAACAACATCCGGACATGTGGACAAATTACCTTGCAAGAGGATTTGCCAGACATCGAGGCAACCTCTGTGGGCACTTCTTCATCATCAGTTGTCATGGGTGAAACCATTACGGTACAATATCGAATTGACAATGTTGGAACCGATTATTCTGGTTCATTTTATTGGAAATTGTATCTCTCAACGGATACAACGATTTCTACATCCGATGTATATGTAGATGAATTCAGTGTGAGTTCCATCAGTGGTGGGTCTTACAGGTCAGGCTACGAATACAGTGTGACCATTCCGACTGGAATGAGCTCTGGTTATCACTACCTGGGGATGATTGCAGACAATCGGGGTACTGTTAGTGAATTGGATGAAACCAACAATATCGTATCCTCCAGTTCACGAATCGATATTGAAGAGCCGGCTGATTTGGTCCCAGATTCACCATCTGGGCCGAGTACGGGCCAATCCGGACAACAAGTGAGCCTCTCTTGGAGAATCGACAATACTGGAGATGACATTTCTGGATGGTTCTACTGGGAGATGTACCTCTCTACCGATTCCACAATTACAACAAGTGATACCAAATTAGGCTCGACTCAACAGGCCAGTAGCATTTCAGGAGGCTCATATCGTAGTGGAACAATGAGTGCAAACCTACCCAGTAATTTGGCTCAAGGGACCTACTATTTTGGAATCATCGTAGATTCCACCAGTCGAATATCAGAAGGTGATGAGACCAACAACATCGAAGTTGGCAATTCAATCTACATCACAGTTCCCGATTATGACTTGGAAGCCACCTCAATTTCAGTCGATTCCGGCTATCGTCAAGTTTGCGAAGGTTCCGACATTTACGTGACTTTGAGTGTAACCAATTTGGGCTCAGACAATGCTGGTTCACACTACTATGAAGCCTTGGTATCGTCAGGGAATTCAGCTTCGGCAATCTACACGGGGACTTCTCTGGGGTATGCCAGTGGAACCGCCAACGTTCCTTCCTATACTCACACGAGTATTTTGGCAACCTTGCCACCTTCTATCACCCCTGGTACATACTATGTTGGACTGTACGTGGATTATGGCGACTACATTTCTGAATCGGATGAAAACAACAACATCGTTGCAACAAGCACTGCACAATTGACAGTCATTGATTGTGGACCCGATCTTGTCCCGACATCTGTATCCGGTCCATCGTCTGGAGTTCGTGGAGGAACAGCTCAAGTTTCCGTTCAAATTTCCAACACGGGAATGGAAGATACGACCAATGTTGATTACAGCATCTATCTTTCCTCTGATGCCTCAATCAGTGGTACAGGCAACGATGTTTTGGTGGGATCAGATGTAACTGGTACGATTGCACAAGGGAATGCTTGGTCAGGTTTGGTCAATCTTGGCATCCCATCCAATCTAGCGGATGGTTGCTGGTACTGGGGAATTATCGTTGATCCCAACAATTCGATTGTCGAAATGGATGAGGGCAACAATGCCTTGCCATCTAGCGGACAATTCTGTCTCGAGCAAGCGGATATCATCATCGATTCAATTGGTTTTTCCAATGATGCAGTCAGTGGCCAATCCACTACCGTATACATCAATCTCAGCAATGCTGGTGGTTCAGATGCCTCCTCCTTTGACGTCCGCCTGTTGTTATCGATTGATGCTCAAGCGGGGACGGATGATACACAGGTGGACAGCTTCCGAATCAATCCTTTGACCAGTGGTACTTCCACCAGTATTGTACGTAGTGTCACGATTCCTGGCCAACATATTGGTGATTTCCATTGGGTTGTTATCGTAGACACATCGTCTGAAGTTGAGGAG
>MDTC01097533.1_pt1 | contig 12337 bp, 9 predicted proteins | sample 811181 | NCBI WGS metagenome assembly MDTC01 (sample SAMN05326644, study PRJNA326480) | marine metagenome | isolation source: seawater | place: Pacific Ocean: North | collected 2011
CAGGTGTTGCCGATCACATGGCTGATAATGATGAGCATGCACTTTTGCTCGCACGCAAAGCTATTGCCAGATTAAATCGACCAGAACACAAACCACAACGTATTCAAGCCAGTCGACCGCCTCAATATCCTCCCGAAGATATTTATGGCATTGTCGGTGCGGATCTTAAAAAACAATTTGATGTCAAAGAAGTAATAGCAAGATTGGTCGATGCTTCGGAGTTTGATGAATTTAAAGAAAACTTTGGTACCACTTTGGTCTGCGGCTTTGCTCATATTCATGGCTGTGCAGTCGGCATTATTGCCAACAACGGCATTTTATTTTCCGAAAGTGCACAAAAAGGCGCTCACTTCATTGAACTCTGTTGCCAAAGAAAAATTGCTTTATTATTTTTGCAAAATATCACAGGGTTTATGGTGGGCAAAAAATATGAGCATCAAGGTATAGCTAAAGACGGAGCCAAAATGGTCACCGCTGTATCTTGTGCTCAAGTGCCCAAGTTCACGGTTATTATAGGTGGAAGTTATGGTGCCGGTAATTACGGCATGTGTGGTCGCGCTTTTGAACCAACCATGTTATGGATGTGGCCTAATGCGAGGATTTCGGTTATGGGTGGTGAACAAGCAGCGCAAGTCATGGCGCAAGTACATAAAGATAAAAAAGATCGACTCAACCAAAGCTATACCGAAGCCGAAATTGATCGCTTTAAAGCGCCCATCTTGCAAGACTATGATCATAAAAGTCATCCCTATTATGCCAGCGCACGTTTATGGGATGATGGCGTGATCGACCCGATACAAACTCGGGATGTTGTGGGGCTGGCTTTATCAGCTTCTTATAACGCACCTATTCCCAATACTCAATTTGGTATTTTTAGAATGTAGGTCTGAACTCATGATGCAATCAACTCAAAATCTTAATACGCTTGTTCTTGAACAAAGCGATAACACGGCAACACTTTATCTCAACAGACCCGAATGCAGTAATGCATTCAATGCCCTGATGATTGAAGAGCTCAATAGCACTTTAGATCAAGTAGCTGATCAAGCTCAATGCACTACACTCTTTCTCAAAGCTAAAGGCAAACACTTTAGTGCGGGAGCCGACCTCAACTGGATGCGTCAACAAGCGCACATGTCTATGGCAGAAAATATCGATGATGCAAGGCCTCTAGCACAACTGATGCAAAGACTCGATACCATGCCACAAGTCACCATAGCTCTGGTTCAAGGTTGTGCTTACGGTGGTGCTTTAGGTCTTATCGCTTGTTGCGATATTGCTGTGTGCGATCCTGCATCTCGATTTTGTTTCAGTGAAGTTAAACTTGGACTTATGCCGGCGGTTATCAGCCCTTATATCAATCGGGCTATAGGTCAACGTTATAGTCGTGCACTGATGCTCAGTGCCGAAGTCTTTCATGCACAACAAGCACATCACTATGGTTTGATCCATCGAGTGTGCGACGACTTAGCTGAAATGGAAGCGCATTATCGCACAACATGCCAAGAACATAGTACGCATGCATTGCAAGAAACGAAAGCACTTCTTGCTCACCTCGACCAAAAGAAAATCGATCATGCATTAATTGATGATACCGTCAAAGCCATTGCTCAGATCCGTACTCATCAAGACGCACAAGAACGTATGGCAAGCTTTCTAAGCCGAAATAAAAATTAGGAATATTCTATGTTTACCAAACTTATCGTTGCCAATCGTGGTGAAATTGCTTGTCGTATTATTGAGACAGCTCAAAAAATGGGCATCACAACAGTTGCCATTTTTTCTTCGATCGAGCCTAAAAGTAAGCATGTTCAATTAGCCGATGAAGCTTACTGTATAGAAGCTCACCATCCACGTGAAGTCTACCAAAACGGCGCTAAAATTATTGAGCTTGCTCAAAAAATCAAAGCACAAGCGATACATCCAGGTTATGGCTTTTTATCAGAAAATGCAGATTTTGCGCAAGCTTGTGCCGATCATGATCTTATTTTTGTGGGACCTAGTGCACAAGTCATCGCTCAAATGGGCCACAAAGGCCAAGCAAAAGAGATCATGCACCAAGCAGGTATCCCCATTATTCAAGGACTACGTATTCAACAACAACCTGATGCTTGGATTGAAAATGAAGCACAAAAAATAGGTTATCCACTTCTTCTTAAAGCTGCACAAGGTGGTGGTGGCAAAGGCATGCGTATAGTGCATCATGCCAGCCAACTACTCAGCGACATCAGCACAGCAAAAGCCGAAGCAAAAAGTTACTTTGGTGATGATGAGTTGATCATTGAAAAGTATCTTGAAAAGCCACGTCACATCGAGGTACAAGTGCTCGCTGATCAACAAGGTCATTGCTTATATTTAGGCGATCGCGATTGCTCCATTCAAAGACGTCATCAAAAAATTGTTGAAGAAGCACCTGCACCTTTTTTGTCAGACCAAGTCCGTCTGGCGATGCAGCAAGCTGCATTAAATTGTGTCCAAGCTTTAAACTATTACAGTGCCGGTACTTTAGAGTTTTTAGTCGATGAACAAGAGCGTTTCTATTTCATGGAAATGAATACCCGATTGCAAGTTGAGCATCCTGTCACAGAAATGGTACACAACATTGATTTGGTCGAATGGCAGCTACGCATCAGTGCTGGTGAAGCCTTAGCACTCACGCAAAGCGATCTCACCATAACAGGACATGCTATAGAAGTGCGCGTCTATGCTGAAAAACCTGAGCGTGACTTCATGCCCTGCACTGGTCAAATTAGCTACTTACATGAACCAAAATTGCTGCATTGTCGTATCGATTCCGGTTTATCTTTGAATCAAGAGATTGTACCTTACTATGATCCTATGCTGTCTAAAGTGATTGCTTGGGGCGCATCAAGAAAGCAAGCAATTCAAAAATTAACGCATGCTTTGAGTCAATATCAGATCAGTGGTTGTACGCATAATCTCCATTTTTTAGCGCAACTCATTCAGGTGCCCTCTTTTATCAAAGGCGACTTACATACTAAGTTTATCGAGCAACATACAACGTCGTTACATCAAGACCGATCTAGTACAGCACAGCTTGCTGTTTTGTTTGGTGGTTTTATTCGATTTCTTTTACAACTTGAACAAAAAAAGCAGCAGCTCGATCCTTGGCAAACATTAAGTCAATTTCGGCTTAATAGCACGGCACATCAAACCATACATGTAGTCGATGAAAACAAGAGATCGCACAGCATTAAACTCACAACCTGCGCAGAAGGTTTTTATGCTGAAACAGAAGATGTAACAGGTATGGTAACAGGTGAGTTGAAGTCACATAGCGCACATCTCACATGGCAAGATCGTTTATATGTGATCCCTTACATCTGCCAACAAGAACAACTCACGGTGCATCTTGATCACACAGATTATCAGTTTGCGCCTTATCAATATCAGCAACAAAAAACAGCAGCAACGCAAGAGCTTTTTCTTGCGCCTATGAATGGTACAATTGTTACGCATCTTGTACCCGCTGGAACTCATGTCAAAACAGGAGATCATTTACTGGTACTCGAAGCCATGAAAATGGAATACACGATCAAAGCGCCCTTTGACGGTCAGGTACAACGTTTTTATTTTGATGAAGGCGAGCAAGTCACTGACGGCAGCAAGCTTCTAGATATGGAGGCTTTATCATGACAGAAAAACAAGCTCATATTGTCGAAGTAGGTCCACGCGACGGTTTACAGTATGAACAACCCGTTCCTCTGCAAGCTAAAATCCGTTTAATTGAACAGCTTATCGAAGCAGGTGTGCGCTACATCGAAGCAGGCAGCTTTGTTTCGCCAAAGCGTGTACCACAAATGGCCGATACCGCTGAAGTTTTGAATCAACTCAAGCGTCATGATCAAGTGACTTACTGCACTTTAACTCCAAACCTAAAGGGACTTGAGTTAGCGCAAGCACATCAGGTAAAAGAAATTGCCGTCTTTGCTTCTGCAAGTGAAGACTTTTCTCAGAGAAACCTCAATTGCTCTATTGCAGAGTCGATAGCGCAATTTACTGAGGTTATTCACCAAGCGAAAGCTTATGGTATGCAAGTAAGAGGCTATGTCTCTTGTGTATTGGGTTGTCCTCATGAAGGACGTATTGAGCCTCAACAAGTTATAGATGTTGCCAAGCAACTCTATGATCAAGGTTGCTATCAAATCAGTTTGGGCGATACCATCGGCGTAGGTACCGCTAATCAAGCACGGCAGTTAGTGCAAAGCTTATCGAGCGTTATACCTGTTACAGATCTGGCTCTACATTTTCACGATACTTACGGCCAAGCTTTAAGTAATATCTGCGCTTGTTTAGATTTAGGTGTACGCACGTTTGATAGTTCTGTAGCAGGTTTAGGCGGTTGCCCTTTTGCTGAAGGTGCCAGCGGCAATCTCGCTACAGAGGATTTAGTATATTGTCTTGAAGGTCAAGGATTGAGCACAGGATTAAACTTGCATCAGCTCATTCAAGCAGGCGATGCCATATGTCAGGTTCTACAAAAAAGAAATCAATCTAAGGTGGCTCAAGCATTACGCCATAAAATAAATATTTAACTTTGCGCTACGTTACACAGACATACACAATAAAAGAACAGCTATCATTTTTGAACTGCATCGGAACATGCACCACAGTAACAAAGGACACAATTATGAATGGATTTAACAAAGTCTGCACAGATTATCCTAGCGCTCTGGCAGGACTTGCAAGTCATCAAACTCTTATGGTGGGTGGCTTTGGCTTATGTGGCATTCCAGAAGGACTGATTAAAGAAGTCTCCACAATGGAGATCAAGGCACTGACCTGTATTTCTAATAATGCAGGCGTAGACAACTTTGGTTTAGGTCTTTTATTACAAAATAAACAAATTAAAACCATGATTGCCTCTTATGTGGGTGAAAATGCCATTTTTGAACAGCAAATGCTTTCACAAGAACTGGAAGTGATTTTAACACCACAAGGCACCTTAGCGGAAAAAATTCGTGCTGGCGGTGCAGGTATTCCTGCTTTTTATACACCTACAGGATTTGGTACACCTATTGCGCAAGGCAAAGAAACCAAAAAAATAGGAGATCGCTATTATGTTTTAGAGCCTGCTCTCAAAGCTGACTTTGCTCTGATTAAAGCATGGAAAGCCGATCACTATGGCAACCTTATTTACCGTCACACAGCTGCCAACTTTAATCCTATGATGGCTACAGCAGCCAAAACAACGGTCGTAGAAGTTGAAGAAATTGTTGAAGTGGGTAGTCTCGATCCAAATTATATTCATACGCCAGGTATTTATATAGATCGCATCATTCAAGGAAAGTTTGAAAAGCGTATTGAACAAAGAACACTAAAGGAGGCTACTTCATGAGTCTAACTAGGGAACAAATGGCTCAACGTGCTGCACAAGAATTAAAAGATGGTTACTATGTTAATTTAGGCATCGGGATCCCCACGCTGGTAGCCAACTTTATTCCTCCACATATTCAGGTCATGCTGCAATCTGAAAACGGTTTGTTAGGCATGGGTGAATTTCCTACGGAGCACACACTGGATCCAGATTTAATCAATGCTGGCAAACAAACCGTCACCGCTGTATCAGGCGCGTCGTTTTTCTCTTCTGCCGATAGCTTTGCCATGATTCGTGGTGGCCATATTGATTTGACGATCTTAGGCGCATTTGAAGTGGATGTACAAGGTAACATTGCCTCTTGGATGATACCCAATAAATTAGTCAAAGGCATGGGCGGCGCCATGGATTTAGTCGCTAGTGCTAATGATATTATTGTCACCATGAACCACGCCGACAAGAAAGGCCAATCCAAACTTTTGTCACAATGCGCTTTGCCTCTAACTGGCGTGCACTGCATCAAAAAGATTATTACCGATTTAGCTTATCTTGAAATACGCGATGGATGCTTCCATTTACTTGAACATGCGCCAGATGTATCGATAGAAGAAATACAAGATAAAACCGAAGGCAAGCTTCATATCGATGCGCAGGTCAAACCCATGGCTTTATAAGCCAAAAAAAGCGCAACAAGACCAAAGAGAAATAAGCTCATTTATTTCTCTTGCATCTCATTCCTACTGTAGCGATTTATTCACTATAAAGCGCTCACAGTTTGCGTTGATTTTTTTTGAGCCGATTGAAGCAAAGGCCTCTCTTTTGGCAATTGAGAAACCACTGCGCTTTGCACAACGACTTCGCCCACATCAATTGCTGCTGCATCTAACTTAGTGTTCACTAATGCGCTTTGAACATCCTGTTGCAATTGTGTAGATTTTGGTTGAGGTTTATCTTCTTGAGCAAGGCTTTTTGCTCCCCAAAAGCTCAGAGATAAAATTGCCATCATACAAGCAGAATTTAAATTTTTCATGACTCAGTCCAGTTGGATAGGTAATAAATAAAAAAACAACCCGCATCATAACAAAATTTAAACTGATCAAAAAGCGAACAAATGCATGGATTCAGATTCTTTTTAAAAAGCGTACTCAAATAGCCCGCTCTTCTCATTAAAAACGCATTTCATTGTCATGCTTAATTTTGTTATGCTTCTCAACTTTACACCCAAACCACCTGGATGATATCCCCTCACTTCATCAAGTCAAAGGAAGATATGTATGCTTTATATTCATCACTTCATGCATAAGTGCCATCATTTGTTTTACCGCTTATGCTATATAATATTCATGTTTTGTGTATCTCATTTTGCTTATGCAGGCGGTAATCCCACCTCTCAAGCATCCAAGACACCCAGTCTACTTCATCAATTACTTCAATCAAACCATATCGAACAGAACGATACGCTACAGGTTACGACAAAAAAAGCACCGCAACGCATTATCATACGTCAATCACCACAAAAATTTTCTGTAAATCAAGCACCGCAAAAGCTTATAAGAGGTAACACAGTACAACCTGTTTCGATCGATAATGCACCGAGGCGCGTCATAGTACACAGGCCTACGCACAACCCATATCGTACCTCGGAGCAACAAACAACGCCGATAAAAAGAACCAATCCTTATCTATTTGATGAATCTCAACCAAGTCGGCCTATCAGATTACCCCGTATTCATCAGAAAAAAGCAAATCTCTATAGAGCTCATCTCGATACATCGCCACTACATGATCAACCTTCCATGATCTCAAGAGGCCGATTGTCTAATACCTCCAACGAGCGATCTCTGATCATAGATGAAAACAAAATAAATTCTGAAAATCCGGCTGAAAAACTCTTGAATGACAAAACCTTCAATGACAGGTTAAGAGCCATTAAACAACCTTCTATCGTCTCAAGTGGTCGACTGTCCAATGCCTCTAGCGAACAGTCTTTCAGCATAGATGAAACCAAAATAAATTCTGAAAATCAGGCTGAAAAAATCTTCAATGACAGGTCAAGAGCCATTAAACAACCTTCTATCGTCTCAAGTGGCCGACTGTCCAATGCCTCTAGCGAACAGCCTTTAAGAATAGATGAAACCAAAATCGGTTCAATAAATCAAACATCCAAAATATCCAGTAACGGATTACAAACAGAAAAATATCCCTACTCCAATATCTCAAGTGTTGAAGGGCAACCACATAATATCGCCGACTATATAACGCCTCGTATAAAAAATGATATAGATTTGCGTAGCTTAAACGTCAAACTGTACAATTGGGAAACCAAGCATTACAAGCAACTACAACCTCAAGAACAAGATTACTTAAAAGGCTCAATAGAACAATACGAGTTAAAAAGCAGCGCTAGTTTGAAACAAAACACGCAACTTTATTTTGAACAAGAAACCGATACACAAGCCCTCAACCACATATTACAAAAAATGCCCTCTTACGAAGCAGATCTCTATTATCCTGTGGTCATGCCTCAATACCAAATCGAATCAATCCATCAAAGACTATTTAAATTTGATCCTTATATGATTGCACCTGCACATCCTATAAAAACTGATTTAAAATATGCAGCACTCCAAAATAATACCAGATTTGATGAAAGCGTTGTGTTACTCCAAATCAAACCTCAGCAAGGCAGTACACACCCTATTACCAGTTTGCAAGATGAGCCCGACAGTCTGAACTTTATCACGTCAACAGAAAATACCTACTTCAGAGTAAGCGAAGAATGGCAACTCACAAAAGGTTTTTATCGTAAAAAGTTCATACTGATTCCAGCTCAAAAACCTAATGCAAAACAGCTATCAGAAACACTCAAAATATCTCATCACCGACTGCAACATTGCAGCTCATAAGATGACAGTGCTCCAAAGCATATGCAATAAAATATAACCATAGCAAGACACCCACAAATTTTGGGATGGGTGTCTTAGTTTTATTGCCTATCGCTACCACAACCTGCAAGTGCTGCCATCATTTTTTTAAACCTTGATATCTGCATAGTCTGTTATCCTGTACCGAGGAAAGTTTCAAAATGAAGGTGTATTCGATTGCAAAGTACATACCTGCTTGCAGTACATAAAAAAACGAGCCCATAAGAACTCGCTTTTGATCGTGCCTAATCATGTATTATCTTATGTAAAACCTTAATAGCTGGAACTATAGAGTACTGTACCGCTGATTTGCTCAACACCAGGTAGACTCTTATCTGCATAGCCTAAATTATTAGTACTCTCTGCAGTCGTTACATCTCCGGTGCCAAAGTTATCAAAGCGTGCAATCTGCGATTCATGGCCTCTTCTCATTTTTAGCTGCATGTATAACGGATATCCCAATGAATCTAATTGTGCTGGAAAATATTTGGGATTGCTAAGAACAGAACCTTTTGTGGCAAGTGCATCATCTGCCTGAGTAAATTTTACTTTTACCTCAAAGCCAATAAAATTCTGCGGTAAGCTGCTAAGAACAACATAATCATCCTTGCTAGCGTCACAGCCAGCTGATGTAGCTAGCGCATTGAGGGCATTGGCATCTGTAGCAGTAGTATTCGCATTCAATGACTTAATTTGACCTTGTCCTGCACCCATGTTGACATGTTTGAATATAAGTTCGCAGAATTTAGGTAATGATGAGGATGATGATAGTGAAGCCGCAGTAATTGCGCCCGTCGGAACCGTATACTCCTTGGTGTCAAAGCTGCTCCCATCACTTGTTATAAAAATACCATCTATTGTATCAGGACTTTCAGCATGAGTTGCACCTAAGTTACCATAAAGTCCAGGGTATTCTCCTGCCGTATTATCCTGAAGCGGATCAAAAAATGGAACTTTTATAGCTAAATCAAACGCATCATTTACTGAGTGTATTGTCTTCACATAGTTGCTTGCTACTGTAAGTGTATGTATTCCGTTTAATGCTTCGTTAGCAGGGTCGGAGAGGTTATTAGTATTATTATACTTAACTCCACTACCAAAGCCCATTACCGTTACTTTCTGGCTTGCATACTCTTGTTCAATCGTAATCTGTCTCTCTTCACCATTCACAAGATTATGTGCTTGGACACCAGCACTTTGTCCGTTAGCAGATTCCGCAGTGAACTTTAATTCAACCTTTGAAGAACGCAATAGGACATCAAAATGATTATTAAAATAATCATTATTATACGTATTACACCCTATCAAAGTATATAAAGCTTGTGCTTCTGATTTCAATAAATGTTCAGTTGTAATCTTAGCTCCATTATGAGTAATGGTCACCTGTTCAGCCTTAGCTTGCGTAGTATTGACCAACTGATCAAACAAAACGCAAGGTACTGCATAAAGGTTCGCAGAACTGGTGATTGCATCCCTAACATCTGGAAAAAAGTCAGGTTGTTGAGTAGCATCTACGGTAACTGTTACATTCAAATCCTGAGCAGAGCTATGTTTTCTGTATACAGCTGTATAAATGATTTGGCTTAGCTTTTCATGTTCGCTTGGAATATTGCCTACTTGATTATTATCATCACGCTGAGTATTCTCAAAAGCTACATCAAATAATCGTTCTAATGCACTTTGAGAAACGACATTAATAGTTGGAAGGTTAACTTGAACGACACCGCTCTCACCGCTCGTGCTGCTACTATCGCTATCACAACCTGCAAGAGCTGTGAGTGCTAAAAGTGCTGCCATTGTTTTTTGAAACCTTAATGCCTGCATAGAGTGTTATCCTATATCGAAACAAATTTCAAAATGAAGGTATATTCGCTTACAAAAAATATGCAAAGTACATACCTGATTGCAGCAAATGCAAAGCCTTAAGGTTGTGAAGGATAGGTCACACTACGGAATATGCGATCATTGACTCGATAAACCCCTGCACCAGCATCTTCTATTTTATTGCAGCACATATAGAGGATTGAGATAGCGCAATAAAGCAACTCCATAAACAATTTCTTGCATAGCCTTGATTCTACTGCGCTCATCAGTTACAAAAAATAAAATGCAAGAGCTCACTGAGATGAAGCAAAGATGTTCACTCTAGATGAAATAGGGAAAACAACAGATAAAAAAACGAGCTCATAAGAGCTCGTTTTTGATGGTATTAGACCATTTTTTGCACAGCACTTCCCACCATTAATAGCTAGGACTGCGGAAAACGCGTTTACGGAGTTCATAAGGAGCAGTGTTATTACCAGCGGCGTCATATTTTGCGTTGCCACTATCCACCGTTGACTGACTCGTCGCCCCGTCACTAAAGTTACCAAACTGCATCAACTGGTTATTAAGACTTCGTCTCACTCGTATCTCCATCTTCTTACCATTATCAGGGAAATACGTAGGGTGTGCAGGATTAGCAGCGTTGGCCGTACCAGGATCTTTCGTTGGATCGTCTGCTGCAGCGAATTCAATATTCGTCTCAAAACCAAGAAGGTTGGCCGGTTTAGTCAAAGCATCGTAATCATCTTTATTAGTGTTACAGCCAGATGCTGTTGCTAGAGTCCCTGTATCAGCAGAAAAATCATTGAGTTGTGCTGAACCAGCACCGTCAAATTTATTCCACTTGTATAAATTGGTGGCATCTGCTGCTGGTAGAGGATTAGGATAACGTACGAACGCAAGTTGGCAAAGCCCATCTGTAGGTGAGATCGATGCGTTATCAATAAAGCTACCTTCAATTTTATAGGACATCACCGAAAAAGCATCATGAGTACTAGTAGAATTTACTATGTAACCTTTTATTAAATCAATTTTTTCAGCACCAGTTTCTCCTAAATCATTAAAGAGAGTAGGGAAGTTATCTGCATCGGCATCGTTACTTTGATCAAAAAATGGAACTTTCATAGCTAGCTCAAACACAGTATCTGCATTAGCACTTGTTTCTAGAACTGCGATAACTGCGCTCTCGCTATTAAATTTATGTTCTCCATTTAACGCTATAGTTTCTGTACCATTCGCATAAGTGACTGAGGTACCAAAGCCTGAAGATGTTACGGTCACACTACTAGGAGTTTCGTCTAAAATTATTTTTCTGTTCATATTTGAAGCAAGTATATTATTTGTGACACCGCCATCGTTGTCGCCAGCAGACTCTGCAGCGAACCTTAACTCTATCTTTGATTGTTTCAGAAAAGATAAAGAATGTCTGTAAGTCATGGCGCTCTGGGTAGTTGAACTCGAATTACGGCACCCTATCAGAGTATATAAAGCTTGTGCTTCCCTTGCTACAGCTTGTACTAGTGGCTGTGCACCTGCTACAATAGTAGTTCCACCATGTATAACAGTAACAGCTGAAATCTCATTAGTTTTACTGTCATCTTTCAATATATTGAGCAGGACGCACGGTGATGCCTTTAACTGCCCACCACTATTGATTTGACTATTGAACTCAGTTAAGAATGCGTTTGTAGCTTCTGCTTCTATAGTTACTGTGATATCTTCTGTACTACCAGAATCTGTGACACTGTATACACCTGTATAAGTCACTTTGTCTATTTTTTCTGCATTGGTTTTGGTAGCTAGGATTGCAGTGACTCCATCATTATCCAAGAGATAATTGGCACGAGCACTTATAAATAATGCTTCTATTGCATCTTCGTCTGCAAAATTTGAAAACGCAGCACTACTACTATCACTATCACTATCACTGTCACAACCTGCTAGAGTTGCTACAGCTAAAAGCGCTATTAGGCTTTTTTTAACATGTAAAGTATTCATATTATATAGGTTCCTCATTTATCATAAAAAATTATACAATCTTGGCTTCTGGTTACTTATTTCTGATTACTTCAAGTGAACAACATAAAACAACGCCAATGTAAAATAAGCATAAAATAAATGTAGACTAATGAACAAAGCAACTCCATAAACAGTTTCGTGCACAACCTTCATTCTACTGCGCTCATCAGTTACAAAAAATAAAATGCAAGAGCTCACTGAGATGAAGCAAAGATGTTCACTCTAGATGAAA
>MDTC01036340.1_pt1 | contig 12335 bp, 9 predicted proteins | sample 811181 | NCBI WGS metagenome assembly MDTC01 (sample SAMN05326644, study PRJNA326480) | marine metagenome | isolation source: seawater | place: Pacific Ocean: North | collected 2011
ATTCAGAAATGCAGTAGCCGATAGCACTGACCTACAAGAAAAAGTAAAAGCCGGTGCTGACCTTGTGGCTTTAGGAAAAGAAGCCGGATTTGAATTCACACAAGAAGAACTAGAAACCAGCTGGGAAGAACTACAGAAATCCGACGAAGAGCTGACTGCTTTTGAGTTGGATGTGGTGAGTGGTGGATACCGTGGTGGGAAGGGATGTTAACCCAAAAACCCCAAAAACCAATGAACGTGGTGTTACGATAAGGCATACACCACAAAGAAAAACCGCTCGCCCAGTTAAGGAAAAGAAACTCATTCAGCCTTACCTTCTTTCAGCACAGCCTTAAGCCCCTTGCCACCCTTCCACTTTATGGCCCACTCAGAGTGAGAGGATCGGTGTCTTTGGATAGCCTTTTCAGACTCGATGTCAACAGGCTTCCGGAGTGAAGGCCGGAGGCCGTAACGCAGGAAGCCTGGTGAGCGCGCCACCGCTCGCCTGGATTCCAACCATTCGCAAACTCCTCCGGCGTTTTCATTCCCAGACTTCGATGGGGCCGAAGCTCATTGTATTTCTTCTTCCAAGCCGCAATCACGACCCGGGCCTCGCTCAAGGTGTAGAACAATTCTCGAGCCAGGCACTCTCTCCGGAACTTATCGTGGAAGCTTTCCACAAAGCCGTTCTGCCACGGACATCCAGGTTCGATATAAAGCGTTCTGATCGATTCCTCGGCCAGCCATTGCTGAATGGACTTCGCAACAAATTCGGGACCGTTGTCGCTTCGAATGTGATCAGGAGCTCCGTGACGATCAATCAGCTCTCCCATCAAATCCAAGACTTTGCCCGAACCAATGTTGCGAGCCGGATGTAACTCATACGCTTCCCGAGTGTATTCATCCACCACACTCAGGGCCCGAAAGCTTCCTCCTTTCACCGTGGAGTCGTGGATGAAGTCCCACGTCCAGACATGACCTCGATATTTAGCCTTGGTGGGATGATTCCCCGTGCTGGTTCCACGGCGACTCTGCTTCTTTTTGGGTGGAGGAACCTGAAGACACTCCTCGCGACGCACCTGACGAACTCTTTCGCTCCTCACTCGCAAGCCTCGATTGCGAACCAATCGACCGACTTTGTCGGATCCCAGCTCGGGATGTTCCAAGCTCAGATCCACAATCGCAGTGTCAGCTTCCTCTTTCTTTGATGAAGGAAACTTGGGGCGATATCGCAAGGTCGATCGATGAAGGCGAAAGTAAGTCGCGGCCTTGCGCTGACTGCACTGCTTCCCCGAAACAGCCAATCGCGCAAGATCCCGTCGGTGCGCCGCGCTTACAGCTTTTTTTCGATGGTCTCCTGCAAGATTTTTATCCCGAGCATGGCATCGGCATACATCTTCTTGAGCTCGGCGTTTTCCTTCTCAAGGGCTTTGAGCCGTTTGGCATCCGCCACCTCCATCAGGCCGAATTTCTTGCGCCATCGATTGAGGGTGGCCACTGAGATCTGCTTCTGTTGACAGAAGCTCTCTTGGCTCAGGCTTCCGCTGTCAAACTCGCGCAGCAACAGGATGATTTCTTCGGGTTTGTGTCTCTTTTGCTTATTCATTTTCTAGGATTTGGATTTCACCAAATCCTCTCACTCAACATGGACCATTTTCTCTGGCGGCGGCCACGCCTACTTTTCGAGATTTGGATTCCAATCTAAATCCACTCACTCAGCAAGGACAACTTTTTTTAGCGATAGTTACTCTATTTCGACATAATCCGATCTCTTCAAACCTTCATCCTTTGAGGAATCTCCGTGTGAGTGCCTTAGAAGGTAAGAACCTGCGATCGCTAAAAGGCCAATCATAATCGGAGCATTTGAAGCACCCCCATTGTTCTTCGCTTCCATTAGGTCTTCGACTCTGGACTTCATTGGTCTGTTAAAGTCCAAATTAAGGAGCCACCCGAGAAATAGGAGACAACCAATCAGTGATTGGTTACAAGAAAGGTCCAAGCTACAAGTTTCATCATTGGAGGAAACCCTAAACCATTCATTCGGGCAAGCTGGGAGTAAAAATGTTCCGACTCCCGTGTCCTTTCTTAGCCGTTTACGAATCAAGTTTTGGGTTCAGGATGGGGCTGCGGTATCACGCAAGAGCCAGCTCGGTTCGATTCACTCGCCGCCAACTGGCAGATTCAGATGCAACCGACTGTCGCCGTATGACTCGCGCTGGATACAGCCGCACGTTGGACAGCGCTGATTCCAGCCCGAGGCATCCATCCGGTACTCCCCGGTGACGATCATTCCTCACGGTCTGCTGCTGGGATCCAGAGGTCGAGGTGATTTTGGGTTTCTGGCGGGAAGGTGGTTGCGTCGAGCAGATCGGAAAGCTGTTGCCAGGCACCTGTCTCTGGCTTCTGGAGGCACCCAAACCCTAGGAGCGACTGCCATTCGCAGGTGGCTTCGTCGAGGGCAATGCCTTGCGCCTGGGCGAAGTAGTCATGGTGGGGATGGTCTCGGGGAAGTTCGTAGCCAAGGGGATGTTGAGGAACAAAGAAATACGGGTCGCTGGTGACAACCGTCTGGCCGGTGGTCGAATTGCGGATCGCAAAAACCGGTGCCGAACCGGGAACCGGGCGGGCGAACAGGTGAAAGGTCGTAGCCGAGGGTTCGACTCCGCCTTGCGTTACGATTCTGTTGCCTCGAACTGACACCGGAACCATTGGAGTCTCGCCAGGGTTGAATTCAGAGAGTCCGTAGTCCACGTGATCAACCAGTGAGGCGGCTTGGGCGGCAACCTTTTCTTTGCGCCCAACGATAAGGTAGCTGCGGTACCAGATGCTGCGTCCCGGTGCCAGTTTGAACTTTGGGATGACAACCGCGACGTCGTAGTTACGAAACGAATTCTCGGGACGGGTCCTCCAGTCATTCCACTTTCCGTTCTCGGGATCGTACATCTGCCAGTGCGCCCGCATGTCACGCAACTGCGACGGGGCAAACTGCAGGTGTGGTTGATTCTTGGCGGCTTTGGCCTGCTCGGTCTCCAGGTGTCGGTCTCGCCCGAAAACGAATGCCAAACTCGGGCTGTCTTCCGCCTCGGAGATACTGGAGATGTTCCACCCACCAGTGCGCTGGACATCCACCGCACCATCGGGTTTGTCGCCGAACAGGTCGGACCGGTTCACCAGCTTCCCTTCAGGCGTGCTGATGAGATGGATGGGGAGACTACTCGGCCGGGTGCCACCCCAGGGTGCATTGAGGTGATCGAAGACAACATCTTTCCGGGTGCTGAAATTGTGAGCAACCCATGTAAGCTCAATGACGCCGTCGCCCAGATCGCGCACTCTGGTGTAGAACAACAGAGGGGAGCGATGCACCGTCCGAACCTGTGGGATGAGGCCCCAGTTCAACATGCGGATGCTGCGGTCAGCTGGGTTTGCGTCGGAATCCAGCAAGGGGCAATACAACGAGTCGAAGTTCGACCCACGCGGCACATAGGTACCGGAGTTGTGGACAAAGAATGTTGTCTTGTAGGGCGAGTTCCGCATTTTCTCGGCGGTCGCCTCCGGCACGATACCAGCTCCTTGAATCGCGCTCGTTCCGTTGTAACGGGAACAGACGGCAACGAACTGCCAGACTTCATCGGTCCAAGGCGAGAGGTCGTTGCGGGAATCGCGCCACGACGGCGGAACGCTCTCCCCGAAGGCTCCCCTCAGCGAGTAAAGCTGGCCGCCACGCCCCATCCTGAGTCGATAAGAACTGTCGGCGGGTTGCCTGGAAGTGAGCTCGTACTGGAAGACCTGTGACTCGTCGATCCGGCGATCCCAGACACTTCCACTGGGAGTGAACGTTGTCGAAATCCTTGCCGTTCCGGCAGGCTCCGCAGACCTGCGGAGGGTCGAAGGCGGAAACACGTCAAGCCGTAGCGAGCTGGAGCTCAGGGGCTTGTGGCTTGGCTGCGCCCCATCTGCGGGCTTCGCTTCCGCCGCCTTCTTCGTCAGATAGGCATTGGCCCAGCTTGCATGGTCGCCGCCTCGCCCGTCGCCCCCATCTGTGACCAACAAGGTCAGCTCCTTGGCTTTGTTCAACGGTATGGTCACTGGCCGCACCACGAAGCCGACACTGCGCACCTTGCCGCTGGCGTAGACCTCTTCCCCATCGAGCAGAATCCTCATTTCGAGCCGGCCGCGGTGGGCATCGTCAGGGCCCGGGACGGCGTGGAACGATGAAAACTTGTCATCCAGCGGGAAGCTGATTTTTGAGTCCGCGTGGACCCCCAAGCCGCGCTCGTAGGTTTTGCCGCCCACACTGATGCCTTTCCCCTGAACGCCCTTGTCGTTCAGGACACGCCAATAGCTTTGAACCTGGGAGGCCATCTCTTTGCGCAGATAGATCTTTCCGTTCTCCGCGGCGCGTTCGTCGATGGCCTCCAGCGCAATCGATTCGTCAATGGCCTGCTGGAACTCTTCATCGAACCCGGTGATGCCGGTGTTCTTCTGCTGCCCGCCCGCCTGCAGGGAAACCGAGAGGGGCGGCCAACTCCCGCCCTCCCAGCGGAGGTTCTTGAAACGGCGAGGGAGGCGATACGTGGCCTTCGCCTCATCGACGTTCTCGGGAAGCATCACCGCCTTACCGTCCCGCTCGGCTTTCAATCGTCCGCACAACCCTAACTCAGTGACGTGTCGCCAGTGCATGAGGGGCGCCTTCGTCTTGCTGGTCGTCGGTTGGAAATCTTTGAGTTCGACCCCGATGGTCTGCCAGTCCGGCGACGCCTTCACGACGACCGGTGCATAGTATTCGCCTCTTTCGCCTTCCGGATAGGCCCCCCAGGTGTTGTTGCGCGCATGAATGAGAAAAGTCGTGTCGTGGTTCACCTGGATATCCATCGCCAGCGACGCCCCGTCGGGTCCGATGAAGCGGGGATCCTTGATCTTGCGCGTGTAGGCGCTCCAGGCATGTGGGTTCTCCCAATTCAGCTGATACCAGTCCAGGTAGTCGAACTGATCCTGCAGCATCCGCTCCCTGTGCTTGTCCCCCCGCACGCCGGCACTGCGCAGTTCCGCGGGCGTGAAGGTGCGAAGTTCGGAAGTGACGCCGAAGGTTTCGGGCGGTTCACGCATCCATGGGTAGCCGACCAGCTTATGGTCGAGTTGGTAATAGACATTAGCGATGACATAGAGAGCCTGATCCTCGCTGGTGACCGGCAGGTTTGCTTCCCAGGTGTCGCCCGTCCTCCGCGAATCCGCGCTGCGCCAGAAGCGGGAGAGGATGTGGTTATCGACGGAGTAGTAGATTTCGACCTTCGCGACCTTGTCAATCTGGTCTGGTGTCACGGACGCGGTCGGCACCCCTTCGCCGGTCGTGAGATCGACCTTCAACTCCGGAGTCCTCGGGAAGTCGAAGGTTCCCTTGAGATGGTCGTCAAACCACAGCATGGACGGGAAGACATGCTCCGCCGTTGCGCGGTGGTTCATATGGGGATTGACGGTGTAGCCGATGTGTTTCGACGGCATCGACTTCCAGTTCTCATACATGTTGTCGAGGATGCCATTGAAGTCGTTCTGCGGCCCCATGTAGAGCATCGGGGCACGGATGTGTTTGAGGTAGGCGGCATCATCACAGGTCTGGTGGTAGAGCTTGGAGTGTTTGCGACGAACGCCCGAATTTGGGCGGTTGCGGATGGCATCAGGCGCAGAGCCACTGCCGCCACACGATGGCGCCCCCGCCTTGATTCGCCTGTCGGCACCCGCAAGCATGACCGTCAGATATCCGCCCATCGAATGGCCGAACGCGCCGATCCGGGTGTCATCGACCTCAGGCTGCTGCTGAAGGTAGGAGACGCCCCGGCGCGCTGCCAGCGTGATAAGGAACCAATTGTTGTTCCGCGGCGACTCGAAAGGATCCAGCGTCAAGTGATCGGGGGTCAGCTTGGAGTAATGGCTGTTGTGACCCGTTTGGGTGGCATCCACGGCTCCCCAATCGGTAGTGGGATCGCCAGGCTGGGCGTTTTCCATTTCGCGGCCGCCCCAGTTGATCGACAGGCAAGCGTATCCGTTCTCAGCTCCATACTTGGCGCTGGCAATGCTCGCGCGCTGACCACCGCCGTGCATCTGGATCAGCGCGGGAATTTTGCCGTCCGGTTTTTCCGGCGCCGCGTAGAACGCCGCCATGGTCGATCTCTGCCCCTTGAATGTCCCGATCGTGTAGGTGATGAATCGGACGACGCAGCCGTCTTCGATCCATTCTCGAACGATCGTGACTTCCAGCGGCTCTTTGTCCGGGTCATACGTGGCCCACAGCTCTTCAACGGACTGCGGTACCTTGTCGGCGCTCAGCGGTGGCAGCGTCTCGGCGATCAGATTGCCGGCGAGCATGCAGAGGTTGAGAAGTGCGGAGCGAATCATTCGGACGTTCAAAAAATGGACTGGGATTAAATTTATCCCGCATCAGGCGTATACCAATATCGCGATCCGCCGGAATCCCGGTATCCTACATTTGGTGGATGCGCGGCAGTTTCCATAGTGATCGCAGTGGATGCCGGCGCCACCCGACGGGGAGACCGTTCAGGGATGCTTGTCGACGGGGAGAATCCCGGTGCTAAATGCCTTCGCCACCGCCTCCGGGGCGTTTTGCACATTGAGTTTCTCGTAGATGTGCGCGATGTGCGTCACGACAGTCGATGTGGCAATGCCCAGCTGGTCGGCGATCTGCTTACGCAATAGACCTTGCGCGATCAGGGAGAGGACCTCGAGTTCCCGTGGCGACAGCAGGTCGGCCGCTTCGTCCTTGGGAAGCTTTGTCCGGAGCGTGTCGAGGATGACGCCCGCCACGTCGGCATCGAGGGAAGCCCCACCCTCGACCACGGTCCGGATTCCGTCGGTGATCTGCTTCACACTGGATGATTTCAGGAGGTACCCCGACGCCCCGAGGGCGATGGCCCGGAGGACATCCTGCTCTCGTTCCGACTGGGTCAGGACAATGATCCGGACTTCGGGAAGGACGGAAAGGAACTGCGGAAGCGCCTCCAATCCGCCCATTCCCGGCAAGGCGAGGTCGAGGAGAATCAGGTCGGGTTGCTGCTCGCCCCACTGGCGCTGCAAGCTACGCAAGGCTCGTTCAGCCGTTCCAAAATCTCCCACGAGCGTGATGTCCGACGTTCGCTTCAGAGCGAGTTGCACCGTCTCCCTGTATTCGGGATGGTCCTCAACGAGCACGACGCGGGTTTTCTGATTCATGGTGGTTTCTTTCTACTCACTTGCGGACCCCCCACCTGCGCGTCCGCAGGTTCAATTCGATTTGTGTCCCACCGTCGGGAGACTTGCCGGCCCGGACCCGGGCGCTGAACAAGCGAGCCCGACGCTGGAGGGAGGGAGGAATTTGGTATTCGGGCGAATCAGTCATTCCGGTTCCATTATCGCTGACGGTCAAGCTCAGGTCACGCTCCGTCGCCCACAAGTCCGTCATGAACTCCGTCGCATCCGAATGCCGGCTGATATTCACGAGGCATTCTTTGTAGAACAGGAGGAGGTCGAACTGGGTACGGGGTTTGAGCTGGCTCAGGTGCTCCTCGCCTTCGATACGCATCTCATGATCGAGCCTCGCCATGATCCTGCGCACCGCCCGGTGCATGTCGTTCACGAGATTGGTGTAGAGACCGTTCGCCCCAAGCATGTTGGCACAGTGGCGGACGGCGATTCCGGACCGCTCGGTCTCCGAACGGATCCGCCAATGCAGCACTTCCAGTTCTGCCGGCGCGTCCCGCGCTTCCTGGGCGAGGTCGCTGAGGAGGCCGATGGTGTGCATGTTCGTTCCCAACTCGTCGTGCAGATCCGCTGCGAGGCGTTCGCGAATGCGCGCCACCTGCCGCATCTGCAGGAGCCGTGCGATGAGCGCTGTGACGACGATCCCGACCGCGAGCAGCGCCGCCAGCCATCCGAGCCGGACGAGGTTGGCCTTCTGCCGCGCGTAGCGGCGACCTAGCTCCGCATGGACGATCGGACGTTCCGCCTCGAGGTCGTGCCGGGCGGCCAGTTCGATCAACCAGTCCCGGATGGGGAGGATGTCCCCATAAAGGTTGCGTCCGTCCGTCAGCGCGGTGAGACCACGCCGGGGACGGTCGAGCGGGAAGTTCGTCGCAAAGGGCTTGCCCCGCGCAAGGTTGCGGCCCCGGCCGAAGATCTCGACTTCCGCGAACCCGATCAGAGAGGAGTTCCTGGCGGGATCGTTTCGCTCATAGGGAGCCAGCGCAACCAGCCGCACGAAGCGGCACTCCGTTTCTGGAAAACGCAACATGACGATCGGTCCAGTATCGTAGGGCGACTCCCTTCTGTATTCGACCAACTCGAAGGCGTCGGAAAAATCGGGCTGCTGCGCCCCCTCCACAACTAGGTGATGAGGCATGGCAAAGTCGGCCGGTTCAGCCTGCGGGATCGTGTCGCTGATATCGACCGCGTGGAGGTGCAGGCGATCGACGGGTTGATTGGATCCGAGGTCGATAGTCAATGTCGGTGGGGCATCGACATCGAGCCCGCTTAGGAACGCGACGCTCTGTTCGCCGCGTGCGGCATCCATCAGGTAGGGAATGAACCCGTCCACGAGGAAGCGCTTGTCACGGGCTCCGCCCTCCGAGGCATCACCGGTCCAAGTGTCGACCGGCCGGTTCAGGGCGACATTCTCTCGACCTCTGAAAACGAAAATTTCCGACAGTTGTAGGCCGAACCTCCCATCCCAAGCACGTGGGGAAAGAACCGTCGCTTCGACCCGAATCCAGCGCGCGACAGTCCCCGTGCAGGGCACTACCAATGGCGCAATCCGCGGCAAGAGCCTGTCCTCTCGCCCGAAAGCGGCTACCACCGTACCATCCTCCTCCGCTTCTGTTCCTGCTATGATCCGAAACTCGAGAGGGAAGCCGTCTGCGCGGAAACCCGTTTTCGTGTCGCGCCAAATGGCGGGAACCAACACCACGTGGTCGATCGCGACCGCTTCTTCCAAGTCGATCTGAATCCACTCTTCTGTAGCGGCGCGGTCGTGGATGCCGGATCGAAAGCCGACACTCCCTACCCCAGTGCGGAGACTGTAGCTGGCCAACGGCTCCAACCTCGCATCGATCTCCTCCACCCGGTCCTCGAGTTGAGCCAGAGACAGCTCGGCGACTGATCCTGCGGCGAATTCTGCGGCGACGAGGAACGGGAGCAGCCCAGTTAGTAGGAGCACTCTGCACATGCAAGCGAATAAGCACGGGGGCACGCGCATCACAAGTCAATACGTGTCTCATCCGCCCACACCGCTCCGATCAACGACGGCGACGACAGCGGCAGAACCCGAGCCCGGCAAGTCCGAGCAGGAGCATGGCGGAAGGTTCCGGGACTGCGGTGATATTCAACTCGATCGCCTCGGTGGTGTCATTCCATTGCAGATTGGCAGTGTACCCACCGGGATTCAGCACATTGAGACCACCCGCCCCTTGGAAAGTGGCATCATTCATGCCAAAGGCGTCGGACGCGAAGTCCGCTAAGACGATAGTGCCGATGCCGCCGTTATAGGAAGCCATGTCGACTGAGTAGGTAGCGTTGGCGATGTTGGCTGGGAGGCCACCGTTTCCAATGCGAAAGGCACCTGGTGTGATGGCGGTGAATCCGCTGGCGCTCAGCGAGAAATTGAAACTGTTGGTGTCCTTCTGCTCCCAGTGCCCCATGTTCACAGTTGCACCATCTTCAAAGTTCAATGTCGCATTTTGAAGATCCCAAAAGCCGCCACTGCCCAAGGTCGAGCCGTTTCCTACGTTGATCGTCGCCCCTCCCGCGCGAAACACGCCACCTGCAAAACTTGTTACAGGGTCCGTGAGTGAAGAGCTGCCCGAGAGCGTTATGCTATATCTTGTATTGAATTCGGTGGAAGCTACCGAATCGCCATTGCTAATGAATACGTCATCGCCAGCAGCGGGCAAGGTGTTGCCATCCCAGTTAGTAGCCGTGTCCCAAAGGCCGTCGGCAGCATCGCCGTCCCAGGTTACGGTTGCCGCAGGAGCTGTCGACGCAATTGTGAGTAGCGCGAATGCGCACAGAGAGTCAGAGATTCTTAGTTTCATGATTGTGGTGTTGTCTAGTACAGAGTTTGGAGTTTTGAGGGTGCTTATTCCACCTCTACGCGGAAGAAGAGTCTGGTTTCATCGTCGAGACCATTTTCGGAGAGATCGAAAGACCTTGTCGTGGAATCGCCGTCGTCGGCTTCGATACTGTCATCGAGGTCGCTATTCCAATTGGACAGGTCAGTCGTATACCTGACGGTGTAGGTAGCGTTTGGAATGGAGTTCCACGTGAGTTCGACGGTGGCTGGATCTGCGGTGTATTCGACCTTGGTGATTCTGAGAGATCCGCTCGGAGTTCCCGTGATGTTCAATTCGATCGCCTCGGTGGTATCGTTCCACTGCAATACCGCCGTGAGGCCGGCGGGGACATTCGACACGTTGAAATTGGCGCCCTGGAAGGTGGCATCGTCCATTTCGGCCGCATCGAACTCGAAGTCGACGAGCGTGATCACGCCTGCTCCACCGGCGTAGTTGGCCATGTCCACGTTGTAGGTGGAGTCCGAGATGCTCGTCCCAGCGTGGGTGGCGAGTCGGAACGTGCCCGGAGTTAGGGGCGTGAACCCCGCCGCACCGAGCGCAAAGCTAAACACGTTCGTGCCCTTTAGCTCCCAGTTGGACATGGTGGCGGACGCGCCGTCCTCGAAGCTCAAGTTGCCATGGTTCAAATCCCAGAACCCTCCGGTGATCTCCGAGCCGGCCGACACGTTGACTGTGGTTCCGCCCAACCGGAGCACTGGATCCGTCCCTGTGCTGAGTGTGGAATTGTCCATGAGGTTGACCGTGGCTCCCGGAGCCAGGTGATTGGCAGGGTGGAGCGCCGAGATGCCCGCGGTGCTCACCGTGGCGCCACCGCCGATATCGATTGTGTCACCCTCAGCTGGAACGGTGTCGCCGCTCCAGTTCGCTGGTGTCACCCACAACCCATCGTCACCTCCGCCATCCCAAGTCGCTGCGCCCGCCTGAAAGCCCGATACCCAGGCGATGGCTATTGCGATTCTAAGTGATCGGTTTCTTGCATGTTTCATTGTAGTCTAGAGTCTGGTGGCTTATCTCCCTCATCACCCCGTCGATTGACGGGCGTGGGAGGAAACAGGTTCCAACCTTAGCTATCGGCTGACCTGTGAATATCCTCCTTTTGCAGGATGACGGTGATTTGGGCACAATGAGCCTTCGGAACGTGCAGACATGGATCTCCTTCCAATAGAGTTCGGGTGGCGAGAGCCAAAAAGCTGATCCCCCTTCAAGTAGACAAGCTGAAGCCATTGCGGGCAAAGCCCAACCCAAGGGCTGGAACCAGGGGGAAGGGTCGCTATCGGCATCGGCCATCCTGCAAAAGGAGGATACTCGCAGGCGAGGTCGGCGGCTAGGGTGATCCCCGAATCCTCCTCTCCACCCAATCAACGGAGAGCCAAGCAAAATATACAATCATGATCAAAAAGTCGTACATCACTGCTGCCTTCGCATACGCAATCCTATTGGCATGTGCCGAATCCGCCACCCTCTCAGTCTCCCTTGGCCAAAGTGCCGACGATGGGACCACTGGAGGCACGGCCATCGACCTCACCACCGAAGGCGATATGGACTGGGGCATCTGGCAAAACACCAACTTAGCGCTGACCAACAGCATGAGCGGAGGATCGGGATTCACCAGCTTCACCTACCTCGGCGCGGCCGTCGATCAGGCGGCGACATTCGGCAATCCCCAGAATGGCTACAGCTGGACCAATGGAACCCCAAACGCCACGGGCAGCGGGGTGACTGAAGCCGCTCGCGCAGACCTGAATGCTGACGGAGCCGGAGTAAGGCTCAGGATCGATGTTGCCGCCGCCGGTCTGTATCAGCTGAGATTTTACACGACGACCTTTGACACCAACCTCGACGCGACCGCCTCGCTGGTAACGGGCGGCGTTTCAGACACTGCGATTGGAAGCTACGCTCCCAATGCTCTCGAAAAATACGAATACACCGTGGATTTCGCGACGGACGGAGCCGACACTCTGCATCTTGACGTCGTCAGAAGCGGGGGCGGCCTAAACATCCTCGCTTTCGAGGCGTTTACCCTTAGCACCATCCCCGAACCATCGTCGCTGGCTCTACTAGGACTGGGGATGCTTGGGCTGTTTTCGCGCCGGCGTCGCTAGAACCACCATTGAACTCGATCACGAAAAGGCTCGGATCTCCTCAGGCGAGATTCGGCCCTTTGCCCTCAGCCGATGAAAATTCTACGCCCCTTTTTCTTCTACATTCTAGCCGCACTCCCCCTACCTGCGGCCAACATCACCG
>MDTC01054087.1_pt1 | contig 12333 bp, 6 predicted proteins | sample 811181 | NCBI WGS metagenome assembly MDTC01 (sample SAMN05326644, study PRJNA326480) | marine metagenome | isolation source: seawater | place: Pacific Ocean: North | collected 2011
CATGTCGCTGTTTGACTGAGTCACTCGCACTCGGGGCTTGTCCCAGTCTTCTTGGCCGGTCGGCAATCCCACGACCACTCCATGGATCGCGTGGTTGATCAACACCTGCGTACCGGGCGGGTACCGGCCGAGTCCATTCACCAAGGCCTGCACAATGATCGGATCGAAGAAGGTTCCCACTTCCGCCTGCAAGCTGGCGAGCGCCTCCGGTGGAGACACCGTGCGAGGACCGAGCACGGTCATGGCGTCGTAGGCTTCGCACACCGCGATGATGCGCGCGAAGAGTGCAGGCCGACCCGCGGGGTGGTCATACCGACGGGTGTGATGCAACGCAGCGAGCGCGCGAAGAATCTTGGCTTCGTGAAAGCCCCGCTGTCGCAAGAGCACGCGCGCACCGGCCTCACCGTGTCGCTCGTAGGGCGGTGGATACCCAGGATGAGCCGGCTCATCGGCCGTTGCTGGCGTGGCCCCCTCACGGGTCGAGTACCCCACATCATGAAACATCGCCGCCACGCCGAGGTCCTGCAGAGTGGCTTGCGCAAGGCGCAGTTGCTTCCCGATCACAAGCGACAACATAGAGATCCGAAGCGTGTGCTGCGCAAAGGCCGAGCCGCCTCGACTCTTCGTCGACAACAGATCGGCTTCGGAGCCCATCTCCAACAACTCCGTGACCGCTCGACGGACAGGCAGCGGGTTGGGCATCCGGTCTGCACCCAGGGAATCTACGGTCGCATCAACGAGCGAGGCGGCTCGTTCACGGACCTTCTTGGCATCCGCCTGAGACACCGTCGATGGCTCGTCACCGACGCGGAAACGGTACGCCCCGAGCAGATCGATCGAGGTCAAGCCCGCATCTTGCAGTCGATTGCGAAGCACTGAGCGCGGTTGTTGTTCGTTTGGCTCGCTGCCGAACGCATCCACCAGCGACTTCATCGCTGGGATCGGAAGCGCCCCGTGAAAAGACATTCCACCCACATCATGCCGACCGAGCTCCCTCCCGAGCTGGGCGGCCGTGTCCAGTCGCTCGTCCAAGCGCACGCGCACATCGTTGATGTAGACCTGCCCCTCAACCGTGACGAGATGGATTGCACCCAGCAGTTGCTCCAGCTCGCCCAAGGAGGCACACAGTTCCTGCACCGGCTTGTCGAAGACCGCATTGCGAAGGTCGTGAATTCGCGTGAGGCGAAGCGCTCCGAACAGCTGGCGCACGAATCGCTCACCGGTGTCGCGCACCCGGGCTGCAAGATCCCGGTCTTCGCCCATGCGGGCACGGTCCACCGCGGTGCCCAGCTGATGCTGGCTGGCTTCGAGGTCCACTAGGGTCATGCGCCACGACCTCCCTGCACCCCACTGCCACCAATCAGGGTCAGCAGCGACGTTCCGATCTCGACCACATCACCGCGGACGAACCGCATCTGTGCCTTCGCCGTGTAGATGGTCATGGACGGCACTCCGTCGTCGACCTCCACCCGCTCGATGCTTCGTACGGGAAGGTCGATGTTGCTGAGGCCGAACCACCGATCGACCTTGCTGCTCGACACAAAGCACAGCATCTGCTCGGAAAGTACGATGTCGCCGGGATGGTAGACCAACCCACGCGACAGGTAGACACTGCCTTCTGCGATTCGCTCGCTGGCCCCGCGCGCACCCGAGACGCGTCGCTCATGAAGCGTCTTCTGGCAGTGGTTGTACAAGGCTTCGGAAGCCCGCTCCATCTGCCATCGAATGGCGGTTTCCGGATACTCGCCGGGCAGCCGCCCCAATGCTGAAACCCCCGCCCAGACTGCAATACCGGAGACAGTAGAGCCGCGCATTCGACCCAGGAAGGTGCGCGGACGCACCAAGCCCCCCAGCTCTTCCAAGGTTCGGTCGGGCGCCACATCTGCCATGGCTTGCCCCAGAGCGATCGCTTCTGCCCGGGCGTTGCCCTTGAGCTTGTCGAGGTGGCGCTTCAAGCCCATGTAGTGGCCGGAGCTTCCGGTGCGACCAATACGGTGGATGAGCTCGACCCGAGTGTTCTCCACCGGCGACCGAAGCCACTCCAACACGGTTCCCGGCGGGAGCACTTCAGGATCCACATCCTTCAACACGCGAAGAATGACGAGCTGGTACTCGGGTACATCGAGCGCGATCACCTCTTCGATGGTTTGGACCACCCGTTCGGGCGCGAGATTGGCAAGCGCGGTCATCAAAGACGCGCCGATCTCGGGTTCGACCGAGCTGACCAGACGCGCCACCTGCTGAGGACTGCGCTCGACTTCGCGCTCAATGAGGCGAGCAGCAAGCACGCGACTGCCTGGCGCACGGTGCTTCGACATCGCCCGCAAGAGAGACTCCAAGTGGTCTCCAGGGACGAGATCCAGCAGCTGCCCAAGCTCGTCGGGAAGCTCACCTTCTCCCCGAGATGCCGAGTGGAGAATGCGCCCCAGGGCGCGAGAATCCACAAACCGCCTGAGGTCGTCGTTCAACAGATCCGGATCGATATTGTCTAGCGCCGCCACCGCCCGCGCCAGCTCCAGCAAGCGCTCCATCTGGCCATCCGCCAGCAACAAAGTGCGCACCTCGTCCAGCAGGCCTCTCACCTCATCGAATGGCGTGGGACTCCGAGGATCGCCCGCGAGCCGCAACATGTCGCGACAAAGCGCCAGAGCCATCGTACCCACTGCACGGCTCGAGACCTCCGAGTGCAGCGGCTCGATCTCTGCATCATCGAGCGTACGCCAGCCGAGGTCGCCCACACTGCCCGACGCCAACTGTGGAGCGGGCCGGTCGAAGTCCAGCGGCACTTCTACAGAAGCTCCACCCGACTGCCGAGCACCGCCCATCTGCTTGTCATTCTCGGAATCGTCATCCCCACCTGCCAGAACAAAACCTTCCACAGACAGAGCTTCAATGTGCTGAAAGCCAGCCTTCCAGAGGAGGGTCACGATGTCGTCTTCGTGTTGGCGAACCCCGGTGTAGCGGATGCTGAGAATCTCCAGCAATCGCAGAAGCTCGTTCCACTCGGCTGCTGGGTCGATGGTGATCCGACGCACACCATCGCGATACATCCGAAAGGCGAGAGACTTGCTCCGCTCCCGCTGCACGTAGACCACCTCATTGTCCAGGGCTCCTTCGAGCACGAGGTCGAATGGTCGTACGCCCAGGGCAATCGGCCCGAAAGCGAGCGCCGCACGCATCGTGCGCTCGTACTCGCCCAGGAACTGACGGATCGCTGCATTGTGAGAGTCGTAGATAAGGAAGCTGCGCGCTGTGCGGGACATTGCCCGAAGCGCCGCGTTGGTTGCGGTTGCTTGAGGGCTCCCCTGCAGCGTGTAGTCCTCGGCAAGCGAAGACTCGGGCGTTGCTTCGCCGGTCACATCTTCAAACGCATCTCCATCCACAGCATCCACAGCCATCCCATCCACAAGTTCAGGCGGCTTTGAGGACTCAGCGGCGTCGGAGTCGGTGGACGGGACTGGCGAGTGAAATTCCATTTTCGAAGCATGCCAAGTTCGATGACATTTGTAGACATTCGATCGACATCTCTTGTGTCTCCACTTCCTCGCTGCTCCCGAAAACACCGTGTCTGCACAATTTTCATATTCCAATACTAAACATCATGTACGAACGACTATCCCGCCCCAAATGCGCCTTCATGGCGCATCCTGCTCTTGCACATAAGTATCAGCACGTACACAAACGATGATCCTCCCCATGTCGTTCTGGCCACCGCGAACAAACCGATGGGGAATCCTCAACGACGGCAGCAGTCACCCACCGTGGAATCCACTCGCTTCCCGGAAGCCTTTGCCCGCCTCTCGACTGCAGAGTCCAGGGTGCGTGCCCACTGCGCGGAAGCTACGGGTCTCCACCTGCCCGTGAGCCAATGTGTCGTCCCTCTTTCGTGCCTTCCTGTCGTCTTCTCTCGGTACGGGCCTCTCGCGCGTACTGGGCCTGATGCGAGACCTCGCTCTTGCGAGCGCACTCGGCGCGGGCATGCACTCCGACGCCTTCCTGACGGCCTTTCGCATTCCTGGTGTCTTCCGACGCTTTGTCGCCGACGAAGGCCTCACTGGAGCATTGGTACCCGGTGTCGCCCGCGCAGAACAAGAGGCCGGCCTCGCTGAGGCTCGACTCCTCGCCGGGCGCGTTCTCACAGGTCTGCTCGGGCTGGGACTGATCATCAGCGGTGCGGCCATCGCGGGCGCGCCCTGGCTTGTCGATCTCTTCGCGGCCGGCTTTCGGTCCGATCCCGCGAAGTTCGAGCTGACCGTCCAGCTCACACGCATCATGGTGCCATTTGTGATCACGGTGAGCCTGGTGAGCTGGGCCGAAGGACTGCTCAACCATCGAGATCACTTCTTCGTGCCAAAGCTGGCGCCCGGTCTCGTGAGTGCAGCCATCGTGATCGCCACGTTCTGGCCCGGCGCCACCACGCCGCTGGACATCGCCCACGTTGTATCGTGGGGGGTTCTTGTGGGCGGAGGCGTGCACGTACTGGTGTGTCTGCCTCCCCTCATCCAACACTGGGGCGTGATTCGACCACGCTTCGATGGCTGGTCCGATCCCCGCTTCAACGCCATGATGAAAGAAATGGCCAAGGTGGCAGTCATCGGCATCATGGCGCAGGTCAACATCATCGTGATCGGACGCGTGGCGAGCTTTCTCCAGGAAGGGTCCCTGACTTGGTACTGGTATGGCGTGCGGATCGTCGACGTGGCCCAAGGGATCATTGCGGTGGGGGTTGGCTCTGCCATGTTGCCTGCTCTCTCCAAGGCTGTGGCGAGCTCCGACTGGCCCGGCTTCGAGCGGGCCTTTGTGGGTTCCGTCCGACTCGCGGCAGCCCTGTTGCTGCCCGCAGCCGCATACCTCGTGGCGTTGGCACATCCGACCGTCGCGGTTTTGTTCCAGCGAGGCGCCTTCACCGCCTACGACGTTGGCCAAACCGCAGGCGCACTTCAGGTGCTGATCCCATACATGCTCGGTCTCGCCGCCATCCAAATCCTCAAGAAGCCATTCTTTGCCCTCGAGCGACGCAACGAGCTGATGGTGGTCGGAGGCGTGGGTGTTCTACTCACCGGCGGCTTGGGCACTTGGTGGGGGTCCCAGATGGGCGTGGTGGGACTCTGCGGAGCTCTGTCCGTCTCGACCGTTCTACAGGCCCTCGCCTACCTGGTCTTACTTCACCGGCAGGCAAAGGCGCACCTCGGCCTCCGCACGCTGGTGCACGGCCTTGCGAAAATGGTGGGAGCCTGTATCCCCGCCGTCGCTGCGGGCGTTGCCATCTCCACACTGGGCGTCTGGGGCGATGGGCCCACCGCTTGGAACACCGCAGTGTTGGCGAGCGCCGGGATGGTGGGCGGCATCGCCTATGGAGCTGCGGCGCTCGTGCTCGGAATCGATGAAGTGCGGTCCGTTGCGCAGCGAGTGGCGTCTCGAATCAGACGATAGCTCGCGTCATACCGCAGACGGCATCCCAACAAACCCACTCCCACCCAAGGCTCTGCATCAAGCAACACAACCATTCAGCAAGTGGTCCGTGCCTCGCACGGGGCGTGCACCAGGGTCTGGATTCTGCTCATCGCTCACGTCTTCACGGCCGATTGTCTCGCTGATCTCGACGGCAACGCAAACGTCGACACACTCGAGCTCAGCCTGCTGCTCGCCCAGGGGGGCGGTCACGATATCGGCGTTCTCGATGACCCCACCAACAAGACCTGTCGGTTTGGTCCTTCCGGCTGGATGACCGAACACCTCGACCATGGGCAACGGATGGACGGCGACATTCCAGTTGGACTCGCCACGGGACACGACATCGTGCAGAAGTTCTGCTTCGACGATGCCCCTGCGAGGTGCACAAGCCCCATCGAGTCGAGCTCGGGTCAGCCCTTGAGGAGCATCGTGTGATCGCCCAAGGTCAGGTCGACATCATCCGAAAACCAACACCTCGCCTGGTCGCAGTCGACCGCAAACACCGTGACGCAGTCGGCTTCCAACCAGATGACGGCGTTTTGGTCGCGTTCGAGGATCCGGGCACCCAACAAGTCAGCCTCCGGTACGATGGCCGACTTTCCAGCTTCTACCTGACCACATGCGTTCTTGATGTCGGTCGCAACTGCACATTCGTGGATGTGGACATAGCAGACCGACTGGCTCGAGCTGTTCTCCAGGAAGAGGCCCCGTGCACCGCTCGCGGCCACCGGCTCGGCGATACCGGTGTCGGTGGTCTCGGGGATCTCCTCCCCAGCAGACCCGTACACCAGGATCGGTGCGGCTTCTCCAGTGGTGTCGCCCTCCACCACTTCAGTATTCATCTGCACCCACAGCGGCATCGGTTGTCCGCAGGCCGCGGTGCTCAAGACCAGAAAACAAAACAATCGGGGATTCATCGCAGCCACACAAAACCGAGGGAGTAGGAGAGGTTGGAGCCCACGATGTCCACACCACGGGTCCAGTTGGCCTTCTGAGACTCGGCTTCCAAGTCCAGCTTGCCGCTTTCGTAGTACCGAGCCACGTCCATCGGAGCCGAAAGGTCGTGGGTGGAACGCATCGCAAAGTCGGCCCCTGTCAGCATCGAAACACCCCAATGACCGCCGTTCCGGCCCAACTCTCCAATCCGGAGCGTGGTGCCTGCGAGAAGCCGGAGCCCCACAGACAGTGAGCGTCCCCCCGCGTAGGTCGCGGTGGCCGCATAGGAGCGAGGACCGGCCTCGTCCGGCGTGGCTCCATCGGTCATGGACACTGCAGCCGAGCCTGTGACCCGGTGGAGGTGCAGAGACGGCCCACCACCGGCCACGAATCCAAAGGGACCAGCCTCGCCATAGAACGCTGCCGTGAGGGCAAGCGGCACATGACGGACCTCGATTCGCTCCGAGGTGGCGTAGGCGGTGCAAGCGGTGAACCAGCAGTCGCCCGGCATCCCATCCTTCGAAGCCCCGCTCGGATTGATGGACGGCGTGTACCGATCGCGAGCCTGACGGCTGCCGGCCATCGCAACGTCGAACCCGAGCGCGAGAGAAGACCGACCCAGGCGCGCGAGGTGAGCGGCCCGAAGCGTATGCAATCCACGCGCACCCAGCTGGCCATCACCGGTGTAACGAATCCCCGTGAGATACAGTCCCGAGAAGCCCTTGGTGATGTCATTTCTGCGTGGACTGTCGAGGTCATCATCGTCGTCGCGCGCCTGGGCGTTCGAACCGACCACCATTCCACTCACGAGCAGAGCGGCCAGCAGACCAGCGCTCCGCCGACGGGAAACCGCAATCAGCAGGCCGAGGCCGAGGCACCATCCCAGCGTGGCTGCACCCGATGCGGTCGCACAGGAAGCACCAGAAGCCACATCCTGCTCAATCACTGTGAGCCCAGGCGCAGGGATTGCCGTATCGATCCCTCCGTCGGCAGCTTCGATCCCGGTATCTTCCGAGCCATCGGCCGCTCCGTCGCCGCCACCATCGCTTGCGCCGCCGTCGCTCCCGCCGCCATCACCACTGCCGCCTCCACCACCAGAGCTCGCGCCGCCGAACGATTCATTGCCGTAGACCACCTCAACCCGGCCCAACAGCCCGGTGGTGTCACGCGTCGAGAGCAGCATGTCGGTCAGGCCGTCGCCGTCGATGTCTCCGGCAGACGCCAGGGCACTGCCCAGCTGCAGCCCAATCGAAGACCCCTCCACACTGTCGTCAGGTTGGTCGGTAGTCAGGTCGGCCGTGTACCGATCCACTCGTCCCGAGCCGTCGCGTTCGCCGTCGTAGAACGGAGCGGAGACCAGGAGCTTGGGGGCGGCTTCGCCCGCAGGGTCTTCGACCAGCGCCATGGCCGTTCCGAGGCGCTCGTTTCCGGTCCAGCCCACAATGTCGAGGGTCTCGTCCTCCATCAGGCCCATTGTGGAACCGCGAAAGAACGCCACGCGGCCCACACTCGAGATTCCCGCACGGGTGTGGTACGGCGCACTCACGATGAGGTCGCCAAAGCCATCGCCATCGAGGTCGCCGGGGGAGACCATGGACTGCCCGAAATACTCCCCCGAGTACAACCCCGCGGAAATGGGCGAGACCACATCCACCGCCACTCCCGATCCGGTGCCAGGGTACACAAACACCTGGCCCGCAGAGCCGGCCGTCTCGGAAGAACGATAGGGCGAAGACACCGCGAGGTCGGCAATCCCGTCGCCCTGGATGTCGGGACAGATCGCCACCTGATAGCCGAAGTATTCACCACCCACCGCGCCTTCGACAGTCTGGTTGGCAATCTCCAGGAGCGCGTTGTCGGAGTTCAGGAACAGGTGCACACGTCCGCGCGTGCCCTCGTAGCCCGGAGCTCCCACCGCGAGGTCGGGTCGACCTGAGCCATCGATGTCGCCGGGCTGAGAAAGCGAAAAGCCCAGCCACTCACTCGACCCGGTGCCATTCAGTACATGCACCGGCGCTGCAGCCACACCACTCTCGGTCCCAAGGTAGATGTGCACTTGGCCCGCGTCTGTAATGCCCCCAGGGTCGGCGTATGGAATGCCAACGGCAAGATCGTCGAGACCATCTCCATTGATGTCGCCGGGGCCCACCAACGCAGCACCCATGCGGTCGTTGCTTGCAGCACCGCTGAGCACCCGGTTTGGCACGGGGTCCAGACCGTCGGGTCCACCCAGATGCACGTAGACCCGTCCAGCCCCCGGAAGGGTCTCGTCGCCCCAGGATGGAGCTCCGATGGCTACATCGGCATAGCCGTCGCCGTTGAGGTCGCCGACGCCGGTGACGACCGACCCGTACGCCGTGTTTTCCGTCTCTGCTTCGAGAACGGTTCTCGCGGTGCTGCCCGACGCTGAAGCGCTGAAGCGCTGCTCTTCGGCAGCCCGCGGTTCCGCCTCGGCACAACCCATCAGGAAAACGGCCACACCGATCGACCCCAGAAGCTTCCGTTGCATGTCATCCTCGCGCGCGTAGGCTACCACGTAGTGCCTGGGCCCCGATATCCGTCCGTGATGGAGCGCGCCGCACTCGGCTACTTGGCAGGAACACCCCGCTGCAGATTCCTGGAGGGTCCCATCCCCGGCGAAGCGGACCCGACGAGTGCCCCGCTCAGTCGTCGAAGCGGTAGTGGGCAAGCCAGTCGTGGTGGGCAGCCAGCTTGCGGATGGCCGTATGGAGACCGGGCGACCACTGCACCCGATCACGGGCACGAGAAGGCTTCGACCACACCAGGCCTGCGCTCGCTTCCAGCCACGCGGGACTCGGCTCAACGCCAAGAAACGCCGCGAGCTCTTCGAGCACGCGCTTCGGCTCTGCAGTGAGCTCCTCCTGGCTCAGGCGGTGCACCGCACGACGCCCCACACGAGCAACAACTTGGTCCACGGTCTCGGCCACTGCAAAAAAGGCAGCGGTCGAAGTCTGCAGATCGGTGCGGTGCTTTCGCTGCACGGTGCTGATGTTGTCCCACGGATTGCGGACCACATGGATCCAGCGAATCGGAACGTCAAAGGTGTCCAGAAGGCGGTCGAGCAGTGCCGGGTTTCGGCGAAGAGCGATGGACGTCTGACCGCCCTTCTTGTCTCCCACAATGCGCAGCTGTCGCTGGCGGCCCTGCCACTGCCCGGGGACTGGATACGCGTAGGCCCCCCAGCGATGTCCGACCGATGCCGAGCGCCGGGCGTTTTCCATGCAGGCCCAGAAGAGCTCGCGATCGGTCCACCCTTCTCGCAAAAAGGCGATCAAGTCGAGTTCGTGCGCAATGCATAGGTCGGGATGGGCATCGAGCATCGCGCCCACGAGGCTGTGCCCGCTGCGGGGATGCCCGATGAACAGACACAGCCCCTCCACCGCATCGAGACGAGAGCCCACGGTCTGCACACCGGCTTGGGCCATGCCGCGTAAGGATCGGATTTCCTCGGGCGTTGCACCCAGCAGAGGGACCTCTTGCTTCGCCCGCTCCAGCATGTGGTGAATGGGCGGGATGCGACGCCGGTCACGCATGGAACGACTCCGGACAGAAGCGGCGACCTGCGGCAACCTCGGAAGTCAGAACCGGATGGCGGCAGCCGAGCGAGCAAGGCGTCACAGGCATCTCCTTTCAGCCGCAAGAGCGTACCAGAAGGAGCCCCGGAGCACCCACGAGCCGCACCAGACGCTCTCGCACCCTCACATCCGGATCATCCAGATGCCTTCGCGAGCCTTGGTGTGCCGCTCCAGCTCGCTGCGGGTGAGGCGAAGCTGCGCGCCCGTGTCCGGGTCATTGACCAGGAAGTGCGTGGGACGCCCAGGATCACCTTCGTAGCCCACCACGGAGGCCCAGTGCCCACTGCCACCGAACTGGTGGAAGAAGCGGTCTCCCTCTCGAAGCGAACCGTGACGGGTCCAACTCTGGGTGGTCTTGGTGACGCTTCCGCCCATCGAGGCGAAGCCGACCGGAACGGTCTTGCCCTTATCGAGCGAGGCAACGATGTCGCGAACGGAACCGCTGTACGTCATGTTCGCGTCTTTCTCGCCCCCATCCCGGAGCACACGAGCCATTGCGTTGCCGCTGCTGCCCTTACCGGGGATGTACATCTGGTTGGCGAATCGGTCGAGCTGCTGGCGGTTGTTCGTGTCGATGCCAGGGTCTTTTCCAGCCGCCTTCAGGGTCTGCAGCACAGTCGCGATACCGCAGTAGCCGTCGCTATACCCGCTGTTCATACCGTGCTGGTAGACGATGGGAGCACCCGGCATCTTGCTTGCGTTGATCAGCGCATCGTAGGTGGCTGGACCCACCACGCCGTCGGCTGCCAGACCACGTGACTTCTGGAATTCCTTGAGCTTCTGTGCAGTGTAGGGTCCGAGCTCCCCGGTCTGCCCCTTGGGACCGAAGCCAAGCAGGCGCTGCACCTCCAGCACTGCAGCCCCCGTGTCGCCCTGCTTGAACTTGCCGCCTTCCATGATGGTGGTGGCAAGGTCGGCGGTGCTGGTACCACCCGGTCGGCCGTTGTCCTGCTCGGTCGCACCAGGCTTGGTGGACTCTTCATCTTTCGCGGCCGGATCGGCGATCTGTTCCGTGTCGCTCGTCTGCTGATCCTGTCGGTTTTCGGCCACCTCGGGCTCGACCCGAATGGTCGTGTCGGTGCCCCCGAAGTCCTGCGAAAGATGCCGCGCACGGGCCCACACGTCGCTGCTGTAGTCTCCACCAGGGCTGAGGGCATCGAGACTGCCACTCGAGGTGACCGAGCCGGGTCCCCGGTTGTAGGCGTAGACCGCAGCCTGCAGCTGACGAGACTCAGTCCAGTCCGGGAAATTGCGCTGAATGATCTTGCGATAGTTGGCCAGAATCGATGCAGCCTGGTCCACATGGGACTGGCTTTTGGCGCCCCCTTGCGGTCGGTGGTGGCGGTAGTCCACCTGCATCACGCCGAAGCCGTTGCCGTCCCACTGGCTGTAGCCATCTGACCGAAGCTGGTTCCCACCACGGGTTTCGCGGCTCGCGATGGCTGCGAGCAGGGCGGGCGGAAGGTCATACTTGTCGGCCGACGCCATGAAGGCTTCGCGCATCCCCAACAGGCGCTTGCGATCCTGGTCTGCCATGACTTCAGAGGCCTCTTCGCCTCGACCACCCACCCCATTTCCACGGGCCGTTGTGCTCGATGCACCGGTTGTTTTGTGGTCGAACAAGATACCGTTTGCGCTGCTGTTCCGACGCAGAAAGTCGAGGGTCGTGGGACCCACTGCTCCGGTAGTCTTCACGCCATGCCGGCGCTGGAAGTCCATCAGCACCTTCTTGGTGGTCGGACCGAACACGCCCGTCAAGCTTTCGCCCTGCATTCCCAATAGCATCTGGATTTCACGCACGGCAGGGCCCCGGAAGCCCTCTGAGAGCTCCGGATAGCGACCCAGCTCCATGTCAAGTGCCGAGGAGGCTGTCCCCTCTCCGCTACGCCCGTGCTGCTCGCCCCTGTTGGTGGACGGCGCCTTGCTGGCGGTGCCCCCTCCCAGGCCCTGGTACGTGGTACGACCCAGACGTCCGGTGGCCTGGATACCGGCCTCGGACTGCTTGCGCTTCAGAAAGGCCTCCGTGCGGGGTCCAAAGATGCCGTCCTGTTCCTTGGAGGGCATCCCCATCAGCACTTGCAGTTCCCGTACTGCAGGACCCGTCGCACCCCGAATCAGCTCACCACCCGCACCAACATGCGCAGCGATCGATGCTGGCTCCTGGTTCGCACCCTGGTCTGTGCGCTCGACCTCCTCGGTCTGGGCCTCCAGGCTCTCGCCCCAGCCTGTCGCGGGCGCTCGCGGGGTCGCCGGACCGCTCGCGGCTTGTGCACGAGTTGCAACAAATGCATTTCCGCGCTGCTGCCCACCACTCGACGCCTCAGATGCGACATCCTGATCGCGACCG
>MDTC01053298.1_pt1 | contig 12331 bp, 4 predicted proteins | sample 811181 | NCBI WGS metagenome assembly MDTC01 (sample SAMN05326644, study PRJNA326480) | marine metagenome | isolation source: seawater | place: Pacific Ocean: North | collected 2011
AACTATACCAATTAAACGTTCTAACAACGAAGAAGAAGGTATGGAATTTACATGGTCTGTATGGATTTATATTGATAATTTAAATATCGGTGAACAATACCAAGCTTTCCAACATATTTTTAATAAGGGAAATGACGGATATGATGTAGCGGGTATTGCAAATGTAAGTAATGGACCAGGATTATATTTAAAGCAAATGGTAAGTAATGATGAAAGTGAACCAAATACTGCATCACTTTATGTTATTATGGAATCAAAAAGTGGAAATAATTTAGAATTAACTGGAAATAATCATGAAAATACAAAAGATATTGATAATATACCTTTAAAAAAATGGGTTAACGTAATAATTAGAATGAAAAATACTTTACTTGAGATATATATTAATGGTGTTGTTTCAGGAAGATTACAATTTAGAGAAATGCCAATGCAAAACTATCATGACGTGCATGTTTGTAAAAATGGAGGATTTCAAGGGAAAATATCAAATTTAAGATATTATAATAAAGCATTAACTATTTTTGAAATTAATAGCATTATTAATTCAGGTCCGGATACCAAGGTATATAATACACAAATTAGTAAAGATTATAATTATTTATCAACACTTTGGTATACAAGTAAGTTGTATTAATTCATTAAATAATATACATTATTTTATACATAAATAATGTCTACTACCAATATTCAAGATGCATGCAATCAAAGAAAATTTAATTTATTGAATAATATTCCTTTAGTAAGAAATGAAAAAAAAAGTCCTTACGAAGATGGCAGATATACAAAAGCACAATTAGATATGAGAAGAAAAGTAGAGGTGCTAAAATATAAAAAAAATTCATCTCAAGGAAGACAATTATCTCAAAAAGAAAAACAAGCCATGATTTTACGAGGAAATTATAGAGGAAATACACTTTTTTGTGCAGATGATCATAAAATTGCAGTAAAAACTTCTTCTTCTGATGTGCCTGGTCCTATTATTACTTTACAGGAAGACAAATCGATTCCTTTATATAATTATCTTCCCAATCGCTTTGCTAATGCTATTGTAGTAGATGAAAATACAACTGAATGGTCATTTTTTGTTTTACCTAATGTTGACTGTGCAAGTGGTTCAAACACAACTACAAATATTGCAAGTTTATTAGTAAGAGAATCTATTGAAAAAGAATCTTATATTTATCATTATTCAACCCCTTTTACATTTAATATTTCTGGGAATGATATACCTATTGACGCAAGCGGTGCTGTAATCTCATTTGAATTAAGTAATCCTTCTTTAAAAGTATTTTACGGTTCTAATGAAGTTACTAATCACGGTGCATCTGTTAGTTTTGAAAATTCTACTGTGCAGTTAAAACTTGTTCCAAATGCAACTTCTTCAAATACTTTTTCTTATTCGGCTCAACTATATGGTGGAATTATGAATATTTCCAACATATCATTGGCAACTTCTCCTGGGTTTTCCTATAATTTGGGAATTAGCTTCAATGTTTCTAAGTCTATAGATATAACAAATACACCAGAATTATCTACTGCTAATCAAACTATAACTTTAAATAGCTCTGGACTTTCTATCTTTTTGAATGTAGATACAGACTTTAACACAATCAGTGAATCTGAAATTATTTCACCTTCTGTGTCTACATCAAATAAAACAATTAGTTTTGATGGAATTTAATTATCTCACTTTTATGTATTTTTCTCTGCAAAGAGGACACTTCTTTATCTTTTTATAACAATCTTTGCATATTTCGTGAAGACAAGCTGGAATTTCTAATTGTTCCACTTCTATAGTTTCCCAACATACAGGACATTTTTTTTCCTTTTCGTTTTTCAAATTCATGTTTTCAATATATATTTTTTTAATTGTTTTTTGCGTTGATTTTATTTTACTTTCATATTTTGTTATTTTCTTTTCTAACACTTCTTTTCTAATACTTTCTTCTTGTAATAAAAATTCCAAATTTTCAATCTCCCTTTTATAAGCGTCTATTGTAGATAAACGAACAGGAAAAGGTAAGTGTTGTTTATAATATATTATTTTAAATGCAACATGTGTTATTTCATCATTGTCTGGAGTGCTTAACACCTTTATGTAGGAACAACTTCTACCATTCTGTAACAGTTTATATGGGTCATAATAATCTTTGAGTTTGTTTATAAAAGCATTCGTTCTAGGTAATATATTAATTACATTTTCATTGTTTGATGATTCATCTTCACGAGTTCCTAATATATATAAATCATATTTATGAACACTACGTGTTTTATTTTCTGTTCTGTTAATTAAATCGTAATTTAAATTGTAAACCATGTTGTCTATTGTTAGGTCTCTCATAAAATCACTAAAAGAAAGAAGAAATTTTTGATCTCTTGATAATACCATGTTATTAATATAATGTAGAATATTTTATATTAATTTTGTTTATTTACTTTAATTCATCTGTAGAAGAAAAAGGACTCGGATTTATACTTCCTCCGTTTGTAGATACAGATATTTCACTTAAGCTTGCACTCTTTTTTACTTTAGTTTCTTTTAATATTTCCAACTTTTTTCTTAATTTTTGCACATATTTAACTAAGTAGGGTATTAAATCATCACTTGAAACCCCTTTGTATTTGGCACCGTCTATGCTATCGTTTTCTTTTACCAGTTCTGGTAATACTTTTTCTACTTCTTGAGCTATAAATCCTGCTTGGGACTTGTCGTGTGTTTGATGTTTCCATTGATAAGTGACTGGACGTAATTGTTTTACTTTTTCATTACTTTCATCTTTTATCTCTTCTATATTCTTTTTCAGTCTTTCGTCTGATGTTCCTGTAAAACTATTAGAACCAGAATCCATATATACTCCTGCATTGTTGTTATTTACTATATTAAAAACATTAGATGCACTTTTACCAACCGCAAAGTAGTTTGTATATGTTTCATCTGTATGGATTGTATAAGCTCCATAATTATATTCGCTATTTAAATTCTCTGTAATATAAATGTCACCAGGTACAGTTAATGCTGCATTCAAAGATACATCTTCTCCAAAACTTTCTGCTGCATTTACCATACTAACATCATTGTGTATTTTATATTTATAATCAATAGCTGCTGCATTATTCGTATCAAAAATATATGTATAGTTATAACTGGTTCCTGTGTGTATAAATCTTCCATTTCCACTTATACCTGGTTCGTTGGACAAACCCATATATTCGCCCGTTTCTCCTACTAATACGGCTATTTTTTCCCAATCATTATTTATAAACTGCCATATATGCATTTGTCCAGCGGTTCCACTAGTAGGTTTTGCTTCATTCGTAATAATATAAGTTCTTCCATCATCTGTTTTAGCTATTTTTGTACCTCCCCAGTTTGCAGAACCGTAAGGGGAAGTGCTAATTTTATCACCATACATATTATTGCCCATTTGTATCCAATATTCTTTATTTAAATCTAAAGTAGTGTCTCCATCTGCCATAATTAAAGGTTGGTTTAAAGTAGGGTAATATGGAGCACTTATGTTTCCATTATCCCATTCACTTTGTGTTATTTTTCTATATTCGTATACTATATTGTTTCCTGCATACCAATGTGTGTTGGCTACATTTAACCCGTTTGTATTATTGTGACCAGCAATCCCAGAGCCCATTACAATTGTTTTTCCGTCACTGGATAAATCTACACTAGCCCAAGAAGCACCTTGGGTTGACCATGAACTTGAATTCCATGATAATTGCCCGCGGTATTCTCCATTAATGGTTCCTCCTACTTGATTCCATGTTGTTCCATCACCAGAATAATGGTAGATTTGCACCGTACTACTACCAGAACTAGTAACTGCACCAGAAGCAAGAGCTTCTGGATTTTGTAAATGATTTAAAGCTATAAACATACCATCTATAGCTGGGTCGGGTGATTTGTTTATCGCTTGAGTATTATAAGCAAACGCACTAGTTCCATAGGAACTATCTCCATAAAATTCTCCAATTAAATTCCAAGTTGTTCCTGAACCTGAATACTCAAATACTTGTGCTGTTCCGTAAGTTCCGGACCCATTATCGTGGGTTCGGTCTGATACAATAACTCTATTTCCCGAATAATTAATAGCGGTTCTATTATAGGTGGTATCTGATGGACCTACAAACGAACCACCATTAGGTGGAATAGAAGGTGTGACATCTGAACCAGTTGGAACACTTGATATTGCATCCCATGTTCCGCCTAAAAGTCCAGGAGTACTATATTCCATAACAATAAAACCTCCATTAGGAGTCACGTTAGCAGCCACATGATTAGATACCAAACGTGTTCCGTCTCCATTTAAATCAAAGCAATATCGAGCAAAACTTAATCTAATATTACTTCCTAATTGTGTCCAATATTGTTTGGAAGTATCTAAACTTGTGTCGTCAGTTAAAATATAATTACTTATACTAGCACTACTTGGTATATTTGTAGATTTGGTTCTTTCATCCCATTGTAATTGTGTTAAATACATTTTTTGAAAAACTAAAATTCCCTGAAAACTGTTTACGTTTCCAGTGGTGGGATGCAGCGCAAAAGTAGCGGCTGATTTATTAAATGCCATAACATTTCCATCGTAACTCAATTTTGTAAATTGTAAAACACCATCATCTGCAGTAATAGATACCTTTGCATCTGATACAGGATTAAAATGTCCAAGATTTAAGTGTTTATTCATATGGTTTAGTTCACTTGTGTTTGCAGTGATAGTTGAATCATGCACATTTAAATGTGTATCATATGTCACATTTTTACTTGCAACTATAGAAGTTCCACCAGTTGTAATTAAATTTCCTTCAATAGATAACTGGTCTGTGTTTAAACTGCCATAAATAGTTGGTGCTTCGTCTAATACTAATGAACCCGTAATTCCAACATTTCCACTAACATCTAAAGCATTTTCAAGATTGTCTACTTCTTTTCCAATAGCTGTATTTTTAAGTGCATGGAATTTCCTATTGAATGAGGCGTCGCTCATATTAATAAAAGTTTGCTCACTATTTCGCATTATAATGTTACCACTTACATCAAGAACACCTTTAATATAAGAACTTTTTAATGTGTTTGCATTATCTGAATGTTCTAACCAATCACTCATTTAAATATATACTATATTTAAATAAATTATTTACTTATTCATTTATTAAATTATCTATTTCTTTATCTAAGGATTGTAAACTGTCTAAAATATAAGGTAATAAAGAGGAATGATTGACGCCTTTAATTGTTTTACCATCAGGTAATGTGTTCTCGTCAACCATTTCTGGGAATACTTTTTCTATTTCTTGAGCAATGAAACCCGACTCTGATTTATCGTTATATTTCCATTTGAATTTACGAGGTTGAAGTGCACATATTTTTTCTAGCGAATCTTCTGTATCTTGAATGTTATGTTTTAAACGTTCGTCGGATGTGCTGGTGAAACTTGTATCTCCTGTATTCATATAGACGCCAATGTTATCTTGATTCACTATATTAAACACATTAGATTTACTTTTTCCAACATGGTAAGATTTATTAGCTGGTGAAGCTGCCATTGTATCTAAATCGGTATTTGTATAAGTTGTATAAGATCCGTAACTTGTATTGTTTGAACCGTCCACTATCACTAAATTACCAGGAACAACCAACGAATGATTAAATGAAATATCTACATCAAATTCATATATAGGTGATGCTGTAGGTAATTGGTAAACGTCTACTGCACCTGCACTATTTAATCCATTCTTATCGTAATAAGGATCACCAATTATTATAGTACGACCGTCACGACTGAATCTACAACTGAATGAATAATAATTGTCGCCTGTTTCAACTGCTCTCGTAAATTCATTTGTAATTTCCCATGTGTTAGACGCAGAAATGTATTCATACAAATAACCTGTCCGAAGACTTGCTGACCACGTGCCAACAACTATTTTACTACCTGCTCCGTCCATACCTAATGCATCATATCCACCTAATTGTATCGAGCTATATGCAGAAGCTAATTGTATTGAAGGAGTTACTGTATTTCCTTTTTGTTCCCATGTATCATTACTGCTATTATATTGAAAAATTCTCATATGTCCATCGTCAGAGGTCATATCATCATTCGTTCGCGCTGTTGCTACAACAATTGTTCCATCGCTATTTATATCTACACATGTTCCAAAATAATCTTGAAATCCAGTTCCATAAACAATGTCTCCTCTAAGTGTCCAATCTGAACCACTCCAATAATAAACTGCAAATCCTCCATTATTGCTATTAATAGCATTGTCACCTGCATTGCTCATACCAACCACTAGTGATGTTCCATCATCGACCATTTTTACAGCACTTGGACTATTAGAACTATCACCATCATCTATTGTTGTTCCTTTTTGATTCCAAGCACTTCCGTTCCATTCATATACAAAAGCTTGTTTTAAAGAACGATATACGGTTGAAAGGAATTTTCCGTCAATACTACTATCTGTACTTTTATTTAACGACACTTGTTGTTTGTCTCCTACTCCATGATTATTTACAGCTCCCTTTAAAACGACATCACCTCCCATTAAGTCCCAGGTATTTGTACCTGCATTATAATCATACGCTAAAATATAACCTCGGTTGTAGCCATTATCAGGTCGTGCGGTTTTAGCACCCCAAGCAACTCTATTTCCATAATAATTAATTGATACACATTCCGCAGCGCCTGCCAGGTCTGATGTAAGTGTGGTCATACCATACATATAATCACCTTTTTGGCTCCAGTTTGCACCATCGTATTGAAATACACCTACTCTACCCTGCTGAGAGCCACTATCATTACCCCACACTGATACTACTATTACAGTACCGTCACCATTTATATCTACTGCGTATCCAAAGTAGTCAGCACTTATCGGTTCGGGATTATAATGAGTAGCAATTTGATTCCAAACAATTGGTGGAGTATTATCAGATAAATCACTTGCGTGTGTTTGTGAAGCTTCGCCGTAAGTGCTAATATCGTTAGGATTTACAAACAACCTTTTTAGTAAATTAACGGACATATCTGTATCATATGTCAAGGAGCTGTTATTTACAGAACTGACAGAAATAGAACCATTGAATGTTAAATCACCCGAAACAGTGGTTGTTCCCGAATTTTGTGATAAATCGTTTGTTTGGAGTTTTCCATCAATGTAAACAGTTCCATCTACATCCAATCTGTTTGTGGGATTCGTTACTCCAATGCCGAAAGTGGGATTTGTCATTCCATTATAAAATTTGTTATTTTCAATTTCAAATGTTCTAACTCTACCTAATGTTAAAGGACCTGTAGTACTGTTACTATATAATTCAGATATTTCTTCTGTATTTAATAATTTATTTATTACTTTAAATTTTTTTACATTTGCGTTTATACTAGGATTATTTACATTGGAATTTCCAAATATACCAAGTTTGTTGCTTGTTCCTTCTCTATACCAATAACTGAAGGGAAACGTTTTTGTTTGAATTAATGTATTATCTACATATAACGTTATTTGAGGATTTCCACCTCCGCTTGGTGCCATATCACATACATAAATATAATGTTTCCAAACATCATCTTCTTTTGAACTATCAGAAAATCCTATGTCAGTAAAACTTGGACTTGACGCAACTTCAGGAAACAATAGCATTCTTGTATTATTACTATCGTAACTTGAATAAAATGTAGGATTCCAATTGGCACCTCTATAATACATTAAATATACTTGGCTATTAGTTGATTTCATATATAATTCCACAGTGAATTGGTCTGAAGGGAATTGATAAAAATCAGAAGTTTCGACAAAATTAACATTGCCTGAACTAACCCGCCCACTGCCTGACCCAACGAATCCTTCACTTTCAGTTAAAGTATTATTATTTCCATAGATGGTTCCAATAGTTGTTCCTGCATCACCAATGGTTGTTACACCAGTAGCGTCTCTTGCAAAATCCCAGTTAAGTGTAATATCACTTGAAAATGAAAGTTCTAATGAAAGTTCTGTTTTAGTATTAGGTTCACCGACACTTACTTCAGTTCCTAATTGATTTAATTTTACGGATGTTCCAGTTAAATCACCTACTGCATCTCCACTTAAATCACCACCTAGTTTATTCCAGGAACTGTCTGTTTCATTGTATTGATAAATGTTTACATTTCCTTTACCTCCATTAGCATTAACAGCTCCAACAGCAAGAATAGTTCCACTAGGAACAATATCCAACGAAGTTCCAAATTGGTCATTATCAGCTTGTCCTTGTATTTTATTACCATATAAGGTCCATGTATCGGAAACATTTTGATATACATTGACTTCTCCAGCATTTATGTTAGGAGAACCAATGGCAACGAAATCGCCGCTTCCGTCCATTACTACGGCTGTTCCTGCTTGTCCTTCTCCATCAATGTTATTTCCAACTTGATTCCAAGAACTGTCAGTTGTGTTATATTTAAATACCTTTGTTCTTCCGTCATTTCCTGATTCATTGACGATAGAGATGGAATTGCCCATGTTTCCATGATGTTGACAAACGTAATATAATGTATCTGGAGCATCCGAAGGAACTACGAATGTAATTGTTCCACTTCCAGTGCCATTATTTGTTATACCATTGTTATATACATTTGCTGAGTCGTAACTTCCACCATTTTCAGTGGTTTGTATATAGAACGGATGTGAACCTGCTGAAATAGTTAAATTATAAGTAGATCCTCTTTTAAATGTTAAAACTGGTTTACCAGTATCAGATGTAAATTCTTCACCATAAAATTCATAAAGAAGATTAGCATTACTATCGGCCCCAGGAATAACTGAATATGAATATGTGCCTTGGATAGAAGATTTACTTTGTGGGTATCCAATTGCAATCATATTTCCTTCATCGTTGATAGCAATATCACCACCGGAAATGTCATGTAATGAACTGCTTTCTATTGTATTACCAATTTGATTCCAAGAAGGAGAAGAATATTCATAAGCTTGCACAACCTCATTTTCATAATCAGTTGTAATAATTGTATTAACTGTGGTTGGCGTACCATCTGTTGCTGTTGATGTATCATCTCTATTATTGTATAAATCTGTTACTTCTGATGCTGATAGTGTTTTATTATGATAATATCTGAAATATCGCAAATAAGCATTAACTGCTACTCCCCAGGAAGAACCATTATCTGTATATGCACCTATTGAATGCATATTTGGGTCACTTGATGTATAAACATTTTGTGGATTAGTAAGAGTTCCTGAGCCTACTTGTGCTCCATCATGATATACAACAACGTTTCCACCTGAAATTGTAAATACTATATGCAGAAATTGACCATTAGTAGTATATATTGCTTTACCACTTGATGTAGTAAAAGAGCCAATAGCGGCAGTAATGTCGCTGCCACCATGATCACCATCACAACGAACAGCATATCGATTGTTAGCACTTCTTGCTACTTCGATATAATTATAACCTGTAGGATGCCATCTAAAAAGCCTTGACCATTCGTTCCATTCTATAACATTTATATAAATTTCAAAAGATAAATTTGAACCACCATAAGTTAACCCGTTTTGAATTTTCATTGCTTGCGCAACCGAACCGAATTGTCCAGTAGTGCCATAAAAATCGACTAAGAAACCATTTTCTACAGTTGAAGCACCTGCATTGTTTGTGTAATAACCGGTTTCATAAGTTACATTAATACTATTAATATCATCTGTAATTGGACCATAACTAGCAACTCTGAAATCCCAATTATTCGTGCATCCATGTTGTACAAATGGAGGTCCTACAATTACAGTAGTTGTTCCAGGCTGACTATCTGCAACGTTATATTTATTCATAGTAACTAACTTATTTCCTTCCTTATTTAATTTTACTTTAATTGCAGGTGTTAATGAATGACTGTTATAAGATATATTATTATTCACTACATGTATATTATTACCATATTGGTTCCAAACACTTCCATCATATTGATAAATTATTAAATTATTGGAAGTATCTTTTGTTCCAACACCTAAAATAGTTCCATCTCCGTTAAGATCCACAGAATGTCCAAACTCGTCATTATCCGCTGCACCATTCAAGTCAGAACCAAGTTGCAGCCAACTATTGTTATCTTTTTGATAAACTCGCACTTCACCACGAGCAGTTCCACCCCCGGAGTTAAGAGGAGCACCAACAGCGATAATATCTCCAGCTAAATTTTTACTAATAGATTGCCCAGCCAATCCACCAGATTCAGCACCGCTAATGTCGTAAGCGTATTGACTAAAAGAAGGATTCTCTACAAACTCTGCTTTTGAAAATGCTACTTCTACTAAACCAGTAGTGTCAAGAACATCGGTTTTTAAAGTAGGGACTGCAAATGAACCTCCCTGATTAAAACTTACGTCACCTGATATTTCAAGATGTTGATTTTCTCTTATAATAATGTTACCACCGCTCGTGTCCACAAAACCATCTACTATAGTAGATAGAATAGTGTTAGCATTGTCAGATAAGTCTAACCAATTATTCATTTAAATATACTATATTTAAATAAATTTATTCTCAAGTTTCCATTTCTTTTTCTTTTTCAGCAATTTTCTTTTTAAGTTTTTGTATGTATTTTATCATATAAGGTATTAAATCATCTACAGCAACACCTTTATAGGTTGAACCGTCTGGACATGTATTTTCATCAACAAGATTTGGTAAATATTTTTCTACTTCTTGTGCTATAAAACCATAATGTTCACTATCATTGGTTTGTTTTTTCCATTTGTAACTAACTGGACGAAGATGTTGTAAATTTTCTAAATCTTTTTCTTGTATATCATAAATGTTTTTCTTTAATCTTTCGTCTGATGTTCCAGTAAAACTATTTGCACTTGAGCTCATATATACACCCGCATTGTTGTTGTTAACAATATTAAACACATCGGAAGCACTTTTTCCCACAGCAAAATAATTATTATAGTCTTTGTCGGTATGAATCGTGTAAGAACCATAATTATATTCGCTATTACTACTGTCTACAATTAATATATTACCAGGCACACTTAGAGCAGGGTTTAATGAAACATCTGCTCCAAAAACATCATTAGTCATAAAAAAATCGGTATTTGTAAATTTAAATTCTGTATTTTGATAAAAGCTTGTTCCACTAGCAGGATTGGATAATTGTAATGTATATTTATTAGCAGATATTTGATTTGTATTTGTAATGGGAAGGTTTAATTCTCCAGATGTTATGGTAACTGTGCTATTATATAGTTCTTCCAATTCAGTATTTCCATTAAAGGCTTTTACTACCCAAGTTTGAGCACAATTATTATTTGCTGTATAAATATTATTTAAAATAAAGGAATCAGGAAAAGTAAAAGTTAATATTGGTGTATTTGTTGAAGGAATAATTAAGCCATTACTACTTCCATCAATAATAGTATTATCATATAGCACACTTAGATTAGTGCTAGTTATTACACTTAAAGCTTTTGTTTCAAAATGAAAATAATTGTTTTGATAATACGTTTTTGTGCCATTATTCATTCCTACTCTAATTTCATTACCACTATAATTATTTGGATTATTCATTGTAAATGTTTGGTTTCCTGAGCTACTTGTAACACTTCCACTATAAATATTTCCAACAAGAGAACCATTATCATATACATCTACACTCCATGTTGTTGCAGAATGATTATTTCCTGTAGTAATACTACCACAAACAAAACTTTCAGGAAAAGTAAAAGTTAAAGTACATAAGCCGGTTGTTTTTACCATCAACCTATTATTTCCACTTGTTGAACCAGTATTTGTATATACAATTCCTAGGACATGCTGGGCTGCATAGCTAGCTGGGCTAACGGCAATAGTGTATTGACCATTTCCATATGATTCTCCAGTAACTGTTGCATCATAAAGTGCATTCGTGTTTGTAACATCAGTAAAATTATCAAATGCGTTAACTGGAGGATACTGCACAGATGGTGTACTTGTTGTATAACTATTATCTACGTCAGATGTAATAGTATAAGTTCCATTACCATAGGTTTCTCCTGTTATTGTTCCGGAAAGTTGGTTTACTGTATTTGTATCAGTAGTAGTTAATGTTGTTTTAGGATATATAATTGAAGGATTTACATGCATTACTAAATCAGTCGCAATACTTTGATGTGTTCCGGAAACTTCTTTTCCAGCATTTGCTGATAATTTACTTTTATTAACATTTAACGGTCCATCAGTAATATTTAATTCACTATCATAGGTTACATTTTTACTTGATATAGTAAGATTTGTGGTATCACCGACTGTAATTAAATCTCCACTTATATCTACATG
>MDTC01167921.1_pt1 | contig 12329 bp, 9 predicted proteins | sample 811181 | NCBI WGS metagenome assembly MDTC01 (sample SAMN05326644, study PRJNA326480) | marine metagenome | isolation source: seawater | place: Pacific Ocean: North | collected 2011
ATTATGGGTGCGCACCAATGGCGTTCTAAGTGATCGGTAATTTTATTGGCACAAGTGCCCATCTCCCCCACGGTGTTCATAACTAGATGTCTCTGTAGGTACCAACGGGGTCACTATGAGTATGCTTAGTGTTGAACTTGCTGAGGGCAACGTGCACCAATACGCAAAAGGAATCAGCATAGGGGAAATAATCTACAATGTGTATGGCAAAAAGTCAGGTTGTGTCGCAGCGCTGGTTGATGATTGTGAAAGAGACCTTTCTTTTACGCTCACAGAGAGTTGCAAAATAGAACCCATCTTTGGAGATTCTGAGGCAGGGATGTTCATTCTTCGTCATTCATGCGCCCATCTACTCGCTCAGGCCGTCACAGAATTATACCCAAGTGCGAAACCAACAATAGGGCCTCCTATTGATCATGGATTCTATTACGACTTTGAAATGAATCCGATTGGGGATGAAGATCTCAGAAAAATCGAGAAGAAGATGCAGGAGCACGTGAGATCCAACCACACTATAATCCGCGAGGAGTATGAAAATGCTGAACTCAGAGACATGTTTTCATCGAATCCGTATAAAATTGAAATTATTGACGAAAAGGTCGGAGATCACGGCTCTACGGTTTACCAACAAGGTGATTTCACGGACTTATGTCTAGGCCCTCATGTTCCATCTACTTCACACCTGAGATGGTTCAAATTGACGAGTACCAGTCAAGCCTACTGGCGTGGAGACAGCAGTCTTACCTCTTTGGTTAGGATCTACGGGATGTGCTACCCCACGAAAGAAGGGCTCAAAGGTAGGATAAAACAACTGGAAGAGGCATCAAAGAGAGATCACAAAAAGATTGGGCGGGAAATGGAATTGTACATGATAGATGAGCAGATAGGCAAGGGGTTGCCAGTTTGGCTCCCAAATGGTGAGATACTCAAATCAGAAATCGAGAAGTATGCAGTCGAAACGGAAGAAGAATATGGATATGTGAGGGTTACAACACCGGTCTTGGCGAAGAAGGAGCTTTTCGAAACAAGTGGACATCTTCCGCATTATGCGGATGGCATGTATCCGCCAATGAAGATGGATGATGGTACCTACTACCTCAAAGCGATGAATTGTCCAATGCATCACCTTGTCTACAAGAGTAAAAAGCGGTCCTACAGGGACCTGCCTCTGAGAGTCGCAGAGTACGGAACGGTATATCGAAATGAGCTTTCAGGAACGCTAGCTGGGCTTCTCAGAGTCAGAATGCTTTCCATGAACGACGCGCACATATACTGCACCTTGGATCAAATTGCCGCTGAAGTTGCATCTAATGTTCAGATGGTTCAAGATTATTACTCAAAATTTGGATTCGAGGATTACTCTTTCAGGTTGTCGCTTTGGGACCCAGAAAGTACCGAGAAATACATTGACCAGCCTGAAAATTGGAAAGCTACAGAAGACAGATTGAGGTCTATAATGGATGATCTCGGAGTGAATTATACCGAGGCAATAGGAGAAGCGGCGTTTTATGGCCCGAAAGTGGATATTCAGTTTACTACCGCGCTAGGCAGAGAGGAATCCATGTCTACGATTCAACTTGACTTTGCAGCAAAAGAAAGGTTCGGTCTTACCTACATGGATGATAAGGGTGTTGAAAATGGAGAAGTCATGGTGATTCACAGAGCGCCGCTCTCTACACATGAGAGGTTCGTTGCATTCCTTACCGAGCACTGGATTGGCAATTTTCCAACTTGGATTTCACCCATTCAAGTCCAAATAATTACAATTTCTGAACGATTCTCAGAATATGCCACAGAACTAGGATCCAAATTAAAAGAACAAAAAATTAGAGTTGCAATTGACGATTCAGATAGCACAATTGGAAGGAAGATCAGAACTCACAGAAAAATGCGGCCGGCTTACATGGTCATAATTGGAGAAGAAGAAGTTGCAAACGGAACAGTGTCAGTGAGAGCCAGGAATGGCGATCAGCGGAATGGCGTATTGACGGAACATTTCCTTCAAGAAATTAAAGACGAGATTTCATCGCGCTCACCGAGACTGAGTTTAGTTTAGAGATTAAAAAAACCTATTTTTCAACTGGAAAGGGAACAATCATGCCGAATGCAAACTCCCCAAGGCCAGCTGAGGGGTGGCGTGAGAGGATTCACGAGGTCATCTTTGAGGCTGACACCCGCGGTGGTCGAGTCTTCGATTTACTCCTTATGATGGCAATTATTTTGTCGGTCATTACTGTTAGTTTGGAGAGTGTAGAGTCGGTTAATTCCTCTTACAAAAAAGAGCTACTGTTTCTGGAGTGGGGTTTTACCATTCTTTTCACTATCGAGTATGTGCTAAGGCTAGTTTGTGTGAAAAGGCCAGAAAAATATGCTTTCTCAACATTTGGATTAATTGATTTCATAGCGATTGTGCCAACATACTTGAGTTTCATAATACCGAACTCATCATCATTTCTCGTTCTTAGATCGCTGCGGCTACTCAGAGCATTCAGAGTCCTAAAGCTGACCCGATACTTTGGTGAGGCATCGGCTCTGAAAAGAGCTCTCATCCTCTCAAGGATGCGAATCACAGTATTTCTTTTCTCAGTTTTCATAATATGCATAATCAGCGGCGCCGCACTCTATTTCGTCGAAGGGCGATACAATGAAGGATTCGTTTCTATACCTCAGGGAGTTTATTGGGCCATTGTAACTGTCACCAGCACAGGTTATGGCGACACAGTTCCAATAACGCCTCTGGGCAAGGCGATATCCGTGTTCATAATGCTGATGGGCTACAGCCTGATCATAGTACCAACCGGGATAATCTCAACTGCGTTAATGCAGCCGGAGCCCATCAGCACACAGTCCTGCCCATCTTGCTCATTAAGTGGTCATGATTATGGTGCCAAATATTGCAAACACTGCGGTTCTTTGTTGTAGTACCCGTCGGACAAATGCTGCAAGTACCCGCTTTCTTGAAATCAGCGTTAGGGTTCGGGTAGGGCATGATAATCTCGAGGACCCCGGTCAGGGTATCATTTTGCGGAGGTGGAACGGATATAGATGACTTTTCAAAATCAGACGAGTCCGGTGGCCTAGTCATATCAACAACGATTTCAAAATACATTCACGTCACTGTCAACAGACGGTTTGATGACAATATAAGACTCTCTTATTCTAAAATGGAAATGGTTGACAAGGTTGACGATATTCAGCATGGCCTGATTCGTGAGGCACTAAAGTTGACAGGCATCTCTAGCGGTGTCGAGATAACGACAATAGCAGATATACCGTCACGTGGGACTGGTCTTGGATCATCATCAGCTGTAACTGTGGGAGTCCTCAATGCCCTTCACAGATTAGAGGGGCGTGTGGTAGATTCCAGACGACTTGCAGAAGAAGCATGTAAGATTGAGATTGAGTGTTTGCGGGAGCCTATTGGACGACAAGACCAGTATGCTGCAGCATACGGGGGATTGAATCGGATTATGTTTGGAACTGGAGGTGTGACTGTCGAGCCCATAGAAATTCCAGATGATACTCTAGAAAGAATGGAGCTTGAGCTGTCTCTTGTTTATACAAACACAACTAGAAGCGCTTCCGCGATATTATCAGATGTCGCTTTTGATTCCGAACAAAGGAAGTATAATCTGGTGAAAATTCGTGAGCAGGCCCGGGAGGCTGAGAGGTACCTGAAAAAGGGTGATCTTACGTCTCTGGGTGTCCTTCTTGGTAAGTCATGGGAGATCAAGAGGGGTTTGTCACACAGCGTTACCAACGACTATCTTGACTCTTTGTACACCAGAATAATCGATCTCGGTGCCAGCGGAGGTAAACTTCTAGGTGCCGGAGGAGGAGGCTTTTTTCTTGTCCAAGGAGACCAGTCGCTTCGCTCCCGCCTTGTTGAGTCCTTACCGAGAGAGAACAGAGTAATTCCATTTCAAATAGATCATAAAGGCTCTGAGATCATCAACCACTAGATTTCCTGGATTCCTTCACTGCTTCCTTGATGATGTGGTTGATTATGAGTTGCAAATCCTCAATTCTCTCCATCGATTCAGTGGGTACGACCAAACAAACATTTGCGATTGAAGGCAATCTTCCGCCGCCCCCTCCCATGTAATTACCAGTGACAGCTGCAGTTCTGCAACTTCTATCATTCGCGTATTTCAACGCTCTCAGCACATTCTCACTGTTTCCAGATCCGCTGAATCCGATTACTAAATCGTCGGGTCTCAGAAAAGTCTCAAGTTGACCGACGAAAACTTCGTCATAGGACACATCATTTGCAAACGCTGTGAGTGATGCTACGTTGTCGACGTGGGATATTGTTCGTATGCGCAGTTCTTTTGACCAATCGCCCGCACTGTGAGATGGTGTGGCTGCGCTACCTCCGTTCCCGACAAAATGGATCGTTGCATCCCTGCCTATAGCCCTCATAACCTCGTTGTGGAGGTCCTCTAAACTACTCCTTGGGAGATCCGACAATGTCTTTGTCAGATCGTCAATGTATGCATCAGCGAATGCTTTGAAATTGAATTCCACCATCTTGCGGTCGAGGGCTGTGTTTTTGAGTTCATCTGTACTCACCTAAACCAACCTCCGAAGTAATTCCATAACCTCGTCTGCGGAACCCATGTGTTCCCTTGATGTATGATACGATCCTATATCGAATGACGATCTAGCCTCTGAGACCAGCTTCTCGACAATTCTTCTATTCTCATTTTCAGGGCCGATTTTGTTTGAATCTAACCGTTTTCTGAGTTCTATCCATTCAGATTCCAAAAAGGTCAAGAGTTCTTCTGAGTCATTCTTGATCGTTGTCAGGGAGTCTACCTCGGACAGTGCTTTCTTCAGTAGATTATCAGCATCCTCCCAAGATCTTGCCTTCGAGTGTTCTATAGACTCCAAGATCATAGTGTCAATTCGTTCTCTGTGAAACTCAGGAGTTCTCTGGATAATAGATGTTTTTTGTTTGATAGACTGTTCAAAAGATCTCCGGCATTCGCTTCTTCTTGTGATTTTTCTATTCATAGAGTCCAAAAGCCCCATCGCTGTGGAGAACTCTCCATTTTCAATCAGGTCATCTATCGATTCCATGTCATTTGTAAAATCGGACGAGATGTCTCTGTGAGAGGATTGTATTTCCCTTTCTATGTCTGCCCTAGTCTGCTCTACACGTCGTTTGGCATCTTCCAATGATTGCAGTTGGTTCGGTATTGCCTCAAGAATCTTCAGTGCATCATCAGGCTTATTCTCTTGCATGGCATTCCTTGCATTGGAAATCATGACTTGAATTGCCTCATTCTGTGTTGTTTGTTTTGATTCAAGTTGTTCTTCTGCTTCACTTAATGATGCTGCAGCCTGTTCCCAATAGGTGCAAACTCGATGAGCTGATTGGTGTGCGGATCTGTAGAATTGCTCGGCTTCTCGAAATGAGCCCAGTTCCCTTTCATTGTCCCCCAACTGGATTAATTTTGTTGGCTCTGTCACAGATGGTGCTATTTCCAACGCTTCATCCACAGTGACCATCGCACTGGCCCTTAATTCCAACAAATCCTCATTGTGGGAGACGACTAGATTCATTTCCCTCTCGACGGCGGCCAGCCTTTTCTTTCCATTCTCGGTATTTGACCATCCTTCCTCCCTAGCTAACTTAAGCAGGGAGATAGCCTGATCCATTCTCAATCCTCTCTCGCTTATCTCGATTATGTGACCCTCAATTTGGTCAATGTGATCCATTAATTCTCGTCGTCCCTTGTTGTTGGGGTTTGGGTAAAAAAAGTCCCACATTATTGGGATAGCCATTGTCCCTGTCAACCCCCCAATTAAAATGACGTTAGATGTCTGGGCCACCACTATGGCCAACGAGGTGGATAGTCCGATTCCAGACAGGATGGAACGATATCTCCGGCCCAAAATAGTATCGCTGTATGCCCTTTTACTGTGATTGAATGAAAATAAGCCCAGCAAGAGGAATATGAACCCGGCTGCGTACCCTTCCAATTCCATATCCGAGGTTATTGCTAATGTAATCAATAAAGGCCATGAAAATGATGAGATAGTGGAGATTCTAGGGTGATAGATCCCATTCTCCGATGCCAAATCGGGAATTATCACTGCCAACAAAAATATTACTGCGGCGTGGATGTAATTTAAGTTCAAATTGCCGTCTATTTCTGTGGTCTGAAAGGCTCTAAGGGCTCCAATGGCAACAAGAAAGAATGTTACTGCAATGACTAGAATGTTGATGTTTCTCTTTTGACGTGCGACTCCACGGTCCGCATAGTCGAGTGGAAGCATACCCCATGGAAGACCTATGTCCCAATGAGTTGAACGGTCAAATGTCTACTCTGAATGATGCTCTCCCCATCTTCTAATCGCAATGTAGGATATGAGAACAATGAGTGATGAAAGGAGTGTTGGAGGTAGCCATTCAGGTAATCTATTTTCTATTGTGACGACCCCGTTGATTTCTATGCTCGATTCATCCTCTGACGGGAACTCTGACCAATAAAAAGTAAGATCTATTTTTCCTGTTTCTTTGGCTTGAAGAGCGAGATAAACGACTACAGAATTTGGTCCATCAGGACCTGCTGCCGGTATGAAAGCAGTCGGTGAGCAAATGTCTTCTTGACATACTCGGGCTTGACCAGTTCCCGTTCCGTAATTCATGGCGGATACAGTGATCATCAAGTTCTCACCAACATAATTTTTACCTGTAACTTCTGCAATTGGATTCTCAAAGAATGCAACACCATCTCCAAAACTGACAGTTAATGGGATGTCAATGGATGATGAGTGTCCGTTTGTATCGACTGCATTTATGTACAATACATGCTTTCCTGGAGAGAGATCTCTGATATCGACAATGCCGTTGAAATGCGGATATTTAGTTTCAAAAAGAATTGCATCATCGTCGAAAAGGACTGACCAAAATGTATCGTTCAATGCATCAATTCGGTCATAGGACTGACTCAGATCGACCATGATATCGCTCCCTGTGACCAAATTGGTCATCATATCCAGGGTTTGGTTGGCATGCGTTACGACAGGGACTATCACTGGCCCTTCATGATCAACTACAATGATCGTCCAATTAATTTCAGCAGTATTTCCTGATGAATCAGATGCAACTATCGAAAGAAAATATGTTGATGGTTCTCTGGCAATTGCTCTATCTCCCGGCTCCCTGTGCGGACCATTTGTAGATTGACCATGGAAGAATGCCTCAGTCAACTCCAATCTATCAGATCCAATCCTCTCAAAGCCCCCGCTTTTGTTTGACTTGACTTGAATTGAAACAGGATCCACATTTTCTTCCATGGGTTCGATCAGGGTCCTGACCACAGCTCCTGATGGAACATAAAATTCGGAGTTTTCGACTGTTACATCACTCCACTGTCCCGTACCTGTAGAAATAGATAGCAGGGGTTGCAAAATAGGCGATTTGGTGTCAATAGAAACTGTCTGCATCCATTGTGAGCTGGAATTGTGTCGGTCTACACAGTCCATTGTAACGTGAATAGTTTCTCCATGTTTTAAATCGTGTACAGATGTGTTCAAAGTCATTTTTTCTCCATGATATTGGGTAAGGTTGAGTGCACCACTTACATGCCAAGTCGGTAATGGATCCATCAAACCGTTATCTGAGCAAACACCTCTGAATGTCGTGTCATTGCTTGCGGAGATGGTTGTTGACCCGCCTTGTTCCCTGACTGCTGATGCAACAGGAGGTTCATTGGTTCCCAGAGATATGCGTATATCAGAGGCTGCTCCCACCTTCGATCGATCAACTGTGAATCCATTATCAGCTGCGATAATGACGGAGGATTGAGCACTGAATCTATACTCCCACGTTCCGGGTAATGAAACTACCAGAGGAATTTCCTCTACGATCGACCCCGTCCTAGGCAGTTCCAATATTCTCACTTGGCGCTGATCAGCAAGCCCAGTTAAGTTCGCTTTTTCAAACCAGCCCCATGTGCTTTTTCCCCCTACAGGCCCCACTTCCAATGGAGTTGATATGAAGTCCAAACTCCCGTTCAATTGAAACGGAGTGTGATCGAAGGAACAACAGCCCCCTTCGTCTGCGTCCTGCCAAGTTCTATTTTGTCGTAAGGCGTTGGAAAATATTTCAGATTCTGATGAAGATATGATTCCATCTCCATCTCCGAGGTAAGAATCCACTTGATGTCTGATGCCCATATTTTCTTCTGGCAAAAAATCTACGCCGAAACTATCTGGAATTTGGATCGTCATTTCCCATGTCGCTGAAATCAACTGAGACTGTCCGATAGAGTGTATTTCAAGTGTTGCTGTTCCTTGTATTTCCTCAATTTCTGATATTTCAGATGTTGAAGTAGCGCTGGGAAAAAAGGAAACTATGCAGATTACGACGAACGTCAGAGCGCGGGGTAAACGACGTTCCATGTCTCATCTCATACAGTACCTGTGCTTCAATCCCTCGGGCCTTAAGAGTCATTCTTCACTGGCCGTAGTATTGAGTAAAGTGCGAATGCGGCCCATATACCGCCCAATATGGCAAATGGCCACTCACCGGTAACAGCGGCTCTGACCGTCAACATAGCCTCACCAACACCCATGGAACTGAGGTAGGTCATTGATCTACTGGAAATCTGACCTCTTGTCTCCAAAGCGAAGGCCGCCAGGACCAGAGCCATGCCGACATAAGCACCGACCATCGTCAATTCCATGACGTTGTGTTGGGGTATGTCCCAATGAATTTGTCTGAACATATCCAAAATGAGTAAAAGATAACATGATTTGGGTATATACAGACTGACATGACGCAATGGATAGTCGATTCAAACGCATTTATTCACCTAGGTTCGATTGCATCAGAGGATGCCATTAATTGTATGAATCGGACACTATCGAAAACTAATAGCGAGATTCATGTGACATCTGGCGTTCATGTTGAGGTGAAGACTGTTAGGTTCAGAACTTGGAAAGGGAGACCAAAGGTATTGGATGTATTGAGTCCTATAATCAACACCAGTACAATCCCAGAAGACGAGATTCGTGTTTTGTCAAGAGTGATCGGAGAGAATGCAGCCCCCCAAGACGTCGATATTTCGTTGATGGTTTTAGCGGCAAGACAGCACAATTTGGGACGTGAGGTAATTTTAGTGTCTGATGATTACAAAATGACAACCACAAGGGAAAAGGCAGGATTTTCATACCCTACGTGTCCACCTTCGACGTTCATCCAGAGGCTTTCCGAGGTAGCTAGCGAATCAGATTCAAGAAAATTGAGATCCCTTGCAAAGCGAATCAGAGCGGCTGAGATGCGATACGCAATAAGTAGGGCCGGAGAGTATGACATCCAGGGTAAGTTAACCTGGCTTATCGAGAGTCTATTGTCCAGTAAAACCTCCCGCCGCAGACCCGATACAGAGGGAGACGGACTGGACGAATCCCTTGTTATTGCTCTAAGAAGGCATATTGATGGAGAGAGGATAAAAAAATCTTCCATGAAGAGACTCGGTAGATTACCGCAGGTCTGCGAGCCCATCAAGGAAATTGACGACCATCTTGAGTCCTTGTTGGGGGAGGACGAGGACCCTGGGAGCATGTATGATTACGGACTGGAGCTATTGCAAAGCGTCTACGAGAGGATAGGTGCAGGGCTATCGCCGCTCGATGACGAGCTTTGTATGATCGCCCACAGAACCATGGCTGGTCCGGTTTCAAGATTTGAGGCTGTCTTGGGTTTGCTCGCCGGATCTCTTGGTCGGAATCAGGCATCAAGTCTCCATATGGCAAGAGCGCTTAGCCAGTCAACTCTCTCTGATGACTCGAAGGCTGAATCTCGTACAATGCATCATCTGGGTCTGATGGCGTTAGCATCTAATGAGCAAACAAGAGCGGCTTCATTGTTTGAAAGTGCTGCCAGACAATCTAGCCTAACCAACGATAATAAAATCAAACACATTATCGCAGCCGGCATCTCACACTACCTCGCTGGGGATGGAGAGGCTTCCAGGGCCATGATAAGAAGTGCAGCCGGCCTGATTAATGAGGATAAGGGCGCTGCTATTGAGCCATTGTTGGATCTTGCGAGGTCTCTCATGGGAATAGATAGGCCGTGGCTGGCATTGGAGATTTTTGATGAGGCCCTAGAATGTGCAATCGAATCGGATAACGAGAACGAAGTGGATAGGATTCGGAATCTGCTTACCTTGGTGAATGTGGCTGCCGTCGGAGAAGAGGACGAGGAAAGACGAGGCTTGAGGCTAGTTTTGGATGAGTTGAACACAATTGATGTCTCAACCATGGAGAAGCACGAAGCTGTCAATACGGAGATAGAGGAGGCGGTTGGAGAACATATGTTGCCCATCGGTGAAACTTGGATGGAATGGAGGGATTCATCAGACCTCATTAACGCTGAAGATCACCTAAGGATACTAAGAGTCGTAGATAGTGATGAGGGCTCGCTAGCGATCACTCATCATCCAGATCTAGGAGGGCTCGGCATATGGCTGCCCGGGGAAGCCCCCGAACTGTCATCAGGATTGTCAATATCTATACGGGGTACCAGAATAAAACTAGCTGAAGCGAGTTCTGATCTGGCTGAGTCCCAAAATATCAGAGGAGTGATCGCCGTAGAGAAACCAGAAGAGCTGGTTGTGATGATAGTGCCACTAGGAGAAGGACCATCTTCATTGGAATAAGCCCGAGATATCACCCGTCATTCCGTCCCCTGGAGGCGAGCAATGCAGCCCCCAGCAACGCAACTAGCGCGGAAGTCCCAAGGAAGCCCGGCACATTATCTGGTTCCGGCTCAGCACTTGGGGGAGGAGGATCGATTCCAGTGCCCACGACTACAACTCCGACCATGTCCATGGAAACATGTGGTTCACAGATGTAGTGGAAGGTCCCGTCGTTATCGAATGTTATTCGATAGTCTAGGTTAATCTCTGGCTGTCCACTGTACTCTCCACCCACCTTGCGGTCCTTATCGCCCTCTTCGCTGATCTCTGCGACGTTGTGGGCCATACCCTCGTCGTTCCAAATCCAACACACAGTTTCACCGACGGCAATGGATAAATCCGGTTTATCAAATGCGAACCCTGTTTCGTCGATTCCGACGATGTAGTCACATCCTTCCGGTGTTGGTGGTTCGTCTGAAGGGGGTGTCAGAACCTTGTCGATGATGTGTATTACACCATTAGAAGTCGTAACATCTGCTTGAATGACGTTTGCGTTGTTCACCATTACACCGTTGTCGTTTACCTCGAAGGTTAGCACATCCGTGTTGATTGATGTTGCTGTCATTCCATCAGATAGGTCTGATGACATTACTTCCCCGTCAACTACGTGGTAGGTTAGTATGTCAATGAGTGTTGCGTTTTCTTCATCCGTGTCGAAGGTTGTAAGGTCAATTCCCAAATCGGCAAATGCTTGGTCTGTAGGAGCAAACACTGTGAATGGGCCATCACCTTGCAGGGTTGAAACCAACCCCACGTGCGCCAGGGCTGCTACCAAAGCAGTGTGGTTTCCTGTTCCTGAGGCGACTGTTGGAATGTCTTCTGCTGGAGGTGTTAGGACCTTGTCTATAACGTGGATCATACCGTTTGAGGCTGGGACATCAGCGAGAGTGACATTAGCGTCATTGACCATGACCCCCTGTCCTACGGAAAAAGTCAGGTCATCTCCGTTGTATGCACCTACAGTCATGCCGTCTGTCAAAGACGATGAGTTAACCGAGCCGACCACGACGTGATAGGTCAATATGTCAATGAGTGCCGCTTTGCCTTCCTCGCTGTCGAGGGAGGCCAAGTCTATCCCAGCCGCTGCGAAGGCGTAGTCTGTAGGAGCGAAGACCGTGAACGGACCTGTTCCTTGTAGGGTCGTGACAAGTTCTGCTTGAGCAAGGGCAGCCACCAGTGAGTTGTGTATTGTGGTTGCTTGTGCAGTCATAGCTATGTCTACGGCTGGGACCCATGCGTATGCTTCACACACCGTTTGATTGACAGTAGGATCAGCAACGTGGCTGACAGAGTTGTAGCACCCTGTGAAGATCATCCCGTCGAAGTCGGCGTCGACGTAGTATGCGTAGGCCATGCACTCGTCGAAGGATGCGCCGGCTGATATGGTGTGAGTAGCTGTGTTGTAGCAGATTTCTCCGTCTGCCTCAGAGGGTTCCTGGTTCTCTTGTCCTATTGTTGTGGGTGATAGCAACAAAAGACCTGTTATTATTATCGCTGTGGCTCTCAAGCTCATAACCAGTTTTCGCACAGGGACGTTATTGAAGGACTGTATTTTCCAACGAGGCTAATCCGATGTGACGCCTACAACGGGTGATACCCCAATTTCCATGA
>MDTC01267157.1_pt1 | contig 12329 bp, 9 predicted proteins | sample 811181 | NCBI WGS metagenome assembly MDTC01 (sample SAMN05326644, study PRJNA326480) | marine metagenome | isolation source: seawater | place: Pacific Ocean: North | collected 2011
CGTGTTCGTGTTCGGCCAAGCGCCGCTGACGTAGGGCCAACGTTCATTTCTGGGTGGCCAAGGACCATGGGCCCGGTGATCTGGAAGTTGCTACACACCAGTCCCGGGAAACCCATGGCCCAAGTCCGTTCTACCGCCCTCCGACTGCTTCGCGCCACCTTGTCTGATGAAGGCGCTCTCCGCGTTCAGGCCCGTCGACTTGGGGTCGTCAAGCGGCAAGGCAAGGTAGACAGCTATGCGCTCCTCGCCACTGTCATTCTCGGTGTGGCCGTTCGAGGTCCCACAGCCATCGCAGTCATTGGCCGGGTGCTGTCGGAAGTCGCTGGGATCCGGTTGGCCAGGTCCACGGTGTGGGCCCGCTTCACCCCATCTTTCCGGAACCTGGTGCAGCATGTTCTCGACGGCGTCGTGCAGTCCTCCCGGCATCGACCGGTACAGCCTCCTGGCGTGCTGTCAGCGTTCCGGGACGTCATCGCCGTCGACGCGACTGTGATCAAGGTGCACGACGACCTTCAGCACATCTGGAGAGGCACTCGGCGCAATACCGCAAAGGCATCGTTGAAAGTGCACACTTGGGTTCGCGCATTCACGGGGGAGCTGCTCAAGTACAAGCTGACCGCAGATGCCCATGGGGACGGCCGGGCCTTCGGCGTGGAGCAAGCGCTCCGAGGTTGCCTCGTCCTCTTCGACAAAGCCTACTCATCACCGAGCCTGTGGCACCGAATTCAAGGCGTTGGTGGCTATTTTCTGACGCCTCTGCCGGCAGATAGGAACCCTGAGATTCTGCGGCAGCTCCGACGACACCGCGGCCGAGCTCGAGACTTGCGAGGGCGCCCCCTACGCGAAGCCGTGGAGGGCCTCTCGCGCGCGTACATCGACGTTGAAGCCCAGTTTCGATGCAAGGTCCGTCGGTATGGTGGAGCGACGAGAAACCGCTGGGTCCGAGCAGGGTTTCGCGTGGTTGCGGTTCGAAACAAGCAAGGAAAGTACAACTTCTATGTGACTAATGCCCCGCCAGACAAGCTGCCGGCAGAGGCGATCGTTCGAACCTACCGCCTCCGTTGGGAGGTCGAGACATTCTTCAAGACGGCCAAGACCGGCAGCGAACTAGACCATCTGCCCAGCAGCAAGCAGCACATCGTCGAAACGCTCGTCTACGCGGCACTACTTCGCGCAACTACCAGCATGCAGGCTCTCGCCCAGGTGCGAGCACGCGTTGCGCACCCAAAGGGACTGCTGATCAATCCAGGACAATGGCAGAAGTGGTGGAATCGAAGACTTCGAGGACTTCTCGACGACCTTCTCCCCGCCTACCCAGCGCTCGGCACCCAGGAGGTGGCCCTCATGCTGTCGGACCCCAACATCGGACGACCAACCAATAGGAGCACCTTTCTTACGTGTGCATATTCGAGCTAAGGAGGTAGTTATCGCCTATCCGATCACACATGCGGACCGCGCAGGGAGATGCTCACGAGCACCATGATGCCCATGAGGACGGCCGCGATCCAGAAGGGCAGGCCCACGACCAGCTCGAAGAGCAGCCCGGCCACCGCGGGGCCGATCACCCGCCCCAGGGCCGACATGGACTGTCCGAGGCCGAGGATCCCGCCCTGCTCGTCATCGGGTGCGGACAGGGAGAGCAGCGCCGACAAGGACGGGTTGTACAGCCCCGATCCGGTGGCCATGACCACCGCGCCGAGGAGCAGGAGTGGGAAGGACCCGGTCCAGCCGATGAACGGGAGCGCGCCGAGGGAGACCGCCTCCAGGACGAGGCCGACCCGCAGGAGCGGCCGCTCACCGAAGCGCCGGGCCAGGCGTCCGACCAGCCCGCCCTGCACGATGACCGCGGTCACGCCGACCACGACCAGCACCCAGGTGGTCAGTCCGGCGGCCTGCTGGGCGGCGGCCTCGGCCTGGACCGGATCGGCGATCTCCGCGGCGGGCACGGGGAGCCAGCGCGCCTCGACAAACAGCGGCAGGGCCTGCTCCATCAGGGCGAAGCCCGTGGTGACGACCAGGTAGAGCGCCAGCAGCTGGGGCACGTCGCGCAGCTTCAGGGCGGCGCGCAGGCGGGCGATCGACAGGCCGCGAGCGGGCGTCCTCCCCTGCCCTCTGCGGTCCGGCGGGTGGGTCTCCGGGACCAGGATCGACGCAAGGACCAGATTCGACGCCGAGAGTCCGGCTGCCACAAAGGCGGGCACCGCGATGCCGAACTGGCCGAAGATGCCGCCCAGTGCAGGGCCGACGATGAAGCCGAGGCCAAACGCGATGCCGATGAGCGCCATGCCTCCCGCGCGGCCGCGGCTGTCGGTCAGATCGGCGATGATCGCCTGCGCCGTGCCGATGTTTGCGGTGCCGATCCCGGACAGCACGCGCGCGGCGAAGAGCATGCCCAGCGAGCCGGCGAGCCCGAACAGCAGGTAGCCCACCGCGGCGACCGCGATGCTGACGAGCAGGACGGGCCGTCGCCCGACGCGATCGGACAGGCGCCCCCAGAACGGCAGCATGATGAACTGGGCGAACGAGTAGCTCGCGCCCAGCAGGGTCACGACGGTGGCGCTCGCGCCGAAGGTCTCGGCGTAGAAGGGCTGAATCGGGATGATGATCCCGAACCCGACGAGATCGAGGAAGATCGTCAGGAAGACGATGGCGAACGTCCGCCGCCGCCCGGGGTCGGCCCTGGCTGGCTCGGGCTCGCCTGCGCTGGCGTCCGCGCGCTCCGGGGGGTCGTCGCTCTCGCTCATGGGGCTCCCGCGGGTCGGTCGCTCCGGCCCCGCGCGGCCCTGGCTAACCGTCCGTCGCCCGCAGGGGCACGACCAGGACCGGACACGTAGCGCGGTCCACGACCCGCTCGGTCACGCTGCCGTTGAGCACGTCCAGCAGGCTGTCGTGGCCCCGCGTCACCATGACGATCAGGTCCACGTCGAGCGCGCCGGCTGTCTCGGCGATGGTGCTCGCGACCGAGCCGTGCTCGGTGCGGGTGTCCCAGGCCCAGTCCGGCCCGAGCCGCAGGGGCGGCAGGGTGTCGCCCACGCGCAGCAGCGTGCCCCGGGCGGCCTCCACGCCGAGCATGCGACCGAAGACCTCCGCCGCAGCGACCTCGGCAGCCGCCTCGTCCGCGTCCCCGAGGGGCAGCAGCACGTGGCGCAGCGAGACCGCCCCCGTCGACGACGACACAAGACCGCCGGCCCTGGCGGGCAGGAAGAGCACCGGCGTGGCGGCCTGCCGCGCGATCACCCGCGACACCGAGCCCTCGGTCCACGCCCCCACGGCCGAGCGATCGTGGGTGTGCATGACGATGAGATCGAAGGGCTGCTGTCCCGCCTGCGCAGCGACCGAAGCGGCGATGCGACGGGAGACGACCTCGTGCGGGTGCACCGCGATGCCGAGCCGCTCCATCGCCTGGGGCCCTTCTCCGGGCTCGACGTGCCCCCAGCGCACCAGCACGTCCTTCGTGGTCGACAGGCTCGACCAGTCGCTGCCCGACCCCGCGGGATGCACGTGCAGCAGGTGCACCTCGCCTCGGGTGTGCAGGGCGATGGCGAGAGCGTGCAGGAAGGCCTCCTCGCCGTGGCCGGACAGGTCGACCGGGACGAGGACGCGGGCACCGACGTGGGGCAGCGGGCTCATGGGGTGTTCTTCTCGTGGCAGCGGGCGCAGGTGGCGAGGATGGCGCCCAGGGTGTCCGCCCGGGCGGCGACTCCCTTCACCCGACCACCGTACGCCGCCAGGCGGTGCACCATGTCGTCGAGCTCGGGCGCGGCGTCCTCGGGGTCCAGCTCGGCAGCGGCAAGCGCGTCGGCGCCGGCCTTGAAGCGGTCGTCATCCGCGGCGACCAGCCCCTCCCACATCAGGTCGACCGAGGCCTTGTGGTGCAGCATGTGGGTCTGCACGTCGCCGTCGGAGGGGCCGGGCGCGGGGACGGCCTCGTAGGTCGGGCCGCCACCCTCGGCGCGGTGGCAGCTGGCGCAGACCCGGGCGATCTCCGCCGTGGTGCGCGAGGCACTCTCGAGGTCCCACGCGTCCTCCACCCGACCCGCGCTCTGCTGGATCTGCGAGAGCCACGGAACCCAGGTTGCAGGTGCACTCTGAATGGGTGGCTGGCGCGACAGGGTCCGTCCAGCCTCCTTCGCGCGATCGAGATCGCCGGCGATCACCGCGTCCCGGAGTCCGTCGACCAGGGCGAGGTGGCGGTGCATCGCGAGCACCGCTTCCGAGTCCGTCTGCTCGGGCACCTTCTCGAGGACCTCGGGCTCGGCGTCTTTCTTGCGCTTTCCAGCATCCGCCTGCTGGGAGAGCGGAACGGCGCAGGACGCGGCCAGGACCAGGATGACGAGCGTACGCATGGGCTTCCTCCTGCCCATCATTCCGCAGGAACCGTGCCAGCGCACTCCCCCGCCGGCAACGCAGTGTCTCGCCCTGTCAGGCCTCCTCCGGAGTGGGTCAGGAGGCCCACCCTCGCGCTCCCTGGTGGGCCAACCCCCTCAGCTGGCCTGGCGGCGATCCCCGGCGAGGGCTCGGCCGATCGCGTCGAACAGGGTCGCCCGCGAGATGGGCTTGGTGACGTAGCCCTGCATGCCCTCGCTCTCGGCGCGGGCGCGGATCTCGGGCAGGGCGTGGGCGGTGAGGGCGAGCACGGGGACATTCGCAAGTGGGCCTTTCAACGAACGGATCCGGCGGGTCGCCTCCCAGCCGTCCATGCCCGGCATCGAGAGGTCCATCAGCACCACGGCAGGCTGGTGGCGCTGGACGCAGGCGATGGCCTCCTCACCGGAGTCTGCGGTGACCACCTCGACGCCCGCCGACTCGAGCACCCGCCGCGCCACCAGCAGGTTGGTCGCGTTGTCGTCCACGACCAGCACGAGCAGTCCTTCCGGAACCGTCGCGTGGGCGGGCGAGGTGCGCGCCTGGGGCCGGGTCTCCACGAGCGGGAGCTCCAGGCGGAAGGTGCTGCCCTCGCCGATGACGCTGTCGATGGCGATGCTCCCCTCCATCGCGTCCACGAGCCGTCGGGTGATCGCGAGGCCCAGCCCGGTGCCGCCGAAGCGCCGCCGGGTGCTGGCGTCCGCCTGCACGAAGGGCTCGAAGATCTTGTCGACCCGGTCCGCAGCGATGCCGACGCCGGTGTCCTGGACCTCGATGCAGACCGCCCCCGAGCGGCCGCCGATCCGCAAGGTGACCCGCCCATCGGCCGTGAACTTCACCGCGTTGGACAGCAGGTTCAGCAGCACCTGACGCAAGCGGGTCGGATCCCCGGACACGTGGGCCGGCACGCCGGGCTCGACCTCGACGAGGACCTCGGTCCCGTTGGCGTCCGCCTTCGGCCGCACGAGCATCGCGACCTGGTGGCACAGGGACACCAGGTCGACCGGGAGCGACTCGAGCACGACGGCGCCGGCCTCGAGCTTCGAGTAGTCGAGCACGTCGTCGAGGATGGTGAGCAGCGCCTGGGCGGAGCCCTCCAGCACCTCGACCTGCTCGCGCTGTCGGGCGTCGAGCTCGGTGCCTCCCAGCAGCTCCGCCATGCCCAGCACGCCGTTCATGGGTGTGCGCACCTCGTGGGACATCACCGCGAGAAAGCGCTGGGTGGACTGGGCTTCTCCCTCGGCCAGGTGCCGGGCGGCCTCCGCCTCCCGCCGCGCCTCGGCGAGCTCACCATTGAGCACGACCAGCTCGCCGTTGGCCTTCTCGAGGTCTGCGCGTCGGCGCTCGGCATGATCTTCGGCGGACTCCCGCTGCGACTCCGCAGCCCATCCCATCACCAGCGGAGCGATGAGGATCGGTCCGAAGTAGAGCCCCGGTGAGTTCGATTGCGCCACCTGCTGCGGGGGGAGCCACCCCAGGAAGTCCACCGCCTGGATGGTCAGCACCAGAGCCGCCGCGACGATGCCCCAGCCCACGCCGGAGCGCCGTCCACCAGCCAGGAAGGCCAGCAGGATGGGGACCGGAAACCACATGTTGGCGAGGCTGTCGGCACCACCGACGAACAGCGCCCCGACGAAGGTGAGCAGGAGGGCCGGGAGCTCATAGGCCCACAGCGCGATCGCCGTGCTGCTGGTGAGCCGGAGCACCGCGATCGGCACCAGGAGGCTGACGACCGCCGGAACCATGCTGTACACCGCGGCCTGGTCGCCCAGGAAGACGGCCAGCCCGATGCTGGTGGCCATGGTCGCGGCGAGCGCCAGCAGGTACGTCGTCAGGATCGCAGCCTGACGCGCCTGCGGGCCCGCGGCGACCCGCGGGGCCAGCAGCATCAGCAGCCGGGATGGAAGCGACTTCGTGTTCATGCAGCCTCAGGTGTGCATCGGTCGGGTGAGGCTCGCGCCTGAGCGATCGCCGGACCCGCTTGACGGAGCCGGTCCCCTGACCGAGCATCGCGCCATGCCGGGCTCCCTCACCATCGTCGGCCTCGGTCCTGCGCGGCCGCAACATGTCACCCTCGAAGCTGCGGATCTGCTCCGTGCTGCGGCGGCTGGGCGCTACCGCGTCTACGGCCTCGCGCACGCCCGCGAGGTCGCCAGTGCGGTCGCGCCGGGGATCCACATCCGCTCGCTGGATGAGCTCTACGGGCTGCCCGGCGTGGACCGCCCGACCGCCTACGAGGGGCTCGCGCGCCTGCTCATGCGCCGCGCGTTCGAGGACGAGCTCGACGTGCTCTACCTGGTCGCCGGCAACCCGCTGTACCTCAATGACGCCGTGCTGGTCCTGCGCCAGCTCTGCGCCCAGGAAGAGCAGCCCCTGCGCATCGTGCACGGCATCAGCTTCGTCGACCTCGTGCTCGACCGCGTCTACTGGACGGGCCACACCGGGCTGCAGTTCCTGTCCACCTGGAACCTCGTGCGCGACGGCATGAAGCTCTCGCCCGACAGCCCCGCGCTGCTCGCCCAGCTCGGCGAGTTCACCCAGGGCGGCGACGCGCTGGACGAGTCCGGCAGCGTGCACAGCCTCGCGGGCCTGCGCGACGTGTTGCTGGCGGACTTCCCGGCAGATCACCCGGTCACGATCCTCTACTCCTCCGGCCCGCCCACCTACCGCAGCCTCGCCCGCACCCTGCCCCTGCAGGACCTCGCCGAGGAGCCCGTGCCGGTCTACTCGAACCTGTGGGTGCCCGCGCTGACCGGACCGCCGCTGGAGGCCCGCAAGGCGCCGCCGACCGATGGCCTCGGAGACGACGAATGACCCGCCTGCGTCCCGCGCGCCCGTTTCCACCCCACGGGGTCGACACCGACGAGTTCGGCATCGTCGACCTGGGCATCCGCCTCCGCGACGCCCTGTTCCGCCGCCAGCACGTCGAGCGTGTCGTGCGCGCCGCCCTGGTGGAGCGCCTCTCCGCCGCGGTCTCCGCGCTCCAGTGGGATCAGGCCGCCCTGTGCCTGCAGGGTCTGCTCGACACCTGGCCCGCCGCCGCGCTGGTCGACGGCGCGCGGGAGGCGTGGACCCACGGACCCGATGGCCCCGCCCTGGTCGTGCTCGCGCGCGTCGCCGAGCTGACCGCCCTGGCCACCGGCGCCCCGAAGGGCTGGCCCCGCCCGGGCGAGGCCTGGCTCAAGCGCACGGTGGGCAACCGCCTGATCACCGGGGTCGAGCACCGCTATCCGGGAGACGGCGCCCAGCGGCTGGCCAAGGTCTTCGGCGTGCCCCTGGTCGACGGCCCCCCGCTCGGCGTGCCCAAGGTCGTGACCGTCGAGGCCGCGGCCCTGCCCGACCGCATCGGCGAGCTCGCCCGTGCGCTCGTCAACGAGGAGATCGTCGGCGTGCAGATCCGCGGCGAGCTCCCCGCCGAGCCCGCGAGCCAGCTGGCAGCCTTCGAGCTGCGGGTGGAGAGCCCCGCCCAGCGCGCGATCGAGCGCCTCGGGGTCTACGGCTCCCAGGTCCCCGACGCCCCCCAGTGGGACGAGATGATCGGCGCCGCGCCGCGCGGGCGACCCGGTCCGCACCCCCGGGCCCTCGCCGAGGCGATCCGCCTGCCTGGCACCCCCCAGGGCATCGCCGGCGGCACGGTGGAAGCGACCGCGTGGCTCGTCTGGGACGCCCCGCACCGCCCGCTCCCGGTCACGGCCCCCGCGGCCGCGGTCCTGTCGATGCTGGACGGTGACACCGGGGTCGAGGCCATCGCCCGCGCACTCAAGGCGCCCCCCGAGCCCGTCCAGCGCCTGATGGACGGCCTGGTCGAGGTCGGGGCAGCCACCGCCGCGATCGCCGAGTAGCCGACCGTCGCTCGTGCCTCGCGGAGCATTCGGATAGCCCAAACCGGAATTGAATCCTGGGAGATCCGTGCGCTTCGCTCCGCTGCTCTGCCTGCTGCTCGCCGGCCCCGCCCTCGCCGATCCCGAGGACACCGACGTCCCCAGCGAGCCGACCACCGAGTCCCGCGGCACCTCGCTGCAGATCGGGTCGGGCGGACTCGAACGGCCGGGAGCGCCCGCGAGCCAGGCAGGCCTGGGGGACAAGCCCAAGGCGCCGACCGCCCAGGCCGGCGAAGACGCGCAGGTCATGGGAGCGCTGGACAGGAACCTGATCGAGGCCGTGATCAAGCGGCATACGGCCCAGATCCGCTACTGCTACGCCCGGGAGCTCACCAAGGACCCGTCCATCCAGAGCAAGGTCTCGGTGCACTTCATCATCGGCAAGGACGGCAGGGTGCAGAGCGGGGTCACCAAGGAGTCGACGCTGAAGAGTCCCCCCGTGGAGAGCTGCATCAACGCCCGCTTCATGCGGATGGTGTTCCCGAGTCCAGAGGGCGGCGGCATCGTCAAGGTGACCTACCCGTTCGAGTTCACGGCCGGGTAGCCACCCCACGAACGTGGGGCTGTGCGCGCCGTTCACAGGGGTAGGGGTGCCCAGGAGGGACCCGATGACGCGCCTGCTCGCCTTGCTCCTCACCGTGCTGCCAGTGTCCGCTGCCGCCGAGACCGGCAGCCGCTCGGGCCTTCAGATCGCGGACATCAGCCTGCCCGAGGTCGAGGGCGCGACCGGCGTGCACCTTGCTGATCTGCTCGTCGCAGACGGCTTCGACGCGGCCCGGGACCGCGCCGCGGCCACCCGCTGTGCCGCCGGAGAAGAGGTCCTGGACGCGCTCCCGCTCTCGGTCGCGGCCGTGGTGGCGCGACCCGGCGCCCCCCTGCAGATCGGCGGGCACGAGGTGGCCATGGTCGGTGACGACGGCCGGATCGCCGACCAGCACAAGCACGGCGCGTTGATCGACCCGCTCCACCAGCGCTTGCGGGTCCTGTCGGGCGACTCCGAGCGTCTCGCGGCCGCCGGCTGCGCGCCCTGGGGTCGACCCGGCGAGCGCTTCCCCCGCCGCCTCGCCCTGGTCCTCGACGCGCGCCTGCCCATGCAGACCGTGTACGAGGTGGCCAACACGGCGGCCTTCTCCGGCTTCGACGACCTCATGCTCGTGGTGGACGATGCCACGGTCGAGCGGTCGACCCGGCTGGGCGCCCGACCGGCCGAGGAGCCCCCAGAGCTGCCTTCCACCCTGGTCTTCTTTCGTCCCACCACCTACGCGCTGGTCGGTCCGGAGTCGAGTCAGGACGTCGAGGTCCCCTGCGGCGGGCCATGCTCGGACGACAACGTGCCTTCGAACGCCCTCCCGGCGCAGCTGACCCCGCTGCGCGCCCAGGTGCCGAGCAGCCACGTCGTGATCTCCCCGGCCGACACCACCTCCCTGACCCGCCTGGCGCGCACCCTGGTGGCCCTGCGTGCCGGGGTCGAGGACGGGCGCGGCGGCGAGCTGCGGGTGGCGTTCGACACCCGGGGAAGCGCGGTGCCGCCAGCCCCGTCCAGCACGCCCCGGTCGCGGGGCTTCGCGGCTGGAGATCCGCTCCCGGTCGTACGCTTCGCCCTGCCCGTCGAGCGCTCCCGCAGCCTGGTCCGGGTCGGCGGGCTCCTGGGTCCGCGCACGACGGCCCCCTCGAACGACCCGATCATCCTCGGCCCCCTCGACAGGGCCCTCATCGACGAGGTCGTGCAGGCGAGCCTGCGGGACATCCGCGCCTGCTACGACGTCGAGCGCGCGACCGCTCCCAACCTCGCGGGACGGCTGGTCATCAAGTTCGTGGTCGCGCCGGACGGCACGGTGAAGACGTCCCAGCCGAAGACGTCCTCGTTCGACAGCCCGGCCCTGGAGCGCTGCGTGGCGGGCACCATCCGCAAGCTGCGCTTCCCCGAGCCCGAGGGCGGCGGCATCGCGATCGTCACCTACCCCTTCACCTTTGGACCCCAGCGCTCGCCCGCCGAGGGCCCGGCGCCCCCCGTGCCGACGATCGACCTCGACGGACCGGAGATCGTCGGCACGCTGGACCGCAAGACCATCGACGAGGTGATCGGTCGGAACTCGAGGCAGCTGCGCTACTGCTACCAGCGTCGACTCGCCAAGGACCCCAGCCTGCGCGGCGAGCTGGCCGTGCGCTTCACCATCGGCAGGGACGGCACCGTCGTGAACGCGGACGTCGCCGAGAGCACCGTCGGCGACCGCGAGGTCGAGCTGTGCGTGCTCGGCCGCTTCCTGCGCATGCAGTTCCCCGAGCCCGCCGAGGGCACCGTCGTCAAGGTCACCTACCCCTTCGAGTTCCGGGCGGAGTAGGAGCCCGCCTGGGCGGAACCTGACCCGGGCCCCGGTGGTCAGCCCTCCCCTGCCCCACCGTCCGAGGCCCGTCCGTGCTGTTCGCGCTGCTGCCCCTGGCCGCTACCGCCGCCGAGCCCCGCCTCGACGTGGATGCCGTCGCCCTGCCGCGGGTCGAGGCCGCCCAGGCGACGCCGGTCCGGAGCTTCCTCGTGCCGTTCAGCACGGACTGGAACGACGACGTCGTCGAGCGCTGTGCGGACGGAGAGGACGTCGCGGATCGCCTGCCCCTCGCCGTGGCCGCGCTCGAGGTGCGCCCGGGTGCGCCCATGACCGTGTGGGGCGTTCACGCAGGCACCATCGGACCGGACGGCCAGGTCGCACAGGGCGAGGCTCGGGGGCGGCTGATCCTGCCGCTGTACGACCGCCTGCTCGACCTCACCCAGGCGACGAGGGCGCTGGCGGCGACGGGATGCCCTCCCTGGCACCGCGAAGACATGACCTTCGAAGCCCACTTCCTGGTCATCGCCGACCGCCGCCTGCCCGCATCGACCCTCGACCGCATCCAGTTCACCGTCGGCGAGGCCGGCTTCGAGGAGATCCACCTGCTGGTCGACGCCCGACGCACGGTCGACCCACCCGACGCGAGCGACCCCGCCGACTTCACTTTCGTCGACGCGGGTCCGGAGGAGCCTCTGGGTTCGGCGGCGACCCGCATCGCCCGCGTGCGCCACGGTGGTGAGGCCGCGCGCACGGTACGCCTGCGCCTGATCGGGGCGGAAGACGCCGCCGAGCAGGGCCCCGCCCCCCACGCCCCGGCGTCGAAGCACGCCTGGACCGTCGCAGACGCCGTCCCCACGCTGGAGATCCACCTGGGCAGGCCCCGGCAGGCACCGCGGAAGGAGTCAGACGAGGCAGACGTGATCCTGCACGAGGACGACGTCATCGAGAGCGGTCAGTTCTTCGGTGACACCTCGACGATCGGCCCCAGCGTCACGCCTGGCGATCCGATCATCCTCGGCGCGCTGGACCGGAGCCTGATCCACCGGGTGATGCGCCGCCACCTGGGCGTGTTCCGCTCCTGCTACCAGCGCGAGCTGCAGCTGGACCCGCTGCTGCAGGGAACGCTCGTCGTGAAGTTCATCATCTCCAAGGACGGCTCGGTGGCCAGGGCCAGCGTGAAGTCGTCCACCCTGGGCAACGAGCGCCTGGAGAGCTGCGTCACCGAGCGACTCCTGCGCGTGCAGTTTCCCTCCCCGAAGGGCGGCGGCATCGTGATCGTCAGGTATCCCCTGGTGTTTCGGCCACACTAGCCCGGCTGGCACCCATCAGGCGGTCGAGCTCGGCGCGGGCCGCGAGCTGCGCGGCATCGTCGACCGGCTCCTCCGGGACGAGCGCCATGATCTCTCCGACGACCTCCTCGGCACTGGTCTGGGTCAGTCGGCCGATGATCCTCTTCGATCCGCCATCACGCGTGTGTACCACCACCCTGCAGCCGAGCCAGCGCCGCTCGACCTCCACGGACGCGATGTCCCCCCAGGCGATCCGCCGACCGCCCACGCGCACGCCTGCCGAGTCCAGCACGACCCGAGACATCACCGGCCGGGAGTCGGTCACCGGCACGGACGCCCAGAACATGCGCACGGCCCCGATGGCGATGCCCACGGCAAGAGCGAGGGTGGCGAGCGCGGGGAACCCCTCTCCGCGTGACAGGAAGGCAAGGAAGCCGAGCCCGGTCAGCGCGGCGAGGAGCGCCAGCCAC
>MDTC01186769.1_pt1 | contig 12328 bp, 12 predicted proteins | sample 811181 | NCBI WGS metagenome assembly MDTC01 (sample SAMN05326644, study PRJNA326480) | marine metagenome | isolation source: seawater | place: Pacific Ocean: North | collected 2011
GCAAGCCTGGTCCCGACGTTCGTGGTCACGCCGTGGTCACAGAACCGATGATCTGGGACTGTCTGGGGTTGTCCGGGTGTCCTGAGCGATCGCCTTCTTGCCAATGTTTGCAGGGCTCAGGAAAACCTCGAGTCACTCAGCAAGACGTCGTGTCCGACTCATAATCGCTCGGTCGTGGGTTCGATTCCCACCGGGCCCACCAGTAATTGAAACGAAATCAGGCGTTCGACGCAGCGCTTGTTGTCGTCGTCGTCACGCTGTGGTCACGAGGACTCACTGATTCGTCAGCAACGAGCCAACAGCTCCCCGTTGGGACCAGAAGTGCGGCCTAGGTGGGGTTGAGCTCGCCTGGCCGGGTAACCCGCCCACGGTGCTGCGCACTGAAGGGAAGTGCGAGTCGAGGTGAGCGACGATCAGCATTCCTCGAGTGACGGTCAGCGAACTGCCGGCTCGTAACATGCATCCATGTCCTGCCAGCCAAACGCGTCCCCCTCGCCCGTATCGCAACGGTTTACAAAGCAGCCTGTAGTGGTTGCTATGAGCTTGGCAGTGTGTCTGCTTTTTGCTGCGTCGTGTACCTCTACGGACGAACCGGCTGGGCTTGAAATCGTTGCAGACCAGCCCGAAACGGAAACAGCACAAGATCTCGAGCCTGCCGATGAGGGCGAGTTGACGTCAGGACAGACCTTGGCTTGCGGGGGCCTTGAGGGCGAGTTGTTCGTTCTCGACGAGACCACTGACGGTTGGACGTTTACCGATGACGCAACTGGCACTAGCGGCTGGCCGATGCCACAGGCTCTAAACGAGGTTGAAATGCTCGTCGCCATGTATGGGTGTGTTGCTGTCGACGATGTACCCGCTTCAGCCGACCCCGCCGACGAACCCGAAATTGAACAGCCGGTAGAGGCTGTTCTGGAGGAGATGTCGCTGAATGAGCGTGACTTCAATGTGAATGGATTTTCGGTCGCGCTTGAGCCAGATCCATCTCAACTTTCTTGCAGCGATCGACTGAGCGCTGAAGGTGAGGTTCTTTTGCAGGGCGAGCCAGGCGCCCAACTCCGATTCGACCGGGAGCCGTTGACTCGCTTGCGGGCTGCGTTCGTTCGTGTGACTTTTGCTGATGAGACAACGTACGCGGAAGGTCTTTTTCCATCGGCTATGGAACTTGAGCAAATTCTTGTGGGTGCAGACTCACGTGTCCGCTCCTACTTAGAGCACGTTTCTTACGGCCAATTCGAGCTTGAAGGTTCTTTTATCGCAGATGTAAAAATTGGGCTTGGGGCAGAGATTGATGGTCGCACGCGAGAATTGACTGATCTTGGTGTGATCGATCTCGATATCCCAAATTTCGATGAGTCCGACTACGACGTCGTGAGTCTCATCGTTTTGAGTGATTTCGGTTTGGGTGGATCTCGCGCTGGCGTCGCCTATGCGGAAGACGGCTTCGAGCTTCTCGTCAACGGTGAGAGGCTTAAGAGCCTTTGTAAGGTGCAGGTGACATTCGCTCATGTCGGACACCAATTTCGTGATGTTCAGTACCCGTTTGCGAATACCTTTGAAGCTTTCGTTAAGAACGTCGAATTGCCAGGAAATGAAACTTGGCCAATTGAAACGGTCTCACCCCTTAGCTGGTTTGAGGAAACATTCCTGCATGAACTGATTCATGTGCTGGGGATCTCAACACATGCAATGTCGTCAACAAATGGCACTCGAACTCATAATGCCCTGGAAGTTGAGGGGAACCAAACCTTTCTTTGGGAAGACTACGGAAATAAATACGACATCATGGGCTCGTCTGAATGGTCTCAGGGACTCAACTCCGAGTATCGGTCGAGGCTTGGATGGATTGGCGATGATCGGGCTGTTCTTGTTGATGAAGCTGTTGAAGATCTGAGTGTCGTGCTGAACCCGATTGATCTCGCCGAGGGACCAGTAATGGTTGAGGTTCGGCTGCCCTTCACCTATGCACTCGATGATTCGTTCCTTGCTGCGATCGAACGTTCCGAGAACCAGGGGTACGTGCTGGAGGTTTGGCCTGCTGAGAACCCGTACTACTGGTCCAATAATGTTGGGATTCTTGGTGGAACAAACGGGCTCATTGTTTACGTAACTGATGGTTATTCATCTGCTATTCTCGACGCGTCTCCATCGCCAAACATCGACTATTCGTGGGGAACTTACTACGACCTTGGAGATGTTGCTCTGCGTCCCGGCAACACATTTGACGATGGAATCCTAAGAATTGACAACGTCGAATTACTTGATGACGGGCGAGTGTCATTCAACTTGACACTTATTGAGGCGTGACCTGGCCTCCCGGGGATTGCTCAAGCGATGCGTTTGTCGGACATGCAATTTAAATCGACGTAGGAGGCTCACCGCCCACCACCCCACCAACCACCACCACACCCTTCAACCCAGCTGCCGGCTAATCGACGGCGATTAGTAGTTCGCCGTAGACGCAAGCCTGTTCACGGCCTTCGTGGTCACGCCGTGGTCACAGAATTGATGATCTGGGACTGTCTGGGATTGTCTGGGCATCCTGAACGAGTGCCTTCTTGCCAATGTTTGCAAGGCTCAAGAAAGCCCAGAGTCACTCAGTAAGACGTCATGTCCGACTCATAATCGTTCGGTAGTGGGTTCGATTCCCACCGGGCCCACCAGTCATTGCAACGAAATCAGGCGTTCACCCGAGTAGACGCTCGTCGCAGATCACAGCGTCTTGTTCGTCCTCGTTCACTTGTATGTGGTCGCCGGCGGCACCACTTCAACGGCGATTTGGAACTGTACGTCGGGCCAGCAACGACGTACGTCATCGCCTTCGAGCAGGCCTCTACTTTGCGGGGGGGGGCGACATCCAACCCTTCTGACCGGTTTGTCTTTCCCCGAGTGGCAAGGAGGGCCTGTGGGGCGCACGGGGTGCGTTCGGTGCTGTTCCACTTCGCTCCATCACGCAACGCTTACGGTCTGTCATTGGTGTAAGTCTGCGCGTAGGAGCCTGCCATCACGTCGAGACCGTCCCTAAGTAGCCCCGAGGATCCGGTGCGGGGTGACTACGATCGCCACCCGTCCCTCATCGACCATGACGCGGTCGAAGGTGTCCCAGTCGTCGTGGGTGCCGCCAGCGGCGGTGAAGACGTCACGGAGGAATGAAGCCAGCCCGGCGCCCCCCACCAGATCGTCGGTGTCAAGGACCTCGGCTGGACCTTCGCACCCGACCCACCGCCAACCGCGGCGGAACGTGATCGAAAGACACCCTGCGCGTCGAACGTGACGCAGCTTGGCTGAGTCGTCGCGGACTACGAGCGCGATTGAGTCGACGCCGGTTCGGGGATGCGCAATCAAGCCTGCGTTGACGACGCTGGCGTGAACCGAACCGTCGGAGCGGGTAGTGGCGACAACACACAAGCCGGTCTCGTCGGTGGCGAAGCGATGGAGGTCCTCGAAGTCGGCCATCTTCACCAGCGTAGGCGACCGCCCGAGTCCCCGCCGACGACGCCTAACGGCGTGCTGGGGCAACGACGCCCGCTGGCCTCCCTCAGCGCAGACGTGTTTTTGCGCTCTGAGTCGAATCCATCGCAGAGGTTGCGGCCGTAATAGGAATAGGGCCCTCCGATGTGGAGGTGCCCTCCGACGCTGTTTGGGAGTACCCGTGAACGAAGGTGACATCGTCGACGACTTCGAGTTGCTCGACCAGCACGGCCAGTCGATTACGCTAGGCGATCTCGTCGAAGCCGGCCCGGTGGTCTTGTTCTTCTACCCGAAGGCCATGACCCCCGGTTGAACAATGGAAAGCTGCCATTTCCGTGATCTGGCTTCGGAGTTCGCCGAACTCGGAGCGTCTCGAGCGGGAATCAGCGCTGATCCGGTGGATCGGCAGAAGAAATTCTACGACAAGAACAACCTCGGTTTCCCGCTCCTGAGTGACCCCGACCGTAAGGTCCACAAACAGTTCGGGACGAAGCGGATGGGCCCATTGTCTGGGAAGCGGTCCACGTTCGTCATTTCGACGGATCGTCGTCTGGTAAAGGTGATCAGCAGCGAGACCAACATGCTCACCCATGCCGATGAGGCGCTCAAGGCGCTGGAGTCGCTGGCCTGAACCCCGGTGGCCCCCGACGGGTTCAATTGAGGGTGTCGTCGAGCCAGACAGGAGCGCGGTCGAGCAGGAACTCGGCCACGTTGGCGCACCCGTCGAGCACGTCGCAGAGGACTTCCTGCCCGAGATAGATCCGTGCGAGGGAGATTTCGACGCGCGCCGTAATCGCAATGGCCCGGTCGGCAGCGTCGGTCACGGCAGCGAAGCTGTCGACAGCGCTCACGTCCAGCGGGAGGACCGTCCCGCCGATGCCAGCGAGATCGGTGGCGAGAATCAGCAGGTCGGGGCTGGCGGGGAGCGGCGGCAAGGCGAACGAGAAGGTAGCGGGAAAGGCGATCGAGCTGTTGGGTTCGCCAGATTCGCCTTCGCGAGCGACCTCGTCCTCGAAGGCGATCAGCGTTCGCGGGTCGACTTCGATGGCGACGTGGAGGTCGAGCGGACCATCGCACGCCCGATCGGGGTGCAGGTCGATTTCCCACGTCTGGCGGTTCGTGTAGGTCTCGATGAAGTGGCGTTCGTCGTGAACATGGAACCCGTGCTCGGTGACGTGGTCCTTGAGATCGGCGACGAACCCGTGGAGATCGATAACGGCCACGGCTTCAGCCTGCCATGATTCGCGGCGCATCCCTCCTTGCTGTTTGGCCGGTGAGGGTCCCCGGTGGGCAGGGTCGGGCGTGGTTCAGTGTCGCGGTGACTGATGACGAGTTGCTGGCAGTGGTGCATGAGACGGTGGACGCTGTTGTTGCCTCGTTCGATGGACACGACGACTGGGGGCTTTCTGGCGGTCGAGACGGGCAGTACGCCGCCGATCTGGTGGCGGATTCAGCTGCCCTGTTCGTGCTCCAGAATGCAGGGCTCGCGGTGCTGAGCGAAGAGTCGGGGCGGTCGGGCGACGCTGACCTTGTCGCCGTGCTCGATCCACTCGACGGCTCGACGAACGCGTCTCGACCGTTGCCGTGGTTCGCGACGAGCATCTGTGTGGTCGACGGTGATCAGCCCCGGGTGGCAGTGGTGCACGATCACGCCTCCGGAGTTCGGTGGGACGCCATCACTGGGGGAGGAGCCCGGGTCGACGGCGCGCTCTTGCCACGTCGAGCTCCGGTACCGCTCAATGAAGCGATCGTCGCGATCAATGCCCTGCCGTCTCGGAATCCCGGCTGGGGTCAGTTTCGCTGCTTCGGCGCTGCAGCGCTCGATCTGTGTGCGGTGGCCGACGGCCGCTTCGATGCCTACGTCGACTACGACGTTGATGCTCTAGGCCCGTGGGATTACCTCGGGGGGATGTTGATCTGTCAGGAGACCGGCGCGGAGGTGGCGGACGCGTTCGACCGGCCCTTGGTGACGCTCGATCACGCCGCCCGGCGCACTCCCGTCGCTGGCGGGGGTGAAGCGTTCACGGCCTTGCTCGCAGCTCGGCGGTCCGAGTCCGATCGATGAACGAACACGGACGCGCCGCTGCCCTCAGGCAGGGAGCGCTCCGCAGCTTCGGTCGACTTCCCAAGCCACTAAGTCGCTTGGTCACGCGTGTGGTCAGTCCCAGCTGGATGGCTGGTGCTGTTGCGCTCATCGAATGGGACGGTCGGTGGCTGATGGTCGACCCGGTGTATCGCGAGGGTTGGACGCTGCCGGGTGGTTTGCTCGACCGTGGTGAGACACCAGCTGAGGCGATCAAGCGGGAGTTTGTCGAGGAGCTCGGGATCGACTTGGACGTTCACGGTGTCCAGCCGTGGGTCCTGATGGACTCTGCGATGCGGCGTATCGATGTCGTATTCCATGCCACCATTGCAGAGGACGTTGATCCGTCGTCGATCACGATCCGGACTCCCGAACTTGTTGCCGTCGGCTGGTTCTCACCCGACGATCTCCCGCAGACCGATCAAGAAGCAGGCGATGTGATCTCGCTGATCAAGCAGGTCCGAGCCGGCGGTAGCGGCCTGCTCGTTCGCTGACGGGGGACGCTGCTTTCGCCCGCCGCACTCGAGGGTGCGGCGTGGGATCTCCGGTGCTGCTCGTGCCGTCGCAGCTCGCCTGACTGATAACCTCACCAACCGGCGGGCGTTTAGCTCAGCTGGCTAGAGCACCTCCCTTACAAGGAGGGGGTCGGGGGTTCGAGTCCCTCAACGCCCACAACAAAGACACCTGCGATGCCAACGTTTTCGTCTCCCAACGGCGAGATGCAACGGCCTTGATGGCTGGTTAGGGGCGCATCAGGGGAGCACGAGAAAACCCAAAATCGTTCATCTGCTGTGTTGGTTATCTATCGGTTCAAGCTGTTGAAGACCGCCTCGACGTGGGAAAGCCGGGGCGACTGGCGAGCTCGCTCCGTTGCCGGCTTAGGTGCCTCCTCAGCTGCGCCGAGAGGGCCGCTGAGGCCCCCGCAGCTTCCGACAACTAAGAAATCCGGCCCCTGCCTGGCCGACCATTAGAAGGCCGCAGGGCGGGAGGTTTTCTGGAGTTTCGAGACGCTGACACCGGGTGATGTGCCGAGGCACTCCCCTTATAGGTAGATGCTAGGCGTTCTGTCCGTCGTGTTGGTCCGGAGGTTCAGTCGACGTAGACCATTTGGTCTGGAGGCTCAGTCCAGTCATTCCGCCTTTTCTTGCATCGCACGCAACGCACGTACCGTCCGGACGCCACCGGTTCGTTCTTGTGGAGCCAGAAACGTTCGCCATTCTTGGGGCGGCATAACCCGAACCAACGCCTCAACATGCCACTGACCGTAGACCACGGCCTGGATGACTGCCCAGATCCGAATTACATAGAGGCCACTCCGCTGATCCTCTCCAGGCCACGAGCACGACCGTATTTTGGTCTGTAGGTGATGTTGGCTCGGGGGCTAGCCGATGACGATCTTCTTGGTGCTGGGGTCGTATCGGTAGTTCGATAATTGACTGGCCTGGATGAGGTCAATCGCTTCAGCGATGGCTTGGGAAGGAACGTCGAACCATTCGGTTGCGGGCGTTGCATGCTTTGCCATGTTGCGTCCCGTTTGCTGCCGTCCGGCACCGCCTCTTCGGTGCATTGCGGGTGGAGCTGTTAGCGGCCGCACTATGTCCTTTGCGTGGGATTCCGAGCATCGCTCATTCCTTGACGAACACGTTTGGGCGATCTTGGCGACCGGTCGGCGGGATGGGTCGCCTCAACAATCGATGGTCGGGTACGCCGTCGACGATGACGGTCGCCTGCTTATTTCAGTGAAGAGCTACACAGCGAAGTGGAAGAAGTCCCTTCGTCAAACGGTGGTCTCGCTCACCGTTCCCGACGGGCGCGCCCACTTGGTGGTTTACGGCAAGGCCGAGCCGAGTTCGTCTGAGCCTGCGCGCTCGGTCTTGACGGCGCAGGTGTTTGCAGCGCTCTCCGGGGCGCCAGCTCCCGAACCCTCAGGCATTGTCGAGATGCTGGACGACCAGCAGCGAACGGTGCTCAGAGTCACACCGGAAAAGGCTCTCTTTGATTGCCAGAACCGACACGATGTTTCGCCCGGTGTGACGCTCAGGGAAACGTCCCGCTGAGCGGTACCACTTCCCGTCGTCTGTTGGCGATCGTCAGTCTGCGAGAGTTAGCTCGAAAATTCGAAACTCGCGATCGGTGAGGCTCGGGTAGTTGGACCAGCCACCGAAGTGCTCAATGGCAGATTCCCATGCGGCCTGGCGGTCGGTGCCCGAAAGTAGATCCGCCTTCGCTCTCGACCGTCGTCCTCTGATCAAGACTTCGCAATGTGGATTGACTAGGAGATTGGTCGTCCAGGCTGGGTGATGGTTTCGAGCAAAGTTCGATCCCACGAGAAACCATGAGCCGTCTTTGTTGAAGGACTCGAGTGGGGTTTCCCTGACGAGCCCCGTTCTGGCTCCTGTCGAAAAGAGCACGAGTGCTGCTCCAGGCACGAATTTGCCGACGGTGACTCGACGTATGAAGCGATGCAAGGGCGGCAGGATCTTCGGTCCGATGGCCCGAAACCACTGCGTCGCAACCAATTTCGCAATCGGTCCGTTTGGTCCCCCACGCGGCAATGATCTCGGCATGTCCTGAAGACTAAAGGGGCTCGACGGACAACGACTGCCGGCGTTTGTTTTCAGGTTCTGGCGTCACCTCGCCGCCAGGAAGTTCGCCACCCGGGAGCCCGCTTTTCGGGTTCGCTGGTCAATCGTTGAACACACTTTTGCTCAAGGTGTTGGGTCACTCACGCACGTGTCCCTCGCTTTGAGGAGAACCAAGGGTGGTACCCGAACTGGTCGGCCTGCACTGGGGTTCGTTGGGTTACGAACCAGTCCACTCCCGCAGTGACCGAGCACAGGTATCGGCGCATCATTGGCCCAACGACCGCCCAACGGACAAAGCTCCGCAATCCCGGGATGTCGACAACGACGCGAGGCCAGAGACCGATCGTCAGGTCGGTTACGTCGTCGCTTCGCTGTTCCAGCCTCCAGGAAACTCGAGAAGTCGGTTCGTCCACTGCACCAATTTCGAGGTCGTAGCCCACTCCGTCGATCCACGATGTGAAATACCGATCGTAAACCCATCCGCTTCGGTAGCGGATCTGGTCTATCGATGCTTCTCCCGGCCACTCGACAACAACGTTGCTCTCACAGAAGGGATGAATCAGCTCAAGGTAACCGGGAGTCGAGATGACGTCCCAGACTTCGTCTTGTTGCGCCGAAATCGGTCTCGTGACCGAGAGGTGGCGGCTGCGTCTCTCCGCCGAAGGTTGCGTCTCCATAGGGAACTCTCAGCCGGTGCAGAGCGTGGATGCTGCGGTCATCAAGATGAAGAGATTGCCACACGAGCTCGAGTGTCGTCCGGGACGCCACAATTGCTCGTCGAGTCGGCACCAGAGCCGACCTGTTCCCGAACCTGGTGGGTGACGGCATGTGGAGTTCCGTTAAAGGCATCTGGTTCATCTCGCAGGGCAGAGCCACAGAAGCAACACATTGCTACCAGCCGGGATGGACACCGGCGCCTCGCAACCTTGGATAGGGAGATAGCGGCGCAGATGCGACATAACTCCAGGTCAGTCATCTGTGCGGCCCTTCCTGACAAGCACGAGATCGGGGGCTCAAACCGCCGATGCCCTCGTAAACCTCTGTGACATTTTCAACGGATGTTTTTTAGGTTCCGTCTTCTAGGCCGACTGGCGAAGACTTCAAGCCGGTGGGCATGTTCAGGGCGTTTGGAATGGCCTTCGAGAAGGGGCGTATGTTTACGGGGTGCACAATGAACTGACTGAGCGCTTTGGTATTGAGTTTCCGATCTACGCGTTTACGCATTGCCGCGATGTCGTCGTCGCCGTGAGTAAGGCAGGGGGCCTTGGCGTTTTGGGAGCCGTGGGCTTCAGCGTTGAGCAACTCCGGACGGAGCTCGACTGGATTGACGACCATATTGGCGACAAGCCTTACGCAGTCGACATTGTGCTGCCCCAGAAGTACGGAGGGGACGCCGGTGAGATGGATCTGGGGAGGCTGACCCAAGATCTCCAGTCAATGATTCCTGATGGCCATCGCGAGTTTGTGCGCAGCTTGCTCGATGACGCAGGAGTGCCGGAGCTACCTGAAGACGAGGTTCTTGGCAGCGGCTTGATGGGATGGAATCGCGCCACTGCAGTGCCTCAGGTAGAGGAAATCCTTCGACACGACAACGTCGTCATGGTCGCCAACGCTCTCGGCACGCCGCCGCCTGACCTCGTCGAGATGATTCAGTCTTCTGGTCGTGCGATTGGTGCACTATGCGGTACACCGGCACAAGCCGCTCGACATGCCGCCGCCGGTCTTGATTTCATCATTGCCCAGGGTTACGAGGGGGGTGGCCACACTGGTGATATCGGATCAGTCGTGCTTTGGCCACAGGTGATTGATGCCGTGTCACCTATTCCCGTGCTCGCAGCGGGCGGGATTGGAGGCGGTCGTCAAATGGCCGCTGCGCTTTCGATGGGCGCAGCGGGGGTGTGGACCGGGTCACTTTGGCTTGCAGTCGAAGAGGCAGCTGCTTCACCTCCAGAGATCCAGAGTTACCTCGACGCAACGAGCAAAGACACCGTTCGGAGTCGAAGCTACACCGGGAAGCCTTGCCGCATGCTCCGGAATGACTGGACGGAGGCCTGGGATCGAGGTGATACGCCGGAAACTCTCGGCATGCCGCTTCAGATGATGGCTGTGCGAGAAGCGATGACTCGCCAGGGCCGCTACCCCGACAGAGCGCAATCAGTGGCCTTTAACCCTGTCGGGCAAGTCGTGGGCACTATGAACAAGGTGAAGCGCAGTTCTGATGTTGTCCTGGAGATGGTTGAGGAGTGCGTCGAATCACTCGAGCGCACCCGACAAATATTGTCGATTGAGTAAAGTTAGAAGTGCCTGGCCATCTGATGAAGTCGCCGGGCGTCGACGTTCGACGAGTCGTTCAATGACCGTCCTGGTTCGATCATTGCCCACCGGATTGAAGCACTCGGCGCGGCAGCGGGGACGACGGCGTTGGCGGGGCTTTAAGTCGCCGGACGCGCTCGGTCTATCCGCCCGCTTCGACGCACTGCCGCTTGCTTCAACTCATAAACGGCGTTGTATTGGCCGATGATGTCGCCCATCGTCGATCGAAAGCGCCTTTGCATTTTGTCGGCCCTGCTAGCTGTGACTGGGGCAATCGCCGCTTGTTCAGGCTCCAGCGGCAGTTCGTTGACGTCGGTCTCGGACGGTCTCGTCGCGACGACAACCTCCGGTGCAACTCTGCCCTCGGCGACGGTTTCCTCGTTGGCCGCCCACACAGTCGGAAGGGAGAGCTGCGCAGCTCCGGTTGAGCTACTAAGCCCGACCCCTGCCGCACCACCGTTCAACCTAAGGGAGATTGATGCGACCTGGTATCCCAATGTCGCCTACGGAGCTGCGCCGAAACAGCTATTTGATATTTTCGTCCCGACCAGTGCTGAACCAACACCTCTCGCTGTCTTTATCCATGGCGGCGGGTTTACCGGGGGCGATAAGGACGCGGCCTACAGCGACAGTCGCCAGTCGACCGTGCGGACGCTGCTACAGGCCAACGTCGCAGTGGCGACAATCAACTACAGCCTCCTGACATCTAACCCAATTGATCCTGACGGTGTTATCCGTCCACTGACTGACAGCGCCCGTGCGCTGCAGTTCGTTCGCCATCACGCAGCGGACTTCAACATTGATCCGGTCCGAGTCGCTGTTTGGGGATCTTCCGCTGGGGCTGGCACCTCTCTTTGGTTGGGGACCCGGGACGATCTTGCCGATCCGCACAGCACCGATCCCGTGTTGTGTCATTCGACCCGGGTGGTTGCGGCCGGCGCGCTCGCTACCCAGGCGACCTACAACATCCCTCGCTGGGAGGAGGTGCTCTTCGACCTAATTGACGAGTTCGTTCCAGCGGTTGTGCCATCTCACGACCTCGAAGAGGTCGTTGTCGCCCTCGACCGTGTGAACTACGCCCTTTCCTTCACCGGAATGAAGTCATTCGATGAGCTCGAAACCCCTGAAGCAAAGCGGTACCTCGACAACGTCGACATGCTGAAGCTCATGGACGCAGACGACGCTCCGATCTTCGTGCGGAATCGGGCAGTCGAAGCGAGTAATTTAGTTGGCTTCATTCTCCATCACCCCCTCCACGCACGGGCAGTCCGCGAGCGTGGTGACGAAGTTGGCCTCGAGGTCGTCGCCTACTACGCAACCGAGGCCGAGGACTACGAGGACCCGAGTGGCGAGACTCTCGTTGAGTTCCTCATTCGTCATCTCCGGAAGTAAGGCCGCTGTTTAAGTGCAGCGGTGTTTGGTGGGCGCATGAGTGCCTGCGCGCGGCTTTTCTGGTTGCGGCCTCGGAATCAGCCTGGCTGCTGCTGCTGTCACATCAACGCGATGCCGATTGAGAGATCGGTCTTCCGCTGGCGAAGCCGCCGCACCTTCTGCGACATCGTGTCCATCCCCGAGACGACTGGTCGGGATCGTGCGGTGTTGTGGGGCTGTGGTCTTTGCCGCTCATCGCCGTCGATAAATTTCAACGCAGTTGGAACAGGTTCGGTCGGCAAGGGTGGCACCCATCCCTATTCGTGGTGATGGCGAGACGTAACCTGCCGGGATGATTCCTCTCCATCGAGTGTTTCGGTCCGCGTGTGCCGCAATCGTGGTTGGCCTGTTGTCGGTGGGTTGCGCCAGCGCCGACGGCGAACAAGGCCCAGCCGGAGCCGATGGTGAGCAAGGCCCAGCCGGAGCCGATGGTGAGCAAGGCCCA
>MDTC01040994.1_pt1 | contig 12327 bp, 12 predicted proteins | sample 811181 | NCBI WGS metagenome assembly MDTC01 (sample SAMN05326644, study PRJNA326480) | marine metagenome | isolation source: seawater | place: Pacific Ocean: North | collected 2011
ACGAATTGGTTGGTAAACGGGTCAATGGTTCGGCCGAAGTTGTACCCGTGAGAGAGGTTGCCGTTGAGGTTCGGGAGAAAGGCGCCTTTTGCGTTTTGCGTGCCGATGGCAGCGCTGGTTTCGCCCAGTTGACCGAGCTGAATCTGGATGTTGTGCTCAAAAGCATGGTCCAAGCACCGTTGAAGGGTCCAGGCTTCTTGTGCGGCAATTTGTAAAGGGACAAAGGCCAAGAATCCGAGTACCAAGGCTTCGGCAAGTGGGATGGCAGGTTTCAATTTGCGCATAGACAAAATTAACCCAAAGCGCCTGTCTACGAACGCGTTATCAGTAATTGGTAACTCTGATGCTTATGCGCCGGTTGGCTTCCGCTTCCTCTGGGGTTGATGGCTGGGGGTGCAGGCGTTGCGATGCACCGCGCCCTTCGATGGATAATCGGTTGGCGTTGACTCCGGAAGAAACGAGGTATTCAAAGACTGCCCGAGCGCGGTTGCGGCTGGAGCGGTCGGGTTCAGGAGCGTCTTCGCCATCGTGGCCGATGATGGCCAACGAGACGGTGGGGTTAACCTCGATGAAGTCGCGTAAGGCTTCGATGGCCGGGACCGAGGTGTAATAAAGCTCTTCGGTGCCGGGCATGAACTCGATTGCCGGCAAAGCCGTCTCCAGTCCCACTGCCAATGGCTTAAGCAGCAACGTGTCAGTTGGCACTTTCGGGTCGGCGTAGATGTAATCCGCGTAAAGCATGAAATTCGGTTCCACGCAAAGCCGACCGTACCGACGGTGGGGTGCGAGTTCGAGGGTAGTGCCCTTGTCCACTTGGAGGCGCACTGGTTTGCGTGGGTTCAGGCCTTCCACTGTCAATTCCGCATTAATGAACTCCGTCGTGTGTTGATTGGCGACGGCCCACTCCTGTTGCATCGGCTCTTCCTTCACGGCATCACCGTCCAACCACGCACTGCGTTCCACCACGAATTGGGCGGAGCCATAAATGCAGCTGAGCATAGCAAAAAGCAGCCCGAACGCTCGGACGCAAATGGGGGGTATCATGTGATTCTTCGGTTAAGATGCGCTATTGCGCTTCTTATAAATTACGAAGAAAAGAGCGGAAAGCAAAATGTAAGGGATCGCCATCAGGTACAAAATCCCACGGTTTAGCCCGGCACCGAGGCCGCCATCATCGGCGCTGTCTTCGGCCACGGCTTTGCACATAACGCACTGACCCGTCATATTTTCCCAGGCAAACACGGCAACCAACGCCAATACAACCGGGAGGAATTTGCGCAAGGAGTTCATATCAATGCGGATAGTAGGGTGAAATCATCAGGTAGACAATCACCCCGGTGGCGGTGACATATAGCCAGATGGGCCAGGTGATTTTGGCGAGTCTGCGGTGTTTCTCTACTTGCATGCCCAATCCCCGCGCATAGGTGAAGAGCACGAGCGGGATGATGCCGGTGGACAGCAGAATGTGGGAAACCAAGATGAAGAAGTAGACGTTGCGTATCAAGCCTTCGCCGCCAAATCTTGTGGATTCTGTGGTCAAGTGAAAGGCGACGTAGCTCACAAGGAAGAGCACACTGAGGCCCAAAGCTGTGGTAGTGAATGCCCGGTGAACTTTGATTTTCTTGTTTCGAATCGCAATGAGTGCCCCGATGAGGCAGAAGAAGGCGGTGCCGTTGAAAATGGCATTCAGCCTTGGAAGTACGTACAACGATTGCCGGGTGGATTCCGACAAGGACTCTACCGGCGGGATCAGGAACAACAAGGCAACGGCGACAGGAATGACCACGGCCATGGTCCAGATAAAGCGCTTGACGTTTGTTTCGTTGTTTACCATAGCTTATTCGTTCAGGGCCCAGAGCTGTTCGACGGCTTCCAGTAGCTGATCCACTTCTTTTGTGTCTGTTCCGTCGTAGTACCCGCGGATGCGTCCGCTGCGGTCCACAAGGGCGAAGATGTCGCTGTGGAAGATTCCACCGGCAGCAGTATCGCTTTCAATGGCCGTGAGGAAGTACCCGTTTCGGGCGAGATCGTAAAGGTCTTCCTTTTTACCGGTCAGCAACTTCCAGACCGCAGGATCTTGCCCGAGCCGCTCCCCGTAAGCCTTCAACTGGGACGGCGTATCGTGTTCAGGGTCGACGGAATGGCTAATCAGTCGAACCGCGCCATCAAGGCCCTTGGCTTCAATGCCCGTTTGCAAACGTGCCATCTGACTCGACATGATGGGACAAATTGTCGGGCAGGTTGTGAAGAAAAAGTCAATGACGCGCAACTGCCCGGAGCAATCGTGGTGGGAAAACTCCACGCTGTCGCTGTCGAGAAAAGCAAACGGAGGCACGGTATGTCCCGCCGGTCCTAATACAGGCAGAGGAGGGCGGTCAGCAAGGTCCTCAGCACGTTTTTTCTTGGCGTAAGCCGCCTCGTCCATTTCCTTTTGCAGCAGGGCGATGTCTTCCACGGCGTCTTTGATGGCATCTTCAGAAGCCGCATGGTACACCCCTCGCAGGTAGCCTTTGCTGTCGACAAGCCAGAGCGTTGCGATGTTATCGGGGTCTGCGGGATCTCGCTCAATCATAAAGGATTCTCCAATGATCGCATCGATTTCCGCTTGCTCGCCGGTTAGAAATTGCCACTTGCCATCAAATCCATTGTAACGCGTATTGCGCTCTACATACTTGGCCAGTACTTCAGGGGTATCGTGCACGGCATTCAGGGTAAAGCAGACGGTGGTGACGTCGCTTTCGTCACGGTACCTAAAGTTAGGCCAAAGCAATTGCTTGGTCACTTGGGCCACATGCGGTGCGTCGGTTGCAAAGAAGGCCGCGATCCAGACTTTCCCGTCCAATGTCTTGGAATCAAACGGCGCCCCGTGATGACTGGTCAATGTGAATGGTTTGACCCGTTGAACACGCTCGCTGAATGTTTCTGTCGTGCCCGATTCGGTGTAGTATGGAAGGGTGTTAAAGTGGTGTTCTCCGTGCACCCCGAGCACCATCAGCCCGATTAAAGGCAACGCAAGCATGATGCCCAGCAGGACTACATACTTCTTGAGGGTTTTGGAATATGAGGTGTTCACAGGAAACAAACCAGCGAACTGGCGATGAAGTTCAACCTTGAAAAGGGCTCGAATGCATCGACCTAGTGCAGGGTATTGAAGTTGCCTAAATGCCCGAACCCTTCGGAAATGGCAATGAATATTAGGTACCCAATGAAAAGCATGTAGGGTGCAATGATGACCTTTTTCAAGTTGCTGCGCTCATCCCCTAAGTGCATAAAAACCAAAACGATATATGCAGCCTTCACCATGGTCAGGATGATAAATGACCACTTAATCATGGCCCAAGTAAACGTCTCCGAGCGCTTGAAGTAGATGCCCATAAGAACTTCAACAGTGGTCAGAAAAGTGAGGATGCCCGTGACCTTCCAAATGTTCTTGCGAATCTTCTCTCCTTGTTCTTCACTGTGGTGAGAATTGAGGGCGTAGCTGTCGTTTACGATGAGGTCGTCGCGTTCCATGGTTGCTGGGGTTGAAGCTGAGCAGGTTTAAACGAGGTAAAAGAAGGTGAACACAAAGACCCAAACAAGGTCTATAAAGTGCCAGTAAAGGCCTACTTTTTCTACCATCTCATAGTGCTTTCGGCGCTCAAATACGCCTTGAATCACCATGATAAAAATGATGATGTTGATTACCACACCAGAGAACACGTGGAATCCGTGAAATCCGGTGATGAAGAAGAAGAAGTTCGCATAGGCCTGCTGGATGGCGTATTCGTTGTCGTGCATGTTGGCGCCAAACGCGAAGGTGCTGGAACGTGCATTCCAGAGCTTCATGGCCTCATCGCCGCTCACAAGTGATTCGTTCTCGACATACTTGTTCAGTGTTAAGGCGTGTAGCTCCGCTTCGTGGGAATGCTCGCCAACCTCGATCAATTTGATGCCGTTTGTACTTTCAACCAGCGAAACGTTAGGCTGGCCTTCCATCCACGGTTCAGCTAGGTGGCCAAAATGGTGGTCCATGAAGACGGGTTCGCCTTTAGTGAGATTGAACACCTCACCATCATCAGAGGTCACCGTAACGCTCTCTTCCAACAAGAAAGATCCACCGCTCCCATGAATGAAGTGCGACCATTCCCATGCTTGTGAACCTAGGAAGAAGAAACCGCCTATAATGGTCAAAGCAAGCCAGCGGGTAACGCCGCTTTTGTCGTTGCGGTGCCCGGCTTCTACGGCCAACACCATAGTTACAGAAGACACAATGAGGATGAACGTCATCAAGGCGACGTAAATGAGCGGATATTCACCATCCAATCCAGGAAGCGAACGAAATACCTGCTCGCCAATGGGCCAAGAATCCGTACTGCTGGCTCGGACGAAACCGTAAGCAGTGAGCAATCCTCCGAACGTCAGCGCGTCCGAAACGAGGAAATACCACATCATCATCTTCCCATAACTCACGCTAAAAGGTGAGCGACCTCCTCCCCAGAGAACTTCTTTCGAAATAGCTTTAGTGGCTTCACCTCCCATGACTACAATTTGGGAGTAAAATTAATGAATTGCTCCGCACTAAACACCATTTTTGTGGCCGAGAAACAATCAATGAGCGAATTCGTTCAATTCACACGCGAATTTTTAGTTCAAAAAGAATAAAAATGCGAACAAGTAAAGCCACAAGGCTCCCATGAAGTGCCAGTAAATGCTGAGGGATTGCAATCGCACTACATCTCCGGAGTGGATGGTCCCCAAGGCCACGCGTATGCCACTGATTACGAGGTAAATAAACCCGAATATTAGGTGCAAAATGTGCACGGCAATCAGTGCCCAAAGGTACCCGCCACCTGAGTTGGAGGTGCGGGCTACATCCTGGGTAATGGGCTTTACCATGAGTTCGTCGTTCGACGCGTAAAATTCTTGACGTTCGGGGCTGTAAATCAACGGTCGGCCGTTGCGTGACACGTCGTAGTCTTGGCCGTAGACGGCGTCACTTTCCATAATGGATTCAATGCTATTCCACCGGTACGCATTCATTCCGGATTCGTGCTCGCTGACGGACCATCCCATGCCTAGATCCGACATGCCCTGCCAGCCCTCAGCCTGGCTCACGGTAAAGCCAATACCAAAGAGCAGCGTGCCGCCCAACGCTGCCAGCGTTTTGGCTTTATCCCCAGAACGCATCCAGCGCACTGCTAGCCACAAGGCGACCGAAGAAAGAACCAGCAGGCCGTTGCTCACCCAAAACGGTGCTGTAGGCGAAACATGTACCCAGTATTGGCCCATGTTGGAGACAATGTATGCACTAGTGAAGCCGGCAAACAGCATGACGATGGCGAATACGATAAAGTACATCAACATCTTTTTCGTGCGTTCGCGAACAGCGGGACTGTGTCCTTCAAAAACGTCAGGTTTGGCAGTGGAAGTCTGGGCCATATTTCTATCAAATTTTGTCAAGTACGAATGCGATTTGCACCACCGGCAGGTAGATAAACGAAGCAAACATCAATTGCCGTGCGTGTTTTTGGTCCAAGGTGCGGTAGAGTTTGATGGCAGGAACCATAAACCCAATTCCACTGAGGATGGCCACCCCTAATGCGATGTTGCCCACCATTGGCGACCCCGTTGGCAATGCCCACGGCAGGAGGGATGCCGGGATGCAAAAGGCGGTGTATATCAAGATTTGCCATGCGCTTTCTTGGGTTTTTCCGGCCCGGAAGGGCAACATGTGGTACCCAGCTTTCTGGTAATCGTCGTGGGCGAGCCAGGCGATGGCCCAGAAGTGCGGAAACTGCCACATGAATTGAACAGCAAAAAGGGTCCCAGGTTCGATGCCGAAGTCACCTGTGGCCGCAACATAACCGATCATGGGCGGCAATGCCCCAGGGAAGGCCCCAGCAAACACGCTGAGCGTCGAACGGCTTTTCAGTGGTGTGTAGATGAACGCATAAGAAACCAATGCAGCAACTCCCAACCACCCGCTGAGGGAATTGAGGGTAAAAAGGCACCCCAGGCCAATGATACCGGCTATGACACTGTATACTAACGCTTGCCAGGGTTCCATACGGCCGGAAGGAAGCGGGCGTTCGGCGGTCCGTTCCATCAACCCGTCTACGCGCTTTTCAATGACTTGGTTCAACCCGTTCGAAGCGCCGGTGAGCAAGTAGCCACCGACGGTAAGCAGCAAGAAGCTTTGCAGGTCAAGTGTTTCCACGGCCATGAACCAGCCGAGAATCGCAGACATGACCACGAAGAAACCGAGACGAACTTTAAAGAGTGCAGCGATGTCTTTCATTTGCCCAAGTTGGGGGTCAAAATTACGCCCCAGCGCGGGATATCACCTCACCAATTTCGCTCTTCAAGTACACGGTTGAGCCGAATACCGCACTCGACCCTCCACCAATTTTGCTGTTCTAGGTTCCCTAGGCGGTGGTTTTGCATGGCGCGCACAAACATTTGCTGTCCGTCCAGCCGAGGAATGTCGCGTGCCAAATCGATCCACCACAGCCGCTGGGTGACGAGGTCAGTGTCTCCGGCGATGCCGTCTCCGGTGTAGCCCAACTCTATGCCATAGTCGGCGGGTCGGGAGTTGTACGAAAGCAAGGGATTGGAACCTATGCTGAATGCAGGCTCTTTGTCGAGTTCAACGGCCTCATCCACACCTTGCTGCCGAAGAACGAATCCGGCCTGTGCGCTCCATGGTCCGCGTGCCCACCTTATGTGGGCTCGGCCTTCGATGAAGTTGCTGCCTGCCGGATGCGCAATCGGTTGGTGATTGTGCGTCCAACTCTGGGCGGGTGCGGCATGCGCATAGGTGTAGGGCCTGACGGCACAAGCTTCAATGACGGCTCCCCAATCGTTGGCAGGGTGCTTCCAAGAAGCCGTCCCCAGCAAGCCCCACTTGTTGGCCCACCACTTGTCCCGATTGAATACTTGACTCACGACCAACTCATCAAGCAGCAACTGGCCGTAGACTTGGAGGGTGTTGTTCGCCCACGCGGGAACCCAAGCGAGCGCTGCGCCGATGAGTGCATTGTCCGCGGAACCCAGCGCGTATTCAACCGGTCGAAATGCCACCACAGGCAGGGCGTAAACGGATTCAAAACGCGATGTGTAGCCGCTATCGGTTGCCAACCAGGTTACTGCGCCGAATAGAGTTCCAGTCCACCTGGGGGTAATTTCCACGTCGATGGCGTGACTCGCCAGCCAACTGCTGCGTTTGTTGACGTAGGCCCCTGGGCTCAGTTGACCTGACCCCGGAAAGTCAGCAGGGCTTCCGACTGAGCGGTGTTGGGTGCGTCCGATCATGTGCACGTAAGAGATGCGTTCGGTGTTCAATACAATGCGTGCAAAGGGAAGAGGCGCAGCTTGCCGATCCAGCCACAGCGAACGCCACCCCTTACCCCAATGATGGCGATGATTCCCGGCTTCAATGGCCAGCGATTGGCTCACGGTGTAGCCAACGGTGCCCACTGCTCGGGCGAGTGCGACGTCTGCTTGATTTGGATTCCAGGCCCAGCCCATTCCGTCCCACGTGCCCCATTGCCAGGCTTCGTTCCAGTCGTCTTCATGCACCCCTGCGACGCGCCAATGCTCAGCGTGTCCGCGGGTGTAAAAACGATCGTGAGACCAATCCCATGTCATGCCTAATTGCCAGCCAACGCCCCCCGCGGAGGGCCAATCCCAGAACGCACCCCTCAGCAATGCACCTGGGCTGTATTGCAAGGCACCGAGGCCCTGTACATCGAGTTCTCGGTTGGTGGTGTCATTCGCTTGTTCAACTGTGGGCCAAAAGCTCGCAGCTTTTGGTGTCCAGGCACCAACGTCCCATTGCTTGCTGACCAGTTCCTGCGCACATATTGTTCCTTGGTTAAGCAGGCCAAGAAAAGCGATCTTGAAGACACGAGATGTAATACGGGCGCAAGCCATACCCGAAAGGTACATTTAAGCGACAGCTGATTCGGAGGCTTCTTTTTCCTTGTTCTCCACGACCGCGTCTTTCAGTAATTGATCCCGGTGCTGGGCCAATTTGTGCTGTCCTTTGGTGCCGATCAATACAGGCAAGAACCAGATAAAGCTCAACGCAAACAAACCGAAAAACATGCCTTCTTCTTCCAACTGCGGAAAGAGGTAAGGCCTCGCCCAAGCGATGCAACAAATGCTCAACGAGAAGATGTAAACGAATATCGATGTTTTGGAGTGGCTGCGGGTCCGCATCATCAACCGGTGGTGCAGATGGTTCCGGTCGGGATTGAAAGGACTGATCCCGCGCGCAGCACGCAAGCAGAATACCCGAAGTGTATCAATGAGTGGATAGGCCAAGATGCTCATGGCGATGACCGGCTTGGAAATGCCGTTCCATGCTTCAGGGACTTGATTCTGTGGGGTATTAATGACATGGGTGGCCATGGCATATGCCACGAGTCCAAGCAAAAGGGACCCGCTGTCTCCTAGGAAAATTTTTGCAGGTGCAAAATTGAAGACCAAAAAGCCTGTCATGGCTCCAGCCATGGTGAGTGCAACGATAGCAAATGAAGTTTGTCCAGTATTCAAAAACCAGAACCCAAAGGCAGACATGGCAATAACGGAGTAGCCCGCGGCTAATCCATCGATGCCGTCAATGAGATTCAACGCATTGACTACTACGATGTACACAAAGAGTGAAAAGATGAGTGACAACGCCTCAGGTACGGCCTCTACCCCAAATAACCCGCCGAACGTGTCGATTTTGAAGCCGCCAACCGATATCAGGACGAGACCTACGGCCAAGTGGACCAGGAGTTTTTTTGCGGGTGTGATGCCTACGATGTCATCCTTCAATCCTAACAAAAAGATTGCTACTGTGCTGGCCGCCAGAGCAGAACCTGCTCGAAAAATTTCCACTGCTGGCGCGGGGCCAAGTGCGAGCCAGAAAAAGACATTGATGAGCAGTGCGGCGAAAATCACGACGCCTCCGACGGTCGGAACCGCTCGTTTGTGGATTTTGCGAGGATTTCCCGGCAAGTCCAAGAATCCCTTCTCCCGTGCCACTTTTATTAGTGTCGGCATTCCAAAGAGAACAATGAAGAATGCTGTAGTGGCGACGAGAAGCATCATTTGTTTGCTAAACTAATTAAAAAAAACCAACAAGACATCGAGAGGATGGAAAAGTATGATGACTTAAATGTGAACAAATACGATACGAGAATAAACTGCACAGGGTTACTCAGTTCCAATTCAATACCCCTGCATGCACGCCCATTCGAATGCCTGTATAGCCTTCGAAAGGTACATCGAGGAGATCCGAACTACATTGTCCAATGCCAATCCACAGGCGCATCGGCCAGGTAGGTTGTAATTCGAATAAAAGGTCGGTGTGCCATGCCAAGGCCAAGTCGTTTTGCTCCGCTGCAGCTCGAACCATCCACCGCTCTCGGAAGCGAACCATGGTCTCGGCGCGCAGGCTTTCGTTCCAAAGGCTGTGGAGGTTGATGCCGGCGTTGCTTAATTCGGTCTGGATCGGCCCGAGGCTTCCATCGCGAATGGTGTGGCAATCGCGGCAATGGGCGGCCCCTCTCTCAGTCCATTCAGCGCGCACCGTCCACTTTTGGCCTCGGGCGTGAACGCCCACAATCCGAGTGAGGGGTTCTAAGGTTCGAGTACTGCCAATCCATGTCAGGGACTGCTGGGTGAAAACGGTGACTCTTGCGGATGCCACGTGTTGGTGAAATTGGAAGTCCAGTCCAGCCACGTGGCGGGTGGGCTTATACAGTTCTCCTTCAACGAAACCGAGGGTTTCCCACCCTCCAGCAGCCTCTTGTGGCGTGGTCTCCCAACTGAAATTATAGATTCCTTGTACCACCACGTGTGTACCGATACTGCGCTGGTGGGTAAGGAAGAGGGCACGGCTGCGATCGAGCAACGATTCAGAGGTTTCACCCAATGGTCCCCGTCGCGTCGACATCCAGCGGGTCGTCCACATGCTAGTTCGGTGGGTCGCATGGTGGTGCGTTACCCGCATATACGGCGCCGGTACAGCATGGCGCGACAAGAATGCACTCGCACGCCCGGCTCCGATGTGCAGGGCGTCTACCCCCGCATCCCAACCCCAAGCTTTATGGACGCGTCCTACCCATCCTCGGGTGAACATGACGTCAAAATAGGCTTCGTCCACAGTGTTGTACCCGCTTTCTTTTCCCAATTTGGACCGGCCCCAGCCCGGAATGCGGTAATCCGTGGCCCAGTGACCAAGTAAGGGTTCCGCAAGGCCTTGGCGCTCGAGCAGTTCACCTCCCAACTGCCACTTGCCGTCGATGACGCCTTGAAAACGCGCGCCGCGGATGTTATCCCACCAAGCACGGGCTGTTTCATTGTCCGCACCATTGCTCGTGCGAATCGAACCCACAAAGGCCTGCACAACCGGATCTACCACAATGAGATTCTGGGAGCGTTTGGCATCGGAAAAATCGAAAAGGTGGTTCTGCACCGTTCGTTGCCACCATGTGTGTGCCTCTGACGGTTCGGTTAATTCTAACCGTTCGATGGGCACGAATCCTGAGCTGTCGGTGGTTCGCAACGACCACCATTCTCCGCCCTGTCCAAACACCAGCACGGGCATCCACAGGAGGAGTGACCCAGCAAAGCGAGACGGCAGGCAGCCGATCATGCGAATGTCTCTTTGATTTCCGAGTAAACCCGTTCTATGCCCTCTCGGAGGCCAATTCTGGCTTTCCATCCGAGCGCATTGATCCGGTCTACGTTCATGAGTTTGCGAGGAGTCCCGTCGGGTTTGCTGGTGTCCCAGTCTAGTTCTCCAGTATAACCGACGATGTCGCAAATAAACTCGGCCAGGGACTTGATGCTCAGGTCTTCACCGGTGCCTACGTTCACCCATTCTCCGCCGTTGTAGGTATCCATCAAATGCACACAGGCCTCCGCCAGGTCATCCACGTGCAGGAATTCGCGCCTTGGCGCTCCCGTGCCCCAGATTGGCACGCTGGGGTGCCCATGAACTTTAGCGGTGTGGATCTTGCGGAGCAAGGCCGGCAGCACGTGGCTTGTCTCGAGATCATAATTATCGCCTGGACCGTAGAGGTTAGTCGGCATGGCGCTTATGAAATTCGCGCCGTACTGGTGGCGGTAAGCTTCGCACAATTTGATGCCCGCAATTTTTGCAATGGCATAGGGTTCGTTGGTTGGCTCTAGCGGACCGGTCAAGAGCGCGTCTTCAGCCAGTGGCTGCGGAGCTAGCTTGGGATATATGCAGGAGGAACCCAAGAACAAGAGCTTATTTACCCCATGGGCCCATGCCGCATGAATAATGTTGGCCTCCATCATGAGGTTCTCGTAGAGGAACTCAGCCCGGTAGACGTTGTTGGCGTGAATGCCACCAACTTTGGCTGCGGCCAGGTAAACCTGCTGAGGTTTTTCGCTTTCAAAAAACGTCTGAACTGCGCGTTGGTCAGTGAGGTCGAGTTCCGCTCTGGTGCGCGTGATGATGTTGGTGTATCCTTTTGACAGGAGGTGCCGCACAATGGCCGACCCCACCATGCCGCGGTGTCCAGCGACGAAAATTTTAGTTGTTGATTTCGCTTCCGGTGTGCTCATAGTGTAAAGTAAAAAAGAAAACTTCAGTCGGGTTGGATTTGCCGCAGGCCGTCACCAATGAAGGTGAAGGCTAAAACAACGCTTATGATTAAAGCGCCGGGTGCGATGGCCAACCATGCGTGGCTTCCGGTGATGAGGTGGTAATGTTCTTGAATGATGTTGCCCCAACTGGGGATGGGAATCTGGGCGCCATAGCCAAGGAAACTCAGTCCGGATTCGATGAGAATGGCAGCGGCGAAGTTGGCAGCGGCGATGACAGTAATGGGACCGGTAGCGTTTGGTAACATATGCCGCAACATCACCCGCAGGTCAGAAAAGCCCATGGCTTGCGCAGCTTGAATGAATTCCATTTCGCGCAATGCGAAAAACTGCCCTCGCACGACGCGGGCTACATCCACCCACATGGTCAATCCTATGGCCAAGAACACCTGCCACAGACCTTTGCCAAACGCCATGGTAATCGCGAGCACCATCAGTAGCGTCGGCAAAGTCCAAACCACCTGGATGAACCAACTGATGACGGCATCGACGGTGCCACCTCGGTATCCGGCCCACGCTCCAAGCAGAATACCGATGCAAAGCGAAATCAGCACTGCAGTGAACCCCACACCGAGGCTGATGGCCGAGCCCGCCATGAGGCGGCTGAGCACGTCCCTTCCGTAACGGTCTGTACCGAGCCAGTGGGTCTGGGTTGCTCTGTCATTCTGAGGCCATACCGCCCCTGGAGCCAGGAGCGCACGTTCGAGCAATTGATCG
>MDTC01270953.1_pt1 | contig 12327 bp, 13 predicted proteins | sample 811181 | NCBI WGS metagenome assembly MDTC01 (sample SAMN05326644, study PRJNA326480) | marine metagenome | isolation source: seawater | place: Pacific Ocean: North | collected 2011
CGACGGCAACGCTCTGTATCGTCAGCCTAAAATTCAGGAAATGCACGATCCGTCACAAGACGACGCTCGTGAAGCTGAAGCAGCTAAGTGGGAACTGAACTACGTAGCGTTAGACGGCAACATCGGTTGTATGGTTAACGGCGCAGGTTTGGCGATGGGTACTATGGACATCGTTAAGCTGAGTGGCGGCGAGCCAGCTAACTTCCTTGACGTTGGTGGCGGCGCAACAAAAGAGCGTGTTTCTGAAGCGTTCAAAATTATCTTGTCTGACAGCTCTGTTAAAGCCGTATTGGTTAACATCTTTGGTGGTATCGTTCGTTGCGACATGATCGCAGAAGGTATCATTGGCGCGGTTGAAGAAGTCGGCGTTAAAGTACCAGTGGTTGTTCGCCTTGAAGGTAACAACGCTGAACTGGGTACACAGAAATTGAACGAAAGTGGCCTGAACATTATCGCTGCAGAAAGCTTGTCTGATGCTGCCGATAAAGTGGTTGCTGCGGCAGGAGGTCAATAATGAGCATTTTGATCGATAAAAACACCAAAGTAATCTGTCAGGGTTTCACTGGCGGTCAGGGTACTTTCCACTCTGAGCAAGCAATTGCTTACGGCACGCAAATGGTTGGCGGTGTAACACCTGGTAAAGGTGGTCAAGAGCACTTAGGCCTGCCTGTATTCAACACCGTAAAAGAAGCGGTAGAAGCAACTGGCGCAACAGCATCAGTTATCTACGTACCGGCACCTTTCTGTAAAGACTCAATCATCGAAGCAGCAGACGCTGGTATCGAACTGATTGTTTGTATTACCGAAGGTATCCCTACGCTGGATATGCTTTACGTTAAAGAATATCTGACGCACAAAGGCGTGCGCATGATCGGTCCAAACTGCCCAGGTGTTATCACTCCGGACGAGTGCAAAATCGGGATCATGCCTGGCCACATCCACAAGAAAGGTAAAGTGGGTATCGTGTCACGTTCAGGTACATTGACGTACGAAGCGGTTAAGCAGACTACTGACGCAGGTTTTGGTCAGTCTAGCTGTGTTGGTATCGGTGGTGACCCTATCCCGGGTTCTAACTTCATCGATATTCTGGAACTGTTCGAAAAAGATCCAGAAACCGAAGCTATCGTTATGATTGGTGAAATCGGCGGTACAGCAGAAGAAGAAGCGGCAGAGTACATTAAAAACAATGTCTCTAAGCCGGTTGTTTCTTACATTGCTGGTGTTACTGCTCCTCCGGGCAAACGTATGGGCCACGCTGGTGCCATCATTGCCGGCGGTAAAGGTACTGCTGACGAGAAATTCGCTGCACTTGAAGCAGCAGGCGTTAAAACTGTACGTAGCCTGGCCGACATCGGCAAAGCTGTTGCAGAGAAAACTGGCTGGTAATACCCCGCCAACGCTTAAACAAAACCCGGCGTTTGCGCCGGGTTTTTTGTGGCTGCTCTCTAAGGAATAAAGGCGGAATAAGCCAAGAGCCGGTTGGGTGTTGTAGTTCTGCCATGTCAGGGACGCTACTAGCACGTCCGTGTGGGCTTGACGAAGGCCATCCTTGGCCTTCGACACCCTGACATGGCAGAACTACAACACCGGGCACCAGCCCTTGTCTTATTTCGCCTTTACCGTGCACAGCCACAAAGCGATCTTCCTGTGTATTTTATGCGTAAGCTGAATTGATACGTTAAAAAATCAGGAGGCAATATGAGTAGTAATAACGCCAGTCAAGTTGCTGACTTTACAGCGCCGGGAATGAAAAGTGAGTCCGCGGATAAAGTCATAGCAATTCTTGATGATCGCTTAGTCGCATTGCTTGACCTGCAATTGACACTAAAACATGTGCACTGGAACGTTGTTGGACCAAACTTTATTGGTGTGCATGAAATGTTAGACCCTCAGGTCGATGCCGTACGTGAAATGACCGATACCATTGCAGAGCGAATTGCGACGTTAGGTGGCGTTCCTGTAGGTACGCCTAAAGCAATTGCAGAGCGTCGCAGATGGGAAGATTACTCTTTAGGTAAAGGGTTAGTGGCAGAGCATTTAGTAGCTCTGGACAAAGTCTACAACGGCGTCAACGGTGATCACCGGGAAGCGATGGAAACACTGGCTGAGCTCGACCCGGTATCAGAGGACATGTTAACCGGGCAGTTAGCAGAGCTCGAGCAGTTCCAGTGGTTCGTGCGAGCGCACATAGAGTCGTCCTCTGGAGAACTGAAAAGCTAATCTTCCTCAAAGGCTTCAACCAGCGATCGAAACTCGCGCAAGCGGGTTTTAATCGCTTTAACTTCACCTTCTGTATCACGGGTGAGCCTATTTGCACTGCGCACGTTGTCGTTAATGGACATCATGCTGTCTTTCACTTCGGAAACCGCACTTGTATGTTCTTCAGCGGCAACGGCAATTTGCGTCATTCGATCATTGATTCCCGTTACGGCTTCCGTCACTTCGTAGACCTGTTGCTCAGATTTTCGGCCTAGTTCTCCGCATTCCTCAGCCAAATCTCGTTGTTCGTACATTTTATTACGCCAAGTGGTCATTGATTGCGTCATACGGTTGACCGTCTCTTCAATTTGATCGACAGCTTGCTGTGTCTTCTGAGAAAGGGCGCGCACTTCATCGGCGACAACGGAAAATCCACGACCATGTTCACCGGCTCTGGCACTTTCAATAGCAGCATTTAATGCCAACAGGTTCGTTTGCTCAGCGATAGCATCAATCTTCTCACTGACCTCTTTTACTGAATCGGCATTACGAGAGAGTTGTTCAGTTTGCTTAGCACTCTCGTTAACGACATTCACCAACTGAGTAATTTTCTTGCTACTGTCAGCGATAAAGTCGGCTGCACTTTTTGTTTGGTTGCTAACATCATTGCACGCACTTGAAGAGTCATTTGCGTTGCGGGCAATTTCATCAACGGTCTGTCCCATTTCTTCCATAGAGGCCGCAATTTGCTCAATATCCTCAACCGTCTGTTCGGTGGCGTCGGCAGTTTTTGACGCGTTTTCAGATGTTGAATTAACGGCTTCCGCTAGCACCTCGTTACCTTCCCCCAGGCGGGTGGTAAGCGCCAGCAATGATGATTCGCGTAGTGCAAGCTCATACATGGCTTTTCCCATGGGTGAACCGTCTCCAAATATGCGGTGTTGAGTTTTTGCGGTTGAACCATCGGCGTTAGCCAACTCTTTAGCCCATTTGCGCTTATTACGCCAATGATTAAAGGGCTTGGTTAACCAATTAAACCAACCGCCTTGACGCTTATAGACTCGCTTAGCTGCTTGTTCGTAGTGACTGTCGGCCTGATGCATGAGCCACTGACTACCCGTAATTTTCCCGCGACGAAATATGCCGCGTACAATCACATCAAACCAAACGGTTCCGCGATTTGGCACAACAAAAGGCACAATGCCTCTCCACGGCATTTCACGCTTAAGTGACGTATTGACTTCTTTAATGACTTTGTCGGGTAAGGCATCATTATCAACAAGCGCATCAAGTGGCTGCTGTAGTAGATCGTCTTTTTCCTTTTGCATTAAGCCCTGAATATTATTCGGGCAATAAGAAACTCGTTGGTTCTCGTTAAGGCTAAAGACGAATAGTGTGTCTGCATTCCAGGTGAAATTGTTATTCATAGTCAGCCCCTCCACTAATGCGAAGAATATATTCGGCTAACTAATAACAGTAGAAGCTTACTGTTTTTTTTCAAATAGCATTTTGCATGTATATGGATTTGAAATAGGAAACCTACTGCAGGCTTAATTAGCCTGCAATGTCATAGAAGAGTCAAAAGTTAGTTCGCCTGATCTGACTTTTGGGTTACGTTTTAAAGCTTTGACGATAGCATCACTCCAACGCTCGTTAGTACGTTTAGATAACGCGATTAGTATGTCATTAGGCGTGTTGGGGTTAGCTGCCAGAGTTAAGTCGGTGCCGATCTGGCCTTCTTTATTGTATAAGGACACCAACGTATCAACAGGCGTTGATGGATTACCCGCCACTCTATTGTCCAGTTCGTAGCCATAGTCTATATCGGCTTTTGCAAGTTCGGTTAACCTGTGCGAAGAAGTTGTTGGATCAGCCGCAGCGTTTAAAGCACTATTTAATTGCATGGCGGTATAAGTGGTGTTAATTGCATAGCCGACAAATAAAAAAATCAATGCGGCGGTGATAACGGATTTAAACCGATGCCCTTGCGCGAGTGCTCGCATAAAATGAAAAATCGCAATCGATAAAAATAACCAGAGCACAACGTTAATGATGAGCGAGTAAACTATGACAATGCCACCTTGTGCGTCAGGTACAGTCTCGGTGACACGGGTTTGAGCTGTGTAAGTAGTGAAGGCAATGGCAAAGCTTATAAATATAGCAATTAAGGCAGCTTGCCATCGTTTGAGTTTATTAATATATATCATGTAAGTTCCTTTTATCGGTTAACAGTTCCCGGAAGTAGGCGCTGAAGCTGCTGTTATGGCAGGCATAATCACAGCAACCATAACCGCTGCTTCAATCGCTTGAACCGCCTCTTTGGCGGCTTTAGACACGAGTTCGCCATTTTCCAGCTGCTTAATACGTTGTTTGCGGTCTTTCAGCTCTTGCTTACTGAACACCTGTGGCAGTAGCTTGGCACTATTGCCTAATGCGACGGCAATAGCGATGCGAGGCTCAATATCTTCGCTATCACTGAGTACCGCATCACGCATGGCCTGACGCAATTCCTGTTCTGGTTGCGGGTTTACTTCGGGGTAAACCTGGCGCTCGAACAGCCACAACACTTTCTCTTTTTCATGAGACACAATGCCATCATCAGCGAGTGCTTGTGCGACTTTATGTTTCAGGTTCTTAATACCGCCAAGCTTATGGACCCAGTCTTTTAGTTTTCGTGGACGCTTGGCTTCAGTAATCATCGTGAGGGCTTCATCCAACAGTGCGTCGCCAGTAGGGCTGTCATCGAGCACCACAACTTTATTTTTATTGGTTTCATCAACCTTAATTCGATGCAGCATCAGTAACTCAGCGGCTATAGCTCCGGCAGTGGCGTATTCCACGTATATACCACTCATGGTGCCTTTTTCTTCGCACAATGCGAGGAGCATAATAGCTTCGTAGAGTTTTAAACTTTCTGGCATGGCATACCCACCGTCTAATCAGTGTTTGGTTAACAATTTTATCTATTATCTTCTATGCTTATTGTAAGTTTTACTTTTCTGTGCAAATTAAGCAATGGTCAATTTCTATGACGAATAACCGCGACAAGCAAATTAGCGAAGCACGGTTTCATAAGCTATTTGATGATACAGAAGCTATGTCTATTCAGGGCTATCGCGCGGATGGCTCTGTTGTTTACTGGAACGCGGCTTCAGAAAAAATATACGGTTACTCTACCGGCGAAGCGCTAGGACGTAGCCTGTATGACTTAATTATCCCTCATGAGATGCGCGATGAGGTCAAGCGAGCCGTTGCCTGGATGTTTGACAACGAAGAGGGCATTCCGCCGGCTAGACTGAACCTAAAACATAAGGATGGCACCACTGTGCCAGTCTATTCAAGCCACACCGTCGTTTCACTACCGAATGATGAACCCATCATGTTCTGTATGGATGCGGATATGCGTTCATTAGAAATGGCTGAAGCAGAGGTCCAACGGCTTTCTTATTACGACTCGCTTACCGAACTACCTAACCGATGTTTAATGCTTGAACGAATAACTAGCGTTACGCGTAATACAACCGGTGAAAACTCGTTTGCGGCTTTACTTATTGTCGACATTGATAACTTTCACAGTATTAATGAGAGCCTAGGCTATGAAATTGGTGATCAGGTTCTTTTAAATTGTGCTGAATGTTTGCAACGTTTTAGCTCTTCTCAAGATGCTTTAGCTCGTCTTGGTAAAGATGAATTTGCTGTTTTTCTACCATGCACTGCGCCATCTTTAGATATAGCGGCAACGGAGGCTGAGCAACTGGGAGAGCAAATTATTCGAGCGTTAAAAACACCGATGCTTTTGGATGGTCGATCACACCAAGTTGACGCTTGTATCGGTATTACGCTTTTTCGTTGCCCTGAGGCAACACCTGCGGATGAGCTGCTGCGTCAGGCAGATATCGCCCTCAAAATGGCGAAGCGTTCCAACACCATTGATATTAGCTTTTTCGATCAGCAAATGGAGTCCTCTGTAAAAAAACACTTAGAAATATCACAAGCCCTTAATCATGCTGTCGAGAACAACGAGTTAGCGTTAGCTTTACAACCTCAGGTCAATGCGCAGGGGAAGACTGTCAGTTTTGAGGCTTTGCTGCGCTGGCAGCATCCAGAGCTGGGAGCCGTTTCACCTAATGACTTCATTCCGATTGCAGAAGCCACTGAAAGCATTATAAGTATTGGCGATTGGGTTCTGGAAAAAAGTTGTCAAATGCTTGCTCACTGGAACGAGGAAAAGGCGTTTGAGCACTTGGGGATTTCTGTCAATGTCAGCTCAGTGCAGTTCCGTCGAGGGGATTTTGTCGAGCGCGTTAAAAATATACTCAATAGCAGTGGAGCAACCCCCAGTAAATTACGGTTTGAGTTGACAGAAAGTCTCTTAGCGGAAGATATAGATGACGTTGTTGAACAAATGGAGAGTTTGCGCAAACTGGGTGTGTCTTTTTCTTTGGATGATTTTGGTACGGGTTACGCATCTTTAGCTTACTTAACGCGTCTGCCTCTCAATGAGCTAAAAGTTGATCGAGCTTTTGTGAATGATTTAGGTCGGCACAGTAAAGGCGCTTTGTTAGCGGAAACTATTATTAGCCTGGGTCGCAGTATGAACCTTACCGTTATTGCGGAAGGTGTAGAAACTGAGCAGCAGTTCAAGCGTTTACAAGATATGGGCTGTCAGCATTTCCAGGGGTATCTCTTTGGTAAGCCCTCTACCAATGTAAAGGACTATTTACCGGGCAAATCGTTATAACTCACGCTGCTCAATCCGTTCGCCTATAAGTTCTTCTATCGCTTTCAGGGCTTCAGCGTCCTCGTCTGTAACCAGCGATATAGCATGGCCAGCCTGACCGGCTCTGCCAGTACGGCCAATACGGTGTATGTAGTCTTCCGCAACGTGGGGAAGGTCGTAATTAATCACGTACGGCAGCTTTTCAATATCAATGCCGCGTGAGGCGATATCAGTGGCGATAAGCACCTGCACTTTGCCAATTTTAAAGTCGGACAACGCTTTAGTGCGGGCGCCTTGGCTTTTAGCGCTGTTAATAGCCGCTGCTGAGAAACCGGCTTTATCCAGTTGCTTAACTAACCGGTTAGCGCCTTGCTTGGTGCGTGAAAACACAAGCACTTTGGGTTGCTCCAGACTTTTCAGTAGCTTTAATAGCAGCCCCAGCTTTTGGCTTTTTTGTACTTCATACACTGTTTGCTCAATAGGCTCGGCAGTGGCGTTGGGTGGTGCCACCGAAATTTCGACCGGGCTTTTCATTAAGCCTTTAGCCAGCGCACGAATGTCGTTAGAGAAGGTTGCCGAGAACAGAAGCGTTTGGCGCTTAGCCTGAAGTAACTTAATAATGTTCTTAATGTCGTGAATAAAACCCATGTCGAGCATGCGGTCGGCTTCATCCAGCACCAGCACCTCTAACTTAGGAAAGCGAACCGCGTTCTGTTTGTACAAGTCCAGCAGGCGGCCTGGTGTCGCCACCAGAATATCCACGCCTTTGCGAAGCTTCATCATTTGCGGATTAATTTTCACCCCACCAAACGCTACCGCGTAATTCAGTGGCAGACCCGCACTTAAGTTCGCAACGTTTTCACCGACCTGAGCCGCCAACTCACGAGTGGGCGTTAAAATAAGCGCTCGCGCTGTGTTTGCCTTGGCACGCTTATTACCTTTCAGAAGCTCTAAAATAGGCGCCGTAAAGGCCGTTGTCTTTCCCGTGCCCGTTTGCGCTGCGGCCATGACATCCTTCCCCGCGAGCACCAACGGAATAGCTTTCGCCTGAATAGGTGTAGGTTCACTGTAACCCTGACGTGAGAGAGCAGTAAGGGTTTCAGGGGAAAGCTTGAGATCAGAAAAAGTCATGTGGTCGTGTGCGGTTTGGTGTTTAGGGTGTGTATTGTACGTTAGATGTTAGGTATTTGGTACGAGAGTCGCTTATGAGTGGCTGGTTTATTCAGTTGCCTGTGCGCGCACATTCTTCGGTGATATTGCACGGTTTAGCATTGCTTTATGGAATTAACTCTTTTATCGTCAGCTATATAACAAAAAATAAAGTTTGATATTGCGCATTAGGTTGAACGAAAGTGAGCATGCTCGAATTGTTTTTCTCGGGTAAGTTCGAATTAAGAGTAAAAATAGTACTTTTTATCAGTCATTTAAGACGGTTAGGAGTGCTGCTTTTGAGCGCTATAAATGCGCATGCGCAGTATATAAATGTTATGTTGTTTACTGGATCGCATAAAAATGAAACTAATTAAGAGTATATTTTACGTGTTAATCATCAGCAGCCTATCAGCCTGTTCGATGAAAAGTGTAAAATTGGCGCACGCTAACGACCCAGATTTAATTAAAGTTTGTCGTCATGCATTTATCGACTGGCGTGCAGCATCGCATATGGTTGATTTTTACAATTTTAAATGTGCGCAAAGAGCAATAGAGCAAGGCTACTTATTAGGTGATTCGAACTTATCTTCTAAGGATTTTTCAATACCTGAGGCACCTTCTGGAAAAACCTGGAATGAAGCATTGGCACTCAAAGAGCTAAGTGCTGATCGAATAACCAGGGAAAAGTATGGGTACATTTTGGCAGTTTTGGAAATGAAGTATCGTGCCAAAATTTCAAAAGCAAAATCAGAGCTCGAATCGGGTAAAATAACTAAGGAAGAATTTGATAATATTAAGGAGGAAGCATCAGAGGCATTCTATGGTGTCCCCACAACATAACAAGGTGTTGCAGCGCGACGTCCAAAGCTGTGCGCCTTTTGTGGTCGCTGCGCTTATACCACAAAAGCCACCCAGCTTTGGCCGCGGCTGAACGCGGGCGTTAGCGATATAATCAGAAGTGATGGAGTAAAATGAAGGCACTATTGGGAATAATAGGCGTTGTCGGAATTTCGTTGGGTGTAATGGCGTTTTTCTATGGCCAGGATATAGAAGCATCCCTCGACAGAGACGGGCTAGCGAAGGAGTGTCCCCCCTCCTCCCCCATCTTTGTTCGAGTAAGAAACTGGACTTTTAGCACAGTAAAGCATGTCAATTTTCGTATGGAACTTTATAAAGGCCAGAGGTCTCGCAATCTTCTGACCAACTCAAGCTACTTTCTTGACTATGTTATAGAGCCATTTGGCAGCCGATCAGGCTGTTATTCCGACGAATACACGGATCGACTAATAGCAAAAAAAGACCAGCGAGATGGCGGGAAAGAGCACGTTAAAGTGAGTCTTTCCGACGCAATCGCGGAGGTGAATTCAGCTAGGGAATTTGGTTCATCGCATTCCGTATACATAACCAATGTTGAGTATCAAATATTGGACTAGGCGCTAACAAAGCGAAGCAGGCGGATAATTTAAAGTGTCTTTCCGCTTAGCTCCAAGCCACTTTAAATTACCGCTGTTCGCGGCGTTACAAGTAAAGGATAGTTATGAGAGGTTATCGACGAGACGGTTTTCACGCTTTTTCTGAGTTTGATGGATTCAGTATGCTTGAGAATCAGCGTTCAGCCATAGATCAAGCTATTAAACGTCAAAACGATGATTACATCCTTAACGTAAATCGTGAAGAATATATCCAGCACTTAGTTAGTGAATTTTCTATTGAGCCGATCGAGATCCATAAGGATGGTCTGTCGGTTTCCACACACGAAGAAATGATACCTGCTGAAATGCACCCTAGCTCTTACTTTATGGATCGAGGTGGCTCATATCCAAGAGATGTACTTGTTTTCCACCTCCCGTTTACCGGCGATCAGCAATTACTTAAGGTTAGAGCAAGTACGTACTCAATGTCTGCACCGCTCATCACCGTGGAGCAAGGTTGTATTTGCTTTAAGATCATTAACTTCAATCTTGACGCTCAACGAATCAAGCAAGAGTCTGAACGAACAATACAAAGTCTTGAAACACAAAATGGCTACCTAACTAATGACCTAGAGAAATTCAATGCATCTATCGAGCAGCATGCATCAAGAATATTTGATGCAAGGAAAGAGCAGCTACTTAGTAAGAACGATCTAATAGCATCTCTAGGTGTTCCGGTAAGGGAATCTGGAAATAAATCATCTACGTTTTCAGTTCCAGCAAAGAGAACCAAAGCAATAGCTACAAAGCCAAAGCCTCAAGTTACTGAGAAAGGCTATACTCCTGAGCCCACCCTCGATGCAACTATATATGCTCAAATACTTAAAATAATACATGATGTAGGTAAGCAATTTGAACGCTTGCCATCTACATATTCGGGAAAGGATGAGGAGCATTTAAGAGATCATATGCTTCTAATACTTGAGCCCAACTTTGAAGGTTCAGCAACAGGAGAGACTTTCAATAAATCAGGTAAAACTGACATATTGCTTCGTCATGAAGGAAAGAACGTTTTTATCGCTGAACTAAAGTTTTGGCATGGCAAGAAAGGCTTCTTAGAAACTATTAGCCAATTACTTGGTTATCTAACCTGGAGAGACTCAAAGGCAGCCGTTGTAATGTTCGTTAGAAATAAGGATTTTATGGCAGTTTTAGAAACTGCCAAGGAATGTATTTCTGAGCATGATAACTATCTTGGGTTCGTAAGCGAAGAAGATGAAGGTTGGTACCATTATCGTTTCCACATCAACGACGATAAGAATAGAGAAGTAAAGCTATCCGTGATGCTGTTTCATATTCCGTAGCAATTTACTTGTAACAAGGCGCTGTTGTCGGACTGTTTTTCCGCTGGCGCTACAAAACAGCCGCAAAGCGCGGCGTTAGGCTCCGACAATGAACATACTTATTCTTACCTACGGAACCCGGGGCGATGTACAGCCGTATATTGCATTGGGGCAAGGCTTAAAGCGGGCTGGACACTGCGTAACGGTGTCAACGAGCTCACGATTTAGCGGGGCTATTGAAGCTGCTGGACTCCATTATGCCTACATGAACGACGGTATGCTGACTTTGCTGGGTACGCCTGAAGACCAAGGCGTGCTGGAAGATACGAATAATATATTTCAAGTGGTAAAGCGCACGTTGGGCTTGCTCAAGAAAGTAGGCCCGATACAGCGTGCTTTAGCTGACGAAAGCTGGGAGGCAGCACAACAATCACAGCCAGATATGATTGTGTTTCACCCCAAGGCGTTTACTGCACCTGATATTGCTGAGAAGCTCGGCATTCCCGTTGCGATGGCGCTAGTCGTGCCAGGATTAGTACCTACGGCTGAGTATCCAAACATGATGCTGCCTCGATTGAAGCTGGGTGGGTGGTATAATAAACTCTCATATAGCTTTGTTAATCTACTGATTGGGTTGTCGGTGGCTAAACACGCTCGAACATGGCGCCAGGAAAATAACCTACCGAAAGCAAAAAGCTTTAGCCTTTTACAGACTCACGATGGCACAGCAATTCCTGTTATTCATGGCTTTAGCAAATTGGTAGTGTCACGACCTGACGACTGGCCGCGAACGGCTAGTATCTGCGGTTACTGGTATACCGAAGATGGTGAAGACTATGAGCCTACACCAGAACTTTCAGCTTTCTTGGCCGAAGGCTTACCGCCTGTGTATGTTGGCTTCGGCTCCATGACAGGACGTGACCCTGAATGTTTAGCAAGTATGGTCATTGAAGCACTTCAAGGAGCAGGCGTTCGCGGCGTTCTCGCAACTGGCTGGGGCGGGATAAAAATTAAGACGTTGCCTCAGAGTATTATTGCGGTTGACCAAGTGCCTCACTCATGGCTCTTTTCTCGCGTGAGAGGTGTTGTGCACCATGGAGGCGCAGGAACCACAGCTGCAGCCTTGCGTGCAGGAAAGCCTTCTATTGTTATACCTTTTTTCGGAGATCAGCCCTTCTGGGGGGATCGCGTGCATACACTGAACGCTGGTTCAGCCCCGATCCCATTGAAGAGGCTGACGGTTGATAGGCTTCAGGCGGCTATCGAAGAGATAACCACCGACCAGAATATGATTGACGATGCAGAGGCGCTCGGAATGAGACTGCGAGAAGAGGATGGCGTAGAGAACGCAATTGCGACGATTGAAAGCCTTGCAGGCGTGCCTAACCAAGCATTGCAGCGGACAAGCCGCTGAATGCGGCGTTATACACATCAAGGAAGTTTGTATGAATAAATTAGCGTCAGTAATCGTCGCGTGTTTGCTCTCAATAAATGTTTATGC
>MDTC01137928.1_pt1 | contig 12326 bp, 12 predicted proteins | sample 811181 | NCBI WGS metagenome assembly MDTC01 (sample SAMN05326644, study PRJNA326480) | marine metagenome | isolation source: seawater | place: Pacific Ocean: North | collected 2011
CTTTGCAACGACAAAAACGCAATTCAAGGTAATATATAATAAAGGCTTTTTTTATTTGTGGCACAGGCAAATGTAAAACTCACTGTTGATGCTAGAGGTGCTACTAAAGCCTTGCAAGGTGTTCAGAATAAGACGAATCAATTACAGAAGTCTTTTGGTGGGTTAAGAACTGCGATTGCTGGGATAGGTATAGGATTACTCGCAAGAAATACTGTTAAAACTACAGCGAACTTTCAAGCTTTACAAATAAGAATGAGAGTTCTTACGTCAGAATTTGGAGAGTTTGCACAAGTTCAGAACCTTGTTACAAAAGCACAAGACAAATTTAATTTATCTATTGTTGAGGCGACTCAAGGAATTACTGATATTTTTGCAAGATTAAGACCTTTAGGAGTTGAATTAGCTGATATTGAAAAGACATTTTTTGGATTTAACAGTATTGCTAAAATCGCTGGTTTAAATGCTACAGAAGCCAGTGCAGCGTTTACACAGTTGGCTCAGGGCTTAGGTTCTGGACGTTTGCAGGGTGATGAATTTAGAAGTATTGCAGAACAAGTCCCACAGTTATTAAAAGCTATTTCTGATGAAACAGGGATAGCGTCTGGTAAATTAAAAGATTTTGCATCAAAAGGCTTATTAAAATCTGACATTATTATTAGAGCTTTATCAAAATCCGCTGAAGGTTTAGGAAAACAAATAAAAGATATTATTGACGAATCACCCGCAGAAAAGTTTAAAAAATTAAATAATGAATTATTAGAATTACAGCTAACGGTTGGATCAAAACTTACCCCTGCGTTGGCAGACGGAGCAGTAGCTTTAGCCTCATTAGTAGAAGCTTTTACAAATTTCATTGATAGTGAGGAAGGGCAAGTTGCCTTAATTATTACAGGTGCTGTTTTAGCGATTAAAGCTTTATCTGTGGCTGCGGCATTTGTTATTCCTCAAATGATAGCTCTTAAAGTAAATATTATTGGATTAGCTGCTGGATTTAAAATATTTACAGGAATTTTGGTTGGAACAAAGGCAACATTAGCGGCTACCTCTGCTGGATTTGCTACTGCGGCAATTGCAGCAAATACTTTTAAAGTGGCACTTGCAAAAACTGGTATAGGTTTAGTTGTTATTGCTCTTGGTCTGCTTGCCGCAAGTTTAATGAAAACAAAAAATATCCAACAAGAATTTAATGATTTGTTGGAAAAAGGTAGTGTTGCAGATATAACCGCAAGAATCAATGATACAAAAGCAGCCATTGAAAGCGTCAGGGTGTTACTTAAAACTCTTGAAACTGATGGAAGATCAGCAGAGGCAAAAGGGTTGGCAAAAGATATTGAGGCTGCAAACAATAAACTTGAATTATTAGAGGAAGCATTAGAAAAAGCAGAAGCTAGAGAACTTTCTATAGAATTTGAAAAAATTAAGAAAAACTTACAAGAATCAAATAAAAATTTAAGTAAAAGTAATGAAATAGCAAAAGAATTAACAGCAGAAGCAAAAATTCAAAAAGAATTTGATCTTGAAAAAATTGAATTACAAAAAAAGTTTAAAGGTGAGCAGTTAGAGGAATTATTAGTTCATTTAGAAAACAATAAAAAACTTAAAGAAGGTAAATTACTTATTGAACAGAAACAAGAGGCTGCAAAAAAATTAAAAGAGACAATGCTTGAAGTAGGTCAAGTGATAGAAGATAGTATCAAAAATAATTTAAAAGACGCAATTACAGGAGCAAAAACATTTGGTGAGGCTATGGTTGGTGTCCTTAATAGAATCAGAGACAAAATGTTAGATTCTGCATTAGACAAATTATTTGATGGATTTGCTGAAAACTTTAGTAAAGGCTCAGACGGTGGCAAAGGTTTAGGTGGATTTCTTGGCAAGGTATTAGGAGGATTATTTGCAGATGGTGGAAGGCCGCCTGTAGGTAAAGCTTCAATAGTTGGAGAGCGTGGGCCTGAGTTATTTGTTCCCTCTACTTCTGGCACAATTATCCCAAACAATCAAATAGGAGGAGAATCTATCACTAATAATATTGTTGTAAATGTGGATGTATCTAATACTGAGGTTGCTGGTAATAATTCAGATGCAACGCAGTTTGGTGAGCAACTTGCCGCAGCGATTCAAGCTGAAATAGTAACTCAAAAAAGATCTGGAGGTTTATTAAGTTAATGGCTACATTCCCAATCACAAACCCAGCTTATAATACTAGATTTACTCCTAAGCCAGCAGTAAATGTCGTAACTTTTGGAGATAACTTTGAACAACGATTGACTGAGGGATTAAACAGAAACCCTTTGACTGTTAATTTAGTTTTTGAACTTTCACAAACTGATGCTGATACAGCGATTACTTTTCTTAATGCAAGAATTGATGATGGTGCATCTTTTGATTACACTTTACCAAGTGAATCATCTTCAAGGAAATTTGTTTGCGATAATTTTCCAAGATCAATACCTTACTTAAATAGAGTAAGACTTACTTGTGTATTTAGAGAGGTATTCGAGGCATAATGGCAATTCCTTTCACTGAATTAAATAAAATTAATCCCAGTTCTGTTATTGAATTATTTGAACTTGAACTTACAGTGGGAACTCACATAGCTGCTGGAAATCCACAAAGCTTACCTACTGTCTATAGATTTCATGCTGGTGCAAATCTTAATAATTTTGGTGAAGTTATATATCAATCAAACGCTTATCAAAGAGTGGCGGTAAAAGTTTCTGGGTTTGAAAGAAATTCAAAGGGTGTTGTTCCAAGACCTTTAATAACTTTTTCCAACGTTGGTGGTATTATTCAAAATCCAGCCACAGGTCTTGTGATTACCATGAGTGACTTCTTAAATAATGTAAATTTAGTAACACCACACAACGATCTTGTAGATGCCAAAATTACAAGAAAAATGCCACTTGCTTCAGCTTTAGATAATGCTAATTTTGCATCAGGTTCAAACCCTTTTGGAACTCCGAGTGCAGATAGATTGCGTGATGAAATATTTGTGATTGATAGAAAAGCTACAGAAAATAGAAGAATAATAGAGTTTGAGCTTACAGCAGCACATGATCTACAAAACAGACAAATTCCGCAAAGAGTCGTGACAAGAGACTTGTTTCCAGCAGTAGGTACATTTGTCTAATGAAATATTTTACTTGGTCAACAGAGGCTTTTCAACACGCTCAAGAATGTTATCCAGAGGAGTCTTGTGGATTGATAATTGATTTAGATGGTGTTGAGACTTATTGGAGGTGTAAAAATATTTGTAAAATGTATCGAGAAAAAGCTTTTGTTATTGACCCCTTGGATTATGCCGCTGGGGAAGATCAAGGAGAAGTTCTTGGTATAGTGCATAGCCATCCTGACTGTGAATTAGAATTTAGTAAAGCTGACAAAGATTGCTGTAAAAGTGTTGACCTACCTTTTTATATTGTTGAACCAAAAACAGAATCTATCATTGTTTTATATCCTACTGAGATAAATGATTAAATTAACTATTTATGGAAGATTAAGAAAGTTAGTAGGTCAATCTACTTTTGAGATTAAAGCTAACAGTCCGAGAGAAGCATTTAGTTTTTTAATCAATAACTTTGATGGTGTAAATGAACATATAAAAGATCAAGAATATTGTGTCATGGCTGGTGATTTGAGAATATGGGGAGATATGTTAGATCTACAGACAGAAAGTGATATAAAAATAATTCCTGTTATACATGGTGAGGGATTATTTAAAACTCTTTTAGGATTTGGATTGACAGTGGTTGGTGGTTTTATTCCTGTGATAGGGCCATGGGTTCAAAGATATGGAATCAATCTAATGATAAATGGTATACAGGATATGCTCACCCCTGATCCAAAACCAAAAAATGCTCAAAGACAAGAAGATCCCCAAGACCCTAGTTTTGTATTTACTGGGCTTTTAAATAATTCAAAACAAGGTGTTCCAATTAACATAGTATATGGAGAGACTCTGATTGGAAGTACAGTTGTAAGTTCTTCCATTGATACTTTTCAAGTCGTAAACAGTTAAAAAAATGGTTTTTCCTATTAGAGAAATAATAGATGCTCTTTTACCAGAAAATCTTTTAAAGTCTATTGATTTTGGTACTGTTGTTGACGCATTAGCTGAAGGACAAATAGAGGGATCTGCGACAGCAAGCAAAGCAAGAATAACGGATAAAACTAGCACAGCTTTCAAAAATGCTTTTCTTAAAGATTTATTTTTAAATAAAACTGCTGTCTTACAGGGTGATGCAAGTAATACAGACCCTAACGACTCAGAATTTAATTATCAACAAGATAAAATTACTTTTGAATTTCAAGATGGGACAGCAAATAATGATGTTTTAAATGCGGCTGCACAACAAATAAGCGAAGTTTCTACAGGTGATAAAAACCAAGAATGTTCTTTTCCTGTCGGAGGTAGTGCAACCCCAAGATCAGCAACAATAACTAACACAGAGGTAGATTTTGTTCAGATTAAAGCAAAATTTGACCAATTTTTTAAAGTAAACACTGAAAGTGGAAATAGAGAATCTACTTCAGTGCAAGTTTTAATAAAAGTCAATCCTAATAATGGAACTGCACAGAATGTAATTCAAGAAACCGTAAGCGGAAAAAGTTTTAACCCTTATAACAGAGATTTTGGAATAGATTTACAAAAACTATCAGGATTTAACAGAAACACTGCTGGAGCTTCAGGTTCTTTTTTTCCTGTAGTTGTATCAATAGAAAGAGAAAATGACGTAGGGGATGAAAATACTTTTAACACAATGAGACTTGCTGAAGTCAGACAAATTATTAATGAAAAAAATAATTATCCCAATATTGCATATTCTTCACTAAGATTTTCCTCTGAATTGTTTACATCTGCCCCTAATCGAGTCTTTAGAGTGAGAGGAAAACTTGTAAAAATACCGCACAACTCAACTGTTGATTATTCAAATGGACGATTGGTATATTCTGGTACATTTGACGGTAGTTTTAAAGCAGATAAGGAATGGACTTCTGACCCAGCTTGGGTGTTATTTGATCTTTTAACAGACACAATTAGTGGGTGTGCAATACCAGAGACAGAACTTGACCCATTTACTTTCTTTGGTGTAAGCAAATATTGCAGTGAATTAGTAGATGATGGTAATGGAGGTCAAGAGCCAAGATTCTCTATAAATGCAAATATACAATCGAGAAGGGATGCTATGGCAGTTATTAAAGATATATGTTCAGTGATGAGAGCAACACCTTTTTACGAGGAAGGTGTAATTAAAATTGCTCAAGATGCTCCTCAAGATTTAAGTAATCCAAGTGCGGTTAGTTTTAACTATGTTTTTAATAATACAAATGTTGTAAATGGCGATTTCATTTATGCTGGATCTTCAGCAAAAACAAGATTCAATGTTATTAATGTTTCATATTTTGACTTAGAAACTCAAGAAATAGATTATGTGACTGTTAAAGATAGCTCTGCTCAATCAAAATTTGGCACACAGACAAAAACAATTACTACTTTTGGTATAACTTCTAGAGGGCAAGCTCAAAGAGTCGGAAAATGGTTTTTAAATACACAACAAACGCAAACAGAAACAGTCGCCTTTGAAACAAATATTGCTGCTGGATCTGTTTTAAGAATTGGTGATATTATTGGTATTTCTGACAGAGTAAAAGCAGCCACAAGAAGAGGAGGTTTGGTCAAAGCAGCTAGTGTCAGTCAAGTTACACTTGATGATATAACACAAACAAATTTACCAGATATAAACGATTCTCCAACGATTAGCTGTATGCTATCAGACGGCTCAGTCGAAACAAAAACTATCACATCTTATAGTGGTGGAAATATTGTCAATACATCTTCTAATTTTTCATCAGCACCAGTGCTGAATAGTCCATATATTTTAGAATCAGGGTCATTATCTGTTTTATCTTATAGAGTGTTAAATGTTAAAGAAAATGATAAAAAAACTTTTTCAGTTGTTGCTGTAATCCATAATTCTGGAAAATATCAAGCTGTTGAGGATGGTGAACAGTTGCCAGTTAAAAATGTAAACTTACTTACAAGTCTTTTGCCATCACCATTAATAATAGATGGTGCAGATGGATCAAAAGCTATAGAGGAAAAAATTGTTTTAAATAATAATAGACCTGTTCCTAAGCTATTTATAGACTGGCAAACTGTTGAGGGTGCATCTGGTTATCAATTAATTTATAGAAAAGATAATGAAAATCCAGTAGTAATTACAACTCAACAATCAGAACATGAAATTTTACCTTCAGAGTCGGGTTCTTACAATATACAGATTTATACTTTAAATAGTAATGGTGAAAGAAGTGCAAGACCAACAGAAAAAATTGTAAACACTCTTGGTTTGACTGCTGTACCAGAAAATCCAACAAATTTTGAAATTGAACCAATAAACAATGCACAGGTAAAATTATCATGGACAAAAACAACAAGTCTGGATGTTGAATTTGGTGGTAATTGTGTAATAAGGCATACTCCCAATTCTTTAGCACAGGCTTCATTTACTAATTCTACTGATCTTAATGAAAATATAAATGGATCTACAAATGAAATAATTCTACCAGCTTTAACAGGAACTTATTCTCTTAAATTCAAAGATTTAGGTGGACGCTTATCGACTACAGAGGCAAAAGTTGAATTATCTTTGCCAGAGATACAAGATGAACTTTTAATTAAAAGTCAAAGAGAACAAACAGCTTTTAGTGGAACAAAAACTAACGTAAGTGTAGTGTCAGGTTCTTTGCAACTTACAAACCCAGCAAATAATCTAACAGGAACTTATGAATTTGCTTCAGTTTTTGATTTAGGTTCTGTCTTTACAAATTTAAGACTAGCAAGACATATCAAAAGTGAAGGTTTTAATGTTTCAGACTTGTTTGATTCAATAGCGGATCTTGACGCTAGATTAAATTTTGATGGTGCTGGAAGTGAAAGGTTAAAGAGTAAATTACAGGTACAAACATCAACTGACAACAGTTCTTTCACTACTTTACAGAATTTGACTAACGCTTCATTCGTTGGAAGATCTTTTAAATTTACCTCAAATTTAATTTCTGTTGATGCAAACGAAAATATAAAATTTACTGAATTAGGTTTTGATGCTTTTTTGCCATCAAGAACTGAAAACAAATATCAATCAAGTGGAAATATTATTTCTACACCTTTACAGTCTGGAACAAGTGCAAGCGGTTTAGCTGTTGTTTTTGGTAAGCCATTCTTCACAGGTACGAGTGATATTGGTGGTTCAACTTCAGCTTTTCTTCCATCTATATCTATAGCTCCAGAGGACTTGCCAAGCGGTGCATTTTTTCTTTTAAGTTCTATAAGCGGTGCGGGATTTACAATCGTTTTTAAGAACTCATCAAATACAGTAATAGATGTGAAATTTACGTTTCAAGCGTTAGGATATGGAAAAGGTGCATAACTAATGGCAAGAGTTAATTCAACTGGCAAAGAATCTTCAAGTAATTTTTCACCTGACAATGGAACTGGTTTAGCAGTTAGAACCGCCCTTAAAGATATATTAGAATCCTTAAGAACAGTTAATAGTGCAGCGGGTGATCCATCAGGGTCGGCTAATTTAGCCGCTTATCAGTTACATATTGATAGTGATACAGATTTATTAAAAATTAGAAATGGTGCTAACTCAGCTTTTGTTACGTTAGGTAATGTAAGTCAAACAAACTTTGGTTTCTTATCTTTATCAGGAGGAACACTTACTGGTGTATTAGCTGCCTCTGCTGGATCTGCCTCTGCTCCATCAATTCATTTTGGAGATAGTACAACAGGATTATTCAAAAAAGCAAGTAATCAAATAGGACTCACATTTGCTGGCACTGAGAGAGCGTTTATTGATCAAAATGGATTAAGTTTAAAAGGCACTAAAGGAGTTAGATTTTTTGATAGTGATGATAGCCACTATGTTGAGATTAAAGCTGGGACAGTTACAAGTAATAGAACTCTTACTCTGCCTGACCATACAGGCACAATTATCACAAAAGAAAACATGACAGGGTTGACCACTTTAACACCAGCCGCAAATAATACCCATGATCTTGGTTCAAGCACTTTAAGGTGGGCTAATTTATTTGTAAATGACTTTAATTTATCTAACGAGGGCAGTAAAAATGACGTTGACATGACTTGGGGGAGTTATACTATACAAGAAGGACATAGGGATCTTTTCTTGATTAACAATCGGACTGGCAAAAAGTACAAGTTTAATTTAACGGAGGTTTCATAATGCCTGTTAATTATGGTGATGGCTCAGATTCAGATAGCGGCAGAATTGTTCAAGTAGTATCAACTGTTAAAACAGATGCTTTTTCTCATACAAACTTAGCTAAAGACACTATGACTGCTATTATTTTTTCTCAGTCAATAACTCCAAAAAGTTCATCACATAAAATTTTAGTTAGGGTTGATCTTACAGTTGGTAATAGTAGTGATGTAGGTATCTATTTAAATCTATTTAGAGGTTCTACACAAATTTGCAGGGGGGATGCTAATGGAAGTCAACAAAGAGTAAGTAGTTTTGGAGCAACAAGAAATGCTGATAGTCATGGATATTGTGGCATGACATTTTTAGACTCTCCTTCAACAACTAGCAGCACTACATATGGAGTGAAAATAAGTAACGCAGCTTTTAGTTCTTCGACTGTTCACGTAAATCGTGTTCATAATGATGATAGTAGTCAATCCCAATTAGCTAGAGGTGCATCAACTATCACATTGATGGAGATTGCAGCATGAGTAATTTTGATAACCAACATGACGCAATATTTAAGGCTTATCCAAATTGTTCTTACATAGATGGGTCTAATGCGTTTGCATCTGACGGAACACCAATAACCCTTGAGCAAAGTAAAGTTGATGCTGCACAGACAACCTTAGATTCTGAAGCTGCTGCAACTTTATATCAACGACAAAGAACAGGTGAAGCTGGAACAACAGATACTATTTATGCTTCTATAGGAGACCAGTTAGATATGCAATATAAGGACGCTGTAAATGGTACGACAACATGGAAAGATCATATTGCAGCAGTAAAAGCTAAGTACCCAAAACCTAGTTAAAAGTGGCAATTAATCCAGCACAAAAAGATTTTACTATCCAAAGAAGGGCTGATTTTCCATTGACCCTTATTTTTAAAGATAGCAACGGTGATGCAATAGACTTAACTGGTTTTACTCTTGCTGCTCAAGTATGGGAAGAAACAAGAACAACAAAATATGCAGATTTTGCGGTGACTTATACAAGCAGAACTGCTGGAACTGTTGATATTGCATTAACTGATACACAGACTGCAACTTTTAGTCCAAATGAACTTAAATATGACGTTTTACTTACAAATCCCTCTGGATTAAAAGAATATTATTTAGAAGGTACAATATATGTAAGTGAAGGTTACACCACATGACCACTGTAAACATCACAGAAACAAAAAATACAGTAACAGTTAATGAAAGTGATGCAACTGTTGTTACAGTGGCCACCGCAGGGCCACAAGGCCCAGTTGGTTTTGACCTCGTGGATACCGACAAGGTTGACGGCTCTGTTATTTACTATGACTCAAGTTCTGCTAAATTTAAAGCAGATGCTACAACCACAAAACTCACACTCGTTAATGGAGGTAATTTTTAGATCATGTCAAATACTATAAGAATTAAAAAAAGAGCAGCCTCTGGCAGTGCGGGTTCGCCCTCTAGTTTATCTCCATCAGAATTAGCATTTAATGAAGCGGATCTGAAATTATATTATGGTTTTGGTGATAATGGATCAACCCCACCATCTGCAAGTTCAATTATCACTGTTGGTGGTTCTGGAGCGTTTTTTAATAAGACAGATACAAGGAGTGCAAATGCAATCTTAGCTGGCCCTACGAGTGGATCGGCTGCTGCACCTACATTTAGAGCTTTAGTTGCGGCTGATTTATTAAAATTAAATGAATTTACAGCACCTGATGGAGCAGTTAGTTTAAACAGTCAAAAGATTACAAACTTAGCTGATCCAACTGCTGATGCTGACGCAGCAAACAAAGGTTATGTTGATGGAGTTGCACAAGGCTTGGATATAAAAGATTCAGTCAAGGCCGCTACAACTGCAAATATTACTATTGCAACTGCTCTTAATAATGGAGACACTTTAGATGGTGTAACTTTATCAACCAATGATCGAGTATTGGTAAAAGACCAGTCTAGTGCGTCCGAGAATGGTATCTACATAGTCGGTTCATCACCAGCAAGGGCTGATGACTTAGCTGCTGGGGCTGATGCGGCTGGAATGTTTACTTTTGTTGAAAAAGGTACAGTTAATGCAGACAATGGCTTTGTTTGTAGTTCGGACAAGGGATCAGCGGTTGTAGGCACTAATAATCTTACCTTTGTTCAGTTTTCGGGAGCGGGTCAGGTGGTGGCATCTGATGGCCTATCAAAGAGTGGTAATACCTTATCTGTTGATCTCAAATCAAATGGTGGTTTAGTTATTGAGTCAAGTGAAATTGCTGTTGATCTTGCAGCAAGTTCAATTACTGGAACACTAGCAATTTCTGATGGGGGTACAGGTAGCACAAGTGCGTCTGCTGCGAGGACTGCATTAGGTTTGGCCATAGGTTCAAATGTTCAAGCTCATGACGCTGATTTAGATACTTTGTCAGGTTGTCAATCTGGTGCGGCTGCGGCCTTAGCTGCTTTGACTTCAACTGAAGTAGCAATTTTAGACGGAGCAACTGTTACGACTGCTGAGTTGAATATTCTTGATGGAGTTACAGCAACAGCATCAGAAATTAATATTTTAGATGGAGTTACTGCTACTGCTTCAGAGTTGAACATCATGGACGGTGTTACAGCTACAACGTCTGAGCTAAACATTATGGACGGTGTTACTGCAACGACCTCTGAACTAAACATAATGGATGGGGTTACAGCTACTACAACAGAATTAAATATAATGGATGGAAATACATCCGCATCTTCAACAACTTTAGCAACTGCTGATCGTATGGTTATGAATGATAATGGAACTATGAAGCAAGTAGCATTAAGCGATTTGGTCACATTTTTAGAAGATGGTGCAACGTCTGGTTTTGATGTTAATGGGGGTACATATTGATAGGAGGTAACAAACACTAGGAGGTAAACACATGGCGGTCACAATCAAACTTAAAAACGCAAGTGGCAGCGACCCAAGTGCAAGTGATTTAGTCGTTGGTGAAGTAGCAATTAGAACTGATAATGGAAAATTATTTACAAAGAAAGATAACGGATCTGTAGCTGAAATATCAGGTGGTGGCGGTATAGATGATGGAGATAAAGGCGACATAACAGTATCGAACTCAGGCGACACCTTTACAATCGACAATGGAGTTGTAACATCTGCCAAGATAGCAAATGATACTATTGTAAATGCTGATATAAATTCAAGTGCCGCAATAGCTGTAAGTAAATTATCAGGAGTTATGCCTTCGGCTGGCGGTACTTTTAGCGGTGATGTTTCTTTTGGAGATAATGATATTACAAATGTTGGAACTATTGCTTTAGATACTATAAAAGGTGATGCAGATGATAACACCAATATTAACTTCGCTGGAAGTGATATTGTAAATATTAAACCAGCAGGGACAACAAGACTTCAGATAAACACTTCGGGAGTTTCAGTAACTGGTAATATTAGCTGTGATGGAACAGTAGATGGCAGAGATCTAGCTTCAGACGGTTCAAAACTTGATGGAATTGCTAGTGGAGCAACCAATGTAAGCACAGAAAATATTCAAGATGTTGTTGGCGGTATGGTTACTGGTAATACAGAAACAGGTATTACTGTTACCTACCAAGACGGTGACGGCACTTTAGATTTTGTCGTAGGAACTTTAAACCAAGATACAACTGGGTCATCTGCCTCTTGTACTGGTAACTCAGCCACAGCAACAAAACTTGCTACAGCAAGAACTATTGCAGGGGTAAGCTTTGATGGTTCAGCCAATATATCTCTTAACAATAATGCAATAACAAATGGTGCAGGCTACATAACAGCAACACTCACAAACGAGCAAGTTCAAGATATTGTCGGGGCAATGGTCTCTAGTAATACTGAAACAGGGATAACAGTAACTTATCAAGACTCAGATGGAACTCTTGATTTTGTTGTTGCCAGCCAAACAGATAATAATTTCACAACGACACTAAAAAATAAGTTAGATGGAATTGCTACAGGGGCAACTAATGTCACAAATACAAATCAATTAACAAATGGAGCAGGGTTTATAACTGCGACTTTAACTAATGAGCAAGTCCAAGACATCGTTGGCGGTATGGTTTCTGGC
>MDTC01055846.1_pt1 | contig 12325 bp, 11 predicted proteins | sample 811181 | NCBI WGS metagenome assembly MDTC01 (sample SAMN05326644, study PRJNA326480) | marine metagenome | isolation source: seawater | place: Pacific Ocean: North | collected 2011
ACCAGGGTTAATTTGATCCCCTTGGCTCATCTTGAGCTGAGTGACACGGCCAGATGTTTGTGCAGCCAACTCCACAAGCTCATAGGCCTCAAGGGTGCTGACAGTATCAATATCGTCTGTGAAAGGGGCTTCGAGAACAGAGGCTTGCTGGACCGGCAGCGCTGGTCTTCGTTCACCAGAGTTTCCACAAGCACTCACGGAAATCGCTGTCAACAGCACTGGCAGCAATGGTCGAAAACGCAGCACAAATCCTGTGACGAACAGACCGATTATGGGTGGATTAGGAGCAGAAGTTGGTTCCGATCAGGCGAGAATTCAAAGATCATGACCATTTAAAGGAGATGTGGTCTGTTGGCAGACGATCTCTTTAGCCACCACGGGGACCAGCTAAGGCTTCGTCAGGCGCCTTTAGCTGAACGCCTCAGGCCAACAACGCTGGAGGAATTTGCAGGCCAAGGCGCGATCCTCGCAGAAGGGCGATTACTCCGCAGAGCCATCGCTGCTGACCGAGTTGGCAATCTGATCCTTCATGGGCCTCCTGGGGTAGGGAAAACAACTCTCGCCAGGATCATTGCTACACACACAAGAGCACACTTCAGCAGCATGAACGCCGTTCTGGCCGGCGTTAAAGATCTACGTGAGCAAGTGGATTCAGCCCAGCAGCGTTTGGAGAGACATGGCTTGCAAACCATTCTGTTCATCGATGAAGTGCACCGCTTTAACAGCGCTCAACAAGATGCGCTCTTGCCATGGGTTGAAAACGGAACTCTCTCCCTGATCGGAGCCACCACTGAGAACCCCTACTTCGAAGTTAATAAAGCCCTTGTAAGTCGTTCGCGATTGTTTCGCCTTCAAAGTCTCGAAGCAAACGATCTAAGGAACTTGCTTCACAGAGCCCTGCGCGACAAAGAACGGGGGTATGGCAATCGTTCTGTGACGATCACTCCTGATGCCGAGGCCCACTTGGTGGATGTAGCTAATGGTGATGCTCGCAGTCTGTTGAATGCCCTGGAACTGGCCGTAGAAAGTACTCCTCCATCCCAGCCAGAAAATAAAATTGAAATTGACTTAACCATTGCCGAGGAGTCCATCCAAGAGCGAGCCGTGCTCTACGACAAACAGGGCGATGCTCACTTCGACACCATCAGCGCGTTCATCAAATCACTTCGAGGCTCAGACGCAGACGCCTCTCTTTTTTGGTTAGCTCGAATGCTGGAAGCAGGAGAAAATCCAAGATTTATCTTTCGACGGATGTTGATTTCAGCGGGCGAAGACATCGGTTTAGCTGATCCTCAAGCCGTTGTGGTGGTTGAATCCTGCGCAGCAGCCTTCGAGCGCATTGGTCTGCCAGAGGGGTTCTACTCGCTTGCACAAGCAGCTCTCTATTTAGCCTGCGCTGAAAAAAGCAACAGCACGATGGGACTCTTCGAAGCGATCCACCGTGTACGCAGCACTCAAAACCAGAACGTGCCGAGTCATCTCCGCGATGCCCATCGCGATAGTGAAGCCTTCGGGGATGGGAAGGGCTATCGCTACCCCCACGCCTATAGAGAACACTGGGTTGCGCAGCAATACCTACCTGATGCCCTGCAAGGCGAAGTCTTTTGGACACCCAGCAAAAACGGCTGGGAGGGGCAGCGTCAAGCACGAATGATTGAACGTCGGGCCGCCCAGCTTGCGGTCTCAGATGAGGCTGCCCACGATCACCCACTACTGATCAGTAGTGGGCCAGATTTACCGGATATGGATCGCTGGCTGCACCGACAGCTCCTTCAAAACGACGAGCGCTTACTAGTACTCCAACAACGACTCTGGAGTGGAGTGAACTTTCAACGCACAGATCGGGTCCTTGTGCTGGGGGGGCGGTCCCTTCTCTGGGCCTTGGGCCCGCTCAATGCTGTGCAGGACGGAGGCGTCACAATTCTGTGCTCCAGTGATCAAGAGAAAACTCGACTTCAAGCTCAGGTGGATTTACTCGATCCACTTCATCGCCCCAAACTCCTCATTGGCGGCGGGGAGGCGCTGAAGGAGCTTCCGCAAGGGTGGCAATTCGAAGTTGTAGGAGGACGATTAAACCGTGACGATCGCAATTTATTCAAATCTCCCGAGCTCTGGCATCAGCTGCAATTGAAACTCTTACCTGGATCTCAGCTGAATTTTCTACTCAGCCATACAAAGCTGGGTCCTGCTGCATTGCTGATTGAACAATGCAAAATCTCCAGTGGAGGACTAACCGAGCTCATTGAAATGGAGCAACAATGGCTTCAAGCGCAGCAACTTGATCGCTTGGTCCTGCAGCAGCTTGAGGGCTTTGCAACACCTGTAAGAAGGGAGTTTTGGGAGGAATCTCTTTCACTTCAAGTTGATGAACACCTACAGGAACGCTGGCTTGGAGAAGACCGTCCTTATCGATTACTGATCAATCACTGCCACCAGCCCGAGACAGTTTTCTCCAAAGTCAAGCAGCTCTTGAAAAGGGAATGGGGTGCAAAGCTTCCACAGCAAATGATTCATCAGACCATCAGTTGCACGAAGACATAAAAAAAGCCCTGGCAATGCCAAGGCTTGAAATGGCTAGAGCTGATGGATCACCAGAGACCGCGAACGGGAGCGGGATCATATGAGCGAGGAGCTGGAGCAGCAGGAAGAATCTGCCTGGCCTGAACACATGCAGGCAGGAAGACGTACCAAGACATCAAAGATGTTGCCTGAGCACCGTCGAGTCCGTCCTTACAGACATTCTGAGAACCGTCAGAAGCTCCGTTGTCGGCAAGAGCGAAGTCAACGGGAAGAGCATTCAAGATGCCTGCAGAGGAGATTTCACCATCTGCAGCGTCCATGATGATGGCTGAGCGAAGAGCAACCACGGAGGTCTCCTGCTTCATCCAATAGGGGTAGTAGCTGGTGGTCTGATCCTGCAGGAAGGCAACGCCATCGTCTGAATACAGGAAGCGAGACACTCCAACAAGGTCCACTTCGTAGGACTTGGTCATGCCTCCCTGGATTTCTTCAGCAGTCCAACCGGAATTGTTGATTCCACCTTGGAGACCGCGATCGGTGATTTCACCGTCTGCGAAGAAGTTTTTGAAAGCTGCTGATTTGGTAGACCAAACAGCACCACCGGTTTTCCAGCGCACAGGGCGCTCGGCTGCTTCGGCGGCAACAGCCAGAGTTGTGAGAGAAGCGGCGGCGAGAACGCCAGCTGCAAGACGGGTGAACACGGACGGTGAATTTGTAGACGTCAATTAAAATTTAGACGTTGGAAAATGAAATGCCAACAAAAATCGTGGGTCCAGTACAAGAAAGTGTCCTAACTCAGCACAAAGAGGACCCTTCAGATTGAGTCTCATGAATCTCGTCTGAATTCAACTGAGGACTGTTATCGCATCTCTCCAAAGTTCGTTGTCGCAAATGGCCTTCGGCCTTTTGGTGAAGATAAGCCCCGTATCCTTAACAAGAGGAGTTCAGGCCTCTGTTTAGTAGTGAGACAAGCTTGACGCCATTAAAAAGCTCGATCGCGAGATAACTTCAAGTCTTCATTTTGGCGTCAGCCATCATCACGAACTGCTGAATTTTGTAACCAAACGAACATTCAATCTTCTGTCGCTGCTCAAACCAAGATTCATTTGAATAAATTTAAGCATTAAAGGTGATTCGATTGTCTTCAACAAAAATCTTTCGGGTTAACTCTTTACCGAGGCGTTCATTGAGTCATCCGCATGGCAACGCGGATTAAGTGTGCTTCTTGATGATCAAGCTGCGTAGGCATCTTCCGAAACCAGGCTCTCGCTGCAAGAGTGCTGAGAGCTACTGGTGAATCAGCGCAACCAGTTCCGGGTTTTAAACCATGTTGGCAGCCATAAAGTTACTGGCGCAACCGCATCCAAGCCGGAGCCCAACAAAGGGATTAAAGACCAAAGAAAATTTCAATTAAGACAGATCATTGCATCAGTCAAACTCTGTTTGCGAGCTGACACGATCGCAAGCCCCCAGGGGCCCAGTTGGCGACGTTGGGCATAAATCTGTGCACCGCTGAGCAGGTGACAGGCACTCAGACCATCGGCTTCAACGATCCAGTGCGCCAAGTCTTGCGCCAACGATCCCTGTTGCCACTTGATCGCGGCTTCCTTAATCAACCAGTACTCCAACACGGCTTGTTGAAAGGCATGACGATCAAGCGCCCTTAGACGTTCCTGCTCAGCTGGAAGGAAGTAGCGGCTCATCAGAGCCTGAGCAGCGAAGTGACGGTCCAATCGCTCTAAATCCACTCCAATCGGTTCAGCTGACCATGCCAGTAACGCGGATCCAGAGCTGTGGCTCAGGCTCAAAAATCCCCATCCAGATGGCAAAGATGGCGGAGAGCCAGGAGGCGCATGCAAAGGGATATCAAGCGCGTGCATTCCCCATAAATGTCCCAGGCATGACCGCATCCAGCTGCGAGAGCAAAGAAACCGTTTTTTTCGAGTTAATCCCAAGCTGCAAGCCCAGTCTTGTTCACGATCTGTCGCGTATGAATGCATCGAACTGACCGACCCGAGCCACAACACGGTTACGCTTCCGCTCCGGTTGAAGCCTTCCTCCATGACCTTGCAGATCGGCGATCTCGCGCCTGATTTCACACTTCCTGACCAAAACGGAGACCTATTGCAGCTGACCTCATTGCGGGGAAAGCGTGTGGTGATCTATTTCTATCCCAAGGACGCCACCCCTGGCTGCACGAAGGAAGCCTGCAACTTCAGAGACCGCTGGTCTTCTTTCAAGGACCATGAGATCCAAGTGTTAGGAATCAGCAAAGACAACGCTTCATCTCATACGCGCTTCATCGCGAAACAGGATCTGCCATTTACGCTTTTGAGCGACGAAGAGCCTTGCCCAGTAGCTAGCAGCTATGAGAGTTACGGCCTTAAGAAGTTCATGGGCCGTGAATTCATGGGGATGATGAGACACACCTTCGTCATTGATGCCAGTGGACGTTTGGAATTGATTTACTGGAAGGTGAAATCCGATTCAATGGCTGATCAGATCCTCGCCGATTTAGCCATCAGCTGATCAGCTCGACCATCGCCTCCATCACCAAGTTCGGTGCATGAAGCACCTCCACTCCCAACTGCTGCTGAAGGAGTGGAAGGAGTTGGGGTGCATCACCTCCACAAAGCCAAATAGGCCACGGGCATTGGGCCTGAGCTTGAGTGATCAGACCTACCAAACTTTGCAAAGCTCCACAGCGCATTGCAGCCTGCGTCTCTAACGGGAATGGTTCCCTTTTGTCGCTTTCCAAAACCAATGCCGACACAGCTTCAAGTCCTGCCGTGGCCGCACCCATGGCACGCAGCTGAAGTCCATAGCCAGCAGCCAGCAAGCCTCCAGAGAAATGTCCAGTCTCTGAAATTCTGGTCAAGCTAAGAACCGTTCCTGCATCCACAACCATGACGCCAACTGGATGCGCGCTGGCTCGCCATGCTCCCCACCCAGCAAGAGCTCGATCGATTCCCAGCCAATTGGGAATGCCTTGCAATGGGATTTCAGCCAGTCTCAATCGTCGACTGGTCTGCAAGCGAAAATGGTCAGGAACCGGGCCCACAGCCGCCCAAGCGAGGAGGTCAATTGGTTGGTCAAATGCTTCCGGCACTGCAACCTCATGCTGATAAATCCAGTGGCTAGGTCCCCTTTGCTCAGCCCAGTGCCAGCGACTGTTGCCAATCAGCAAACAACGGGGTCGGATGCCATCGCTAAATGCCATCACCCATAACACCTGGCAAGTGAATGCCACATTCCTGCTTAATCCCGGCAAAGCGTGTGTCTCGACCCTCTGCCTCTAGTCCATCAGGCCCACTTGAATGAAGGTCTCCAACTGTGGAGTAGCCCTTCTCAAACAAAGGATGTTGGGGCAAGTCATTTTCCTGCATGTAATAGAAAACATCCCTAGAAGTCCACTCCAACAAGGGCCTCAGAGACGAGCGACCACGGATGGGATCAAGCGCAGTCATGTTGCGGCGATGATCAGTTTGTCCCCGACGCACTCCACTGGCCCAACATCGAACCTGAAGACGATTCATGGCCTCTTCAAGGGGCTCAACCTTGCGAAGTTTTAGATAGTGCTCCATATCTTCGACGCTGCCTGATTCCCAGAGTCGGCCATGAAGTGCCTCCATCCGTGCTGCAGACATAGAGGATTGGGTGATGTGGAGATTCAGCTCGAAGCGTTGGCGTAGATCCTCGGCATAGCGATAGGTCTCTGGGGGGAGATAACCCGTGTCCACCCAAATCACCGGGACTTCTCGACCTCGATCCATGCCGTTTAGCAAGTGGAGCAAGACAGCCGATTGGATTCCAAAGCTCGTGGTGAGAGCAAACCCAGAACCAAATCGCTCGTATGCCCACAAGAGCCTTCCGCGCGCATCCAATGCACCGAGGTGCAGGCGCGCTTGCTGGAGTTCGTTAGCATTTGCAGCAAGGCTTCCTGCCACAACAGACTGATTGTTGGAGGTAGAGACATCCCGCATCCCCCTATCTTCCAACGCCGAGGGACATGGGGTCGTGTCTATGGTTTCAAAAACCTTCTCTGAAGCACTGACTTCTGACATCACCATGCACAACGATCCAATCATTGTTGTGGGTGGAGGATTTGCTGGACTCACAACAGTTCTTGCGCTTAGCAACCAACGACCACGCCCACCGTTGTTGCTGATCGAACCAAGAAACCAGTTTATTTTTTTACCTCTTCTTTACGAGCTTCTCAGCGGCGAAATGAAGACTTGGGAAGTCGCCCCGAGCTACGACAGCCTTCTTCAAGGACGACGCATTCCCCATCTTGATGACCGGGTGACATCGATTGACACCTCTCAACGGTCCCTAAAAACGAGCCGCGGCCAGACCATTTCTTACAGTCAACTTGTGCTAGCCACCGGGTCTGAACCTGACGACTTTGGGATTCCCGGGGTGAAAGAACATGCCATGAAATTTCATTCCTTGGCGGATCTGCCTCCACTCAAAGACTGCATTCATAGCCTCCGCAACCAAGCACAGGAAGGTGCGCTAGTCATCGTTGGAGCGGGAGCAACAGGTGTTGAACTGGCATGCAAACTCAGTGACATGCTGGAGCCTGCAGCCACGATTCACCTTGTTGAATTGGGAGACAGCGTCCTCCCGCGCTCCAAAGCTTTCAATCGCGAACAGGCACAACGTGCGCTTGATCAAAGAGGGGTAAAACGACACCTCAACACACGTGTGAGCTCCGTATCAGCGTCTTCGGTACAACTAATTTGTGATGACTTGCCCATATCTCTCAACTACGAGGGCTTGATCTGGACGGCAGGGACCAAACCCGTACTACCAACACTCTCGCCAACCCCCACATTCCAGCGCGGACTTCTCAGTGTTGACGAAGGATTACGGCTGACGACGGACCCAAATGTGGTGGCACTCGGAGATGTCGCCTCTCACAACGATGCGGACTCCCCTTGGCCCCGCTCGGCTCAGTCAGCGTTGCAGCAAGGTGCAGCGGCGGCACGAACGATTCAGGCCATTCGAATGGAACAAGCTATTCCTGATTTTCATTTCCAAGATCTCGGCGAGATGCTCAGCCTCGGCATTGGTGACGCTTCAATTACAGGGATGGGACTCACGCTCGCCGGTCCTCTCGCCTACCGATTAAGGCGACTCACTTACCTTGCGCGCATGCCAGGGCTATCTCTGGGCTTGAGATCAGCATGCGCCTGGTTGGTTGATTCTTGAAGCAGGCTCACTTAGCAGGCCGTACAGATGGCCTACGCCCATCACAGTTAAGGCAGCTGGAGCGTCTCAGTCAAAGGCGGCATCCCTGCTTGAGCGGAGCTGACCCTCTCACTCTGGATCGACTCTCTGAACTGGTTCTCGAACTTGGTCAGCCGTTGCACTTGATTGTTGACGAGCGAGGACTCTGCCGTCTTCTGTGGATTGGGACTCTGAGTGAATCAGAACAACTTCGCATCCACTTACCGGGAGGCCCCCGAAGAAAGAACCGACGCTGGCGGTTGATCAGCAGTCTGCAGGGCAAGGCGGGAATCGATCTCAAGCCCGATGGCAGAGATACCGTTGTCGCTCTGGACCTCCAACCCGAGACTTGGCTTCGCTTTCAGGCGACTCCCTTAACAGGGGGAGGACATCTGGCCTCCCTATGGCACCCAGATGCTGAAAGTCGTTTGGGCTGGAACCAAGCCTGCAATGGCAACCTCAGGGAGCTGTGTGCGCTTACTCAACTACCAAATTCCTCAGAACTTGATTCCGCAAAACCAGCAGTAGCTCCCACCGAGGAGCAGGAACGGGTTTTACTTCTCATTCTTGTGGGTACTGATGCACAGCGAAGCGAAAGGGATCTAGCTGAATTGGAGGGACTTGTTCGTAGCGCTGGAGCAGTGCCTGTGGCTGTTTGCCGGCAGCGAGAAGGACAGCCCAACCCTCAGACGCTTTGGGGCACTGGAAAATTACAAGAAGCTGCGCTTGAAGCGAGACGTCATCAAGCCACTCTCGTTATCACAGACAGAGAACTTTCTCCTGTTCAGGCCCGCAACCTAGAGCGATTGATTGACTGCCCAGTGATGGATCGCAGTGAGCTCATCCTGGATATTTTTGCTCAGCGAGCGGCGAGTGCTGCGGGGCGACTGCAAGTTGAGCAAGCACAATTGCGGTATCGGCTACCCAGGCTGAAAGGCCGCGGCCTCAGTCTCTCCCGTCAGGGCGGAGGAATTGGAACACGTGGCCCAGGCGAGACCCAGCTGGAGAAGGATCGTCGTGCCATTAGCCGTCGCATCGAACATCTCGGACGATCTCTGCGTCAGCTAGGCGCCCATCGCTCACGATTGCGCGACCGCAGAGGCGGCCTGCCTCGCGTTGCTCTCGTCGGTTACACAAACGCCGGGAAATCATCGCTTTTGAACGCGCTTTGCTGTCGCAATCCAGGGCTTGCCGTTCTGGCGGAAAACAAGTTGTTCGCCACCCTTGATCCCACCACGCGACGTCTCATTCTTCCCCAGGTATCAGCTCCACCGAAGGAGGTGCTGATGACAGACACAGTGGGATTTATTCGTGAGTTACCACAACCTCTGTTGGAAGCCTTCAGGGCCACATTGGAAGAGACGCGTGATGCCGATCTATTGATCTTGGTCGTGGATCTCGCTGACCCTGACTGGCAAGCACAACTGGAAGCGGTGCATCATCTTTTGGATGGCCTGCGCTGCGAGCAACTTCGGAAAGTAGTGGCAAATCAGATCGACCGTTGTTCGGCAGGTGCTATCGAGGCAATTCATGCCATCGAACCCGATGTGATCTACCTCTCAGCAACGGAGGGCACGGGACTTAAAGGTCTGCGAAAATGGCTCGAAAAGCAGTTCTGGGATAGCGGTCCTACGCCTCACTTCCTTACCCAAAAGAAGTCAACTGCCAACGATGGCTGAGCTGAACCCTATGGCTGAGCGATTCAAAGCACTTTTGCGGAACAAAGCCCTCATCCCTACAAGCACCAGCTTGATGGTCGAATTCATTGGTGGCCAGGCCACCGAAATCGCCACAATCCCACCTTTTTCCTCTGAAGGACATACAACCAACCTGACGATGTTGGGCCCAGGTCTCACCGTTCTGATGACGACCATGATTCCGGCCTTAGTGCTCTTGAAACAAGGAGGTGTGTAAAAGCGATGCCGATCCCCTCCGCCATTTATCGCACCCAGGCCTGGTACCGACGCCTCTCCGTTCCCCAGTTCACGGTCGTAACCGGTCTACTTGTTATTACGGCAGGAACACTTCTCCTCGCCACCCCACTGTGCTCCAGCACCAAAGTTGGTCTATGGGAAGCGCTTTTCACAGCCACATCGGCCGTCACCGTGACGGGGCTTTCCATCATTGATGTTCGCCAAGACCTCACTCTGCCGGGGCAAATCGTTCTGGCCATGATGATCATGGTGGGAGGCCTGGGCCTAATGGCTGTCACTACGCTTCTACAAGGTTTTGTCGTTCGTGGAACTGCTCTCCGCCGTCGCCTTGATCGTGGTCAAACCCTTGATGAATTTGGAGTCGGAGGCGTGGGCAAAACCTTCCAAGGAATAGCTCTTACCGCCGTGGTGTTGATCCTGATTGGGGCATTCCTTCTCTATACCTTTGGTTTTACAGACATTTCCCCAGGAGGCGAACGCCTATGGGCTGCTTTGTTTCACAGTATTTCTGCTTATAACAACGCCGGTTTCGGGCTTTGGAACGACAGTCTTGAGAATTACCGCACCAACACCACTGTCAATGCAGTCATCATGGTCTTAGTGGTGTTAGGTGGTCTTGGCTGGCGTGTCACCAACGATTTATGGATCAATCGTCAAAAGCTTCAAAGACGTCATCTCAGCCTTCACACCCGGCTCGTTCTACGCACTTCTGGTCTTCTCATCCTGATCGGGACCTTTGGCTTGTTACTAACGGAATCACTCTCGAGGGGTCACGTACTCACAGGCATGGGGTGGGGAGAGCGGTTAATGAGCGCACTATTTGAGTCCGTGAGTTCCAGGACTGCTGGATTCACCACCGTGCCTCTCTCTCTGAACAGCATTTCTGATTCAGGCCTTTTGCTGGTTATGACTCTGATGTTTATCGGCGCAAGTCCTGGCGGAACAGGAGGTGGCATCAAAACCACCACAGTGGCTGCCTTGATGGCAGCCACCCGCTCCACCTTGCGCGGTCATGATGATGTAGTGATCCGCCATCGACAGATTTCTGACAAAGTCGTGCTGCGTGCTTTAAGCATCACCGTCGCTTCCCTGTTGTTTGTCTTAGGGATGGCTCTTTTGCTTGCATTAAGCAGCAACATCAGTGGAGAAGAACCCTTTACATTCTTGGAGCTTATTTTTACTTGTGTATCCGCATTTGCCACGGTTGGCTTGGATGTAGGAGTAACACGACAACTCGCTCCATTCGGCCAGTTGGTCCTCGTGATGGGAATGTTTGTTGGGCGACTAGGGATTCTTTTGCTTTTGAGCGCTATTTGGGAAAGTTTCAATCGGGGACAACTACAGCGCCAGAATCGGGTTGGTTATCCCCGAGAGGATCTCTATGTCTAAGCATCGATCTCTGAGAGCAGCGCAGTGAGGGAGTGGTGGCATTGGGCCCAGTCCAACCAGGCTGAACCTTCAAGTTTTGGAATTGTGGGGTTGGGCCGTTTTGGGAGCGCCGTCTGCAAGGAACTGATGCAGAGTGGAGCTGAGGTCCTTGCTGTCGACCGTTCTTCAAAGGCAATAGAAGAGTTACGACAACTCGAGCCATCGATCGAGGCCCGAATTGTGGACTGCACAGATGAAGAGGCGCTACGAGAAGCTGGGATCCTTGATATGGAAACAGTGGTTGTTGCAATTAGCGAACCGATTGAAGCGAGCATCACAGCCACGCTGATTGCAAAAGACAGTCCAGGGACGAAAGTTCGTCGCGTCATTGCCCGAGCGACCAGCGACCTCCATGAAAAAATGCTTAAGCGTGTGGGAGCCGATCGAGTGGTCTTCCCATCCCGTATGCAGGGTGAGCGCCTAGGGGTGGAATTGGTGCGACCCAATCTGATGGAGCGACTTGAACTCGACGAACGCCATTCAATCGAAGAGATCAAGGTGCCTGGACGGTTCGTTGGACGGTCTCTCCGAGATCTAAATCTGCGCAAGAACTATCGCGTGAATGTTCTTGCGGCAGGCCAGGCGACAGAACTTACTGTCAATCCACCCGCCTCCCATGTTCTTCAAGATGGCCACGTCCTCGTTGTCATGGGCCTGACAGACGATCTTCAAGAATTGCCGAAAACCTGAACCATGCGCGTTCTGGGCCTGATGAGCGGTACGAGCGCCGATGGTGTGGATGCCGTCCTAGTCGAGCTATCAGGGTCAGCCGAATCTCCTCGCTGGAAACTTTTGCAGTCGGCCTCTTTGGATTATCCAGAGTCGACAAGGCAATTGATCTTGGATGTGGGTCAAGGCGATGCCACAACCGCTTCCTCGCTTCTAGACCTTTCCGAAACAATCACCCAGATCCAGGCTGCAGCAGCTTTTAAGTGCGATCCAGAAGGCAAAGCACAGTTGGTGGGATGTCATGGTCAAACCATTTGGCATCGCCCGCCAGAACTTATGGAGGATGCCCCACTCCGTCTGGGGGCTAGCTGGCAGATGCTGCAAGCACCCCTGCTTGCACAAATGCTCAAACGCCCAGTGGTGTCGGACTTTCGAGCTGCTGATCTGGCCCTTGGAGGGCAAGGAGCGCCTTTGGTACCCAAGGCTGATGCTGCACTTCTAGGACGAACCAAAGGATGGAGAGCACTCCTTAATTTAGGAGG
>MDTC01093252.1_pt1 | contig 12325 bp, 10 predicted proteins | sample 811181 | NCBI WGS metagenome assembly MDTC01 (sample SAMN05326644, study PRJNA326480) | marine metagenome | isolation source: seawater | place: Pacific Ocean: North | collected 2011
CTCCAAACTACCAAGCTTAGTAAAATTGCAATTTGCATTAAAACTATCCATCCTCTTCTATGGCCTAGTTTTTTTGTTAAAACTGGTATCTGAATTCTATCTATTATTGGTGCCCATAAATAATTAAAAGCGTAAACTCCAAAAATTAATCCTGCCCAACCTATTGTTGATCTACTAAGTCCTTCTTCCTTTAACCAAAGACTTAAACTACTTGCAATCAAGACCCATGGAAAACCACTTATAGCTCCTAAGAGCAATATTCTTACCATTCTTATATCTTTGTAAACTCTAAGTGAATCTATCCAGCTATCTTTTGTTTTTATCATAAATTACTTTTGCCAAAATGAAGGCAAAAACAGGACTAGTATAGCAAATAATTCTAATCTACCCAAGATCATTCCTAAGCTTAAAACCCATTTAGAAAGGCTTGGAATTTGAGAAAAATTGCCATTTGGTCCAATTAATTCTCCGAGTCCTGGCCCAACATTGGAAATTGATGTAGCAGCTCCTGAAATTGATGTGGTAAAATCTAGTCCACTTAGAGATAACAAAGCAGCAATAATAAAAAAAATAACAATGTAAAGGTATATAAATGAAATTATCGAAGCCATAAATTTTTCATTAACATTACTATTATCATATTTAATTATAAATATTCCTCTAGGATAAATAATTTTTTTTAGCTGATTTTTTAAAAATTTGTATAAGATTTGAACTCTAAAAATTTTAATACCACAAGTAGTTGAACCTGCACAACCACCTATAAACATTAAAATTAAAAAATAAATCAATGGAAAATTTCCCCAATTATCAAAATTTGTTGTTACATAACCAGTGCCAGTTAAAATTGAGATTACATTAAATGAGACATATCTCAAACTGACTGTGGAAAAATTTTTATTAAATAATATTAAATAAAAAAACAATATTAATATTGAATAAAAAATAATTTTAATAAAAGATTTAATTTGTACATCTGTGTAAAAAATATTTTTTTTACCACTTAAATATTTTATATATGCTATGAAAGGGATGCTCCCTAAAATAATAAAAAACATTGATGTAATTTCAATCTTAATATTATTAAAATGACCAATTGAATCATTATAATTTGAAAATCCTCCAGTAGCTATTGTTGTCATTGAATGAGTTAAACTATCAAAAAACTTCATTCCAAAAATTTTATAAAAAAATGCGCAAAGGAAAGTTAAAACTAAATATATGATTATTATTCTTATAGTTATCTCTTTAGTTTTAGGTAGTATTTTTTCTGAAGCATCGCTGCTTGATACTTTTAACAGCTGCATCCCTCCAACATTCATAATTGGCATCAAAGTAATTGCCATTACAATAACTCCAATGCCGCCAAGCCACTGAAGTATAGCTCTCCAGACAAGTATTCCTTTGGGTGCGGAATTTAAATCTGTAATTATTGTAGATCCAGTAGTTGTAATTCCAGACATGCTTTCAAAGAAAGAATCAGTAACACTTAAATTTAATTCAGAAAAAATAAAAGGAAGAGAACCAAATATTGCAACACTAACCCAAGATAGAGCAGTTAATAAAAATGCATGTTGCAAATTTAACTTTTTATCATTTTCAAGATTAGATAATAAAAACAATATACCAAATATTATTGTAATTATTGAAGCACTTATGAACGAAGAATCTAACTCTTCAAATATAAATTGAGTAATAATTGGAAAGATCATTGATACGCCAAGTATGATTTGTAAAATACCCAGTATAAAAAAGACAGTTTTGTAATTAGACATTTTGAATAACATTATTTTATGGTAAATAATTTTCAACTCTATAAGAATTGATAAAAACAAGAATTATTTGGCTTTTTGCCGTTAAAACAAGTGATTAAAAAAATAAATATAGAAAAAACTAATGCTTGGCCTTTGGTAGAGGCAAAAAAAATTTTAAAAGAAAGAAAAAAAATTATAGAACAAAAAGGAAAGATAGTTCTACAAACCGGTTATGGACCAAGTGGATTGCCTCATATTGGTACATTTGGAGAAGTTGCAAGAACAACAATGGTTGTTAATGCATTAAATAACCTAATAGATATCCCAAAAGAAATAATAACTTTTTCAGATGACTTAGATGGTTTAAGAAAAATACCAGACAATATTCCCAATAAAGAATTATTGGCTAACAACCTTCATAGGCCTTTAACAAAAATCCCAGATCCTTTTAATAAATACCAAAGTTTTGGAGAACATAATAATGAAATGTTAAAAAAATTTTTAAATCAATTTAATTTTGATTATAATTTTAAAAGTTCTAGCCAACTTTATAAATCAGGATTTTTTAATCCTACTCTAAAATTAATCTTAGAAAAATATCAGTCTATTATGGATGTAATATTGCCAACACTTGGAAAAGAAAGACAAAAAACTTATAGCCCATTTCTACCTATTTGTCCTGAAACAGGAATAGTTTTAGAAATTCCAGTTTTAGAAATTGATAAAGAAAAATCAAAAATTGTTTTTGATAACAGTGGCAAAAAACTTGAAATTAGTATTTTGGATGGAAACTGTAAATTACAATGGAAAGTTGACTGGGCAATGAGATGGTATTCTCTTGATGTAGACTTTGAGATGTATGGCAAAGATTTAATTGAAAGTGCAATTTTATCAACCAAGATAGTTAAAATATTAGGAAAAACTAATCCCTCAGGATTTGCATACGAATTGTTTTTAGATGAAAAAGGTGAAAAAATTTCAAAATCTAAAGGAAATGGGATTACAATAGATCAATGGTTAGAGTATGCTTCACCCGAAAGTTTGTCGCTTTTCATGTATCAAAATCCAAAAAGAGCAAAAAAACTATATAAAGAAATTGTACCTAAGGCAGTTGACGAATATTTAGATTTTATAGAAAAAGGAAAGACACAAGAAGAATTGCAATTATTAATGAATCCTGTATGGCACGTTCATAATGGCAAAATGCCAAAAGAAAATATTATTATGAGTTTTTCAATGCTTCTTAACTTGGTAGAAACAAGCAATGCAGATACAAAAGACCTTCTATGGAAATTTGTTAAAAAATATAAAAAAAATATATCTGAAAAAGAACACCCTATTTTTGATAATCTTATTGGCTATGCTATTAAATATTTTAATGATGTAATTAAAAAAAATAAAAAATATAAAAAACCTAACATTGATGAAAAGAAAGCTTTGGAAGCTTTAATAGATGTTTTAGCTAAATGCAATGATGAGATGAAACCAGAAGAAATACAAACTCAAATTTATACAGTGGGTAAAGAAAATGGTTACAAAGATAATTTAAGAGAATGGTTTAAATTGATTTACGAAGTCGTTTTTGGAGATGAAAATGGTCCAAGAATGGGTTTTTTTATTAGTTTTTTTGGAGTTAATGAGACAAAACAATTAATAAAAGATAAAATTAACTGATGTTTTCTAAAATAAGAACTTTATTATTTAAATTAGATCCTGAACTTGCACATACTTTAGCTATTAAGGCTTTGAAATATAATTATAATCCAATTAATAATATTAAAAAAGATGGAACTATTGAAACTAGCATTTTTGGAAAAAAAATTTTTAATCCTATTGGCATAGCAGCAGGATTTGACAAAGATGCAGAAGTTTATAACCCTTTATTTAAAATGGGTTTTGGTTTTGTAGAAGTTGGAACTATTACTCCTATAAAACAGTATGGAAATTCAAAACCAAGAGTGTTTCGCCTAGAGGAAGATGAAGCATTAATTAATAGATTGGGATTTAATAATTCTGGAGCAGATATTGTAGCTTCTAGGATTAGAGACAATTTGCCAAATGGTTTGCTCGGAATTAATATTGGTCCAAATAAAGATACAGATAATAGATTAGAAGATTACTTAATTTGTATTAGAAAATTTCATGAGATTTGTGATTACTTAACAATAAATATTTCTTCACCAAACACAGAAAATCTAAGAAGTTTTCATAATCATCAAGAATTAGATGAACTATTAAATGCAATAAAAGATGAAAAAAAAAAATTGCAATCAAAAATACCAATAGCATTAAAAATTTCACCAGATATTGAAAAAGCAAATGTTGAAAGGATTTCAGAACTACTTATAAAATACAATATTGCTTTAGTTGTTATTTCAAATACATCAGAAAAAAATAGAGAAAATCTAAAAAATATAAATAAATTAGAAAAAGGGGGATTATCTGGAAAACCTTTAGAGAAAAATTCCAATGAATTAATTAACAGATTTTATAAAATTTTAAAAGATAGAGTAAAAATAATTGGAGTAGGAGGTGTTGATTCTGGAAAAAGTGCCTATGAAAAAATTATTAGCGGAGCTAGTTTAGTTCAACTTTATACTGGTATGGTTTATAAGGGTCCAAATGTTGCCTCCAAAATTAGCAATGAATTAATTGCTATTTTAAAAAATGAAGGAATAAAAAATATATCTGATGTAATAGGCACTAAAAATTGATCTTGACTGGGAAGTTTGGAGCGCCTATACAGTCATTGATTTTATGTCTAAAAAATGCGAGCTCACTGGAAAAATACCTCTTAAAGGTCACAAAGTTAGTCATGCTAATAACAAGACGAAGAGAAAATTTTTACCCAATCTTAAAAAAGTAAAATTTAAAAGTGAAATTTTAAAAAAAAGTTTAAGACTAACAGTTTCAAATGCAGGAGTAAGATCTGTAGATAAAAAAGGTAGTTTTGACCAATATATTAAATCTGCAAAAACAAGATATTTATCTTTAAGACTTAAAAAATTAAAAAGATCTTTAATTAATAAATCAGTATAATGAATCGTTTGTTTTTTATCCTATCATTTTTGATGGGAATGATTGTATTAGGTTCAAATTATTTGGTACAGTTTCCAATTAAACACTATGGTCTAGAAAATATATTGACCTATGGAGCATTTAGCTATCCAATTGCTTTTTTAATAACAGATTTAGCAAATAGATCTTATGGTAAAATTGTAGCTAGAAAAATTGTCTATTTAGGTTTTTTTGTAGGTGTTTCTTTTACATTTTTTTTTTCAACAAATATTTCAGACTTAATTTCAGTAAGAATTGCAATTGGATCTGGAACTGCTTTTATTACCGCTCAATTATTAGATGTACAGATTTTTGATAAATTAAGGAAAAAAAAATGGTTTGTTGCTCCAATAACATCTTCATTTATTGGATCTATCGTTGATACTTTTTTATTTTTTTCAATTTCTTTTTATGGAACAGGAATATCTTGGATTACTTTATCTCTAGGAGATTTAGCTGTAAAAATATTTGTGGCAATAATGATGTTAATTCCTTTCAGATTATTTTTGATAACCTTTAAAGTTGCTTAGCAATTATTTAGATAAAAATTTGTAGGATAAAATTTTGTAAGCTAATTTAGCTACCAAAAAATTATAAGAATTAAATCCTTTAATGGGAGATAGTTCATTAATGTCGGCACCAACAATATTGGAGTTTTTGGCTGCTATTTTTATAATATTTAATGTTTCATCCCATAATAATCCACCAGGTTCTGGGGTTCCAGTTGCTGGCATAATACTAGAGTCGAATCCATCTACATCAAAAGTTAAGTAGACAGTTTTATTTTTTATCAATTGTTTATATTTATTTAAATTCCAATTAAGTTTATCTTTTGCCCAAAATATTTTAATTCTAGAAGAATTTTTTTTTAAAAAAGGGATTTCACTTTGTGAAATATTTCTTATACCAAAAGATATTACAGATACATTTTTGTAATCAAGGCATCTTCTAATTGCTGATGCATGTGAAAATTTTTCACCATTATAGCTTTGTCTTAAATCAGCATGGGCATCAAAATGTAATAAAAATAATTTTTTATGTTTTTTAACAAATGGAGCAATGCATCCAGGTGTAATTGAGTGTTCTCCTCCAAAAGTCATAGGAAAAAGTTTATTATTTATAATTTTTTCATTTGTATCAGACATTTTTTTTAAAGCTTTATTGATATTGTTATTTATTCTAAAGGGTTTGAGAGTTTTAATACCAATCTTTTTATATGGTTCACAATTTAACTCTTCATCATATAGTTCAACTTGGTGTGAAGCTTTGATTATTTCTTTGGGCCCATTTTTTGTTCCTCCACCATAGCTAACAGTTTTTTCTAAGCCAAAGGGGATAACTACAACCTTTTCTTTAAAATTAAATTTATTATCAATTCCAAGAAATCCTTTTTTATTTGAAAGATAGTTCAATTTTTACCCAAAAATTTTTGAAAAGTTTTTTCTATTTCTTTTTTTCCAATTGCCTTTGTGATAAGCATCGCTTGCAATTAAAGGCAAAACACTTGTTGCTTCTGCAAAAACCATTTGTTCTTTAGTCACATCAACCTTACCCCATGAGCTTGCTTCTTTTAAAGTAGAACTACTACAAGCTCCGTCTCTAGAATCTGCAACGGTTATTTGAATAGCGTATTTGTGCATATCTACATCTTTACCTAAAAGTTCAGCACAGATAACCGTATCTTGTATAAAATTTTTTGGAACACCTCCGCCAACCATAAATAGCCCAGAACCTTTTGATTGAATTTTAATTTCTGTTAATTCACGAAATTCTCTTATGGAATCTATTGTAAGATGTTTATTTGGATTTTTTTCTTGGTGCATTACCAATCCAAATCCAGCACTAGAGTCTGTGAAGGCAGGACAAAATATTGGAACTCCATTATCATACGCTGTTTCAATTAATGAATTTTTTTTTTTTGCATTTGTTTTTAAATATTTACCTATTTCATAAATAAATTCTCTTGATGTATAACTTTTTGGCTTCAGTTTATCAGCAATTTCACAAATTATTTTATCGCACATTTGTAGTTCATCCTCATCTATGTAAGTGTCATATATTCTATCAATATAATTTTTTCTTAATTCTGCATCATCTTGAAATTGTGAACCTTGATAATGTTTAAAGCCAAGTGCTTCAAAAAAATCCATATCTATAATTGAAGCCCCAGTAGCCACAACCGCATCAACCATATTATATTTAATCATGTCTCTATAAACATGCATACATCCAGCTGCTGAAGTAGAACCTGCTAATGTTAAGAAAATTGTACAATTATTGTCTTGTATCATTTGGTTAAATATATCTGCAGCATTTGCAGTTTCTCTAGAAACAAAAGACATTTTTGACATTGAAGAAATTATTTTTCTCGCATCAAATGAAGCGATATCAATATGTTCAATTTCTTTTTTAAGAAAGTCTTTTTTTTTGTTGTGACCTAGATTTTTTTTACTCGGCATTTAAGCAACAAGAAACTCTTTCCCAGTTTCTTTGTTGTACATTGACATTATTGGATCGTCTTCAACCTCATAAATTTCATCAGAATAAAAACCATTAAATTCAGTTCTAAAGGTTAAACCATAAGCACCAAGCTGTCCTAATTCTATATAATCATTTTCTTTAATGTTATTTGGTAAGATAAAAGGACCCTTCATATAATCCATGCTATCACATGTTGGTCCAAAAAAATCAAACGAAGTTAATTTTTTTGAAATAATTCTTCCATTTGTAATTAGGCGAGAAGGATAAACTATATTTGGCACACCAGCATCAAAAAGACTTCCATAAGTACCATCATTTATGTAAAGTTTTTGTTTTTTTCTCAAATTTACCTTAACAATTGTTGAACCACTTTCTGCGACTATTGCTCTTCCAGGTTCACAAAGAATTTCTGGTAATTTTTCTAATTTTAAATTTTTTATACCTTTTTTAATTTCTTCAAAATAATTGTTCAGAGATTGTGGAACTAAATCAGGATATATAGCAGGAAAACCACCGCCAATATTTATATAATTTGGAATAATTTTGGTTTTTTTAATTACATTTCCTATTTCAGAAATTCCTTTGGAGTAAGAAATAGGATGCATGCATTGAGAGCCAACGTGAAAACTTAAACCAATCTTTTTTGCATATTGTTTAGTTAGTCGTATTAAACCATTAGCCTCAGAAGTTTGTATTCCAAATTTTTTTGATAAATCTATTTCAGCATGTTCATTTGAAACTGCTATTCGTACAAATAATTCAAGATCTTTAGCACGATTGGTACTTTCAATAATTTTTATTAATTCGTCTTTAGAATCTAAAGAAAATGTTTTTACGCCATATTTAAAATAAGCTTCCTTAATACTTTCTCTACTTTTTACAGCATGCATATAAGAACATTTTATATTTGAATCAATTTTTTTAATTGTTTGAATTTCTTTTATTGAGGCAACGTCGATATTTTTTATTCCACTTTTTATAATTGAATCAAGTACAATCGGATGAGGATTTGCTTTCATTGCATATAATATTTTTCCTGGGAATTTTTTTTGAAATATACGCGAAGCTACTTGTATCGATTTTTTTCTGATACAATAAACTGGCTTTTCCGGTCTTAGTTGATTTACTAGTTCATCAACTGTCTTAAATTTTTGCATCTCATGTGCCCCCTAAAAAAATTTAATAAAAAAAATCCTTCAATAAATTATTGAAAAACTTTATATGATTCAGCAATTAAGGCAATAAATATATAATGTAAAGTAAATAATTTTCTTGAAATATCGAAAACATTAACCATATTATTGTTCATATGCCCGAAATAGAAAGTCTAAAAAAAATAAGAGATTATGAGGATAAATCACTACTCATAGTTGACGATGACAATCCTTTCAGAGGAAGACTAGCTAGAGCAATGGAAAAAAAAGGTTTTTTAGTAACTCAAGCTGAAGGTGTAAAAGATGGTATAGATTCATTGAAGGTCACTAAACCTGCATTTGCAGTAATAGACCTAAGACTTAATGATGGAAATGGACTTGAGGTTGTAAAAGAGATACAAAATTTAGACACTAAAAGTAGAATTATAATGCTTACAGGTTATGGAAATATACCAACTGCAGTTGCGGCTATAAAGCATGGTGCGATTGATTATTTGGCCAAACCAGCAGATGCAGACGATGTAGAAAAAGCACTTTTGGCAGATCCTAAATCTAAAGCTCAACCGCCTGAAAATCCAATGACTGCTGATAGAGTAAAATGGGAACATATTCATAGAGTATTTGAGCTATGTAATAGAAATGTATCTGAGACAGCAAGAAGACTTAAAATGCATAGGAGAACTCTTCAAAGGATACTTTCAAAAAGATCACCCAAGTAATTTTATTATTTAAAATTAAAGTACAATCAATTTATTTTTTTGTTAATTCTAAAAAGATATCTTCCAAATCTCCATCTTCGGTTAAAATATCTAAAATTTTTACATTATTTTTTTTTAAAAGGTCAATTATTTCATCAATTTTTATTTTATTTTTTTCATAAGAAAAGCTAATTTCGTTTTCTTTGAATGATAAGATTTTTAGAGAATCTAATTCGTAATTATTAGCTTCAATAGTTTTATTTATTTTAAAAGTAACTTTTTTAGTTTTAATTTTATTTATTAAATTGTTTGTGCTATCAAGTGCAACTAAATTTCCTTTATTTAGTATTCCAATTCTATTACACATTTCTTCCGCTTCTTCAAGATAATGGGTTGTTAAAATTATCGTAACCCCTTGTTTGTGCAATAGTCTTAGGTTTTGCCAAAGATTTTTTCTAAGCTCAACATCTACGCCGGCAGTAGGTTCATCTAAAAATATTATAGGAGGTTGATGAACTAGTGCTTTTGCAATTAAGAGTCTTCTTTTCATACCACCAGATAAACTTCTTGCATAACTATTTGCTTGATTTTCTAATGATACAATTTTTAAAATAGAATCTGTAATTCTATCTTTTTTATTAACACCGTAAAGACCAGCTTGTAACTCTAGTTGCTTTCGTGGTGTAAAAAAAGGATCAAGGTTAACTTCTTGTGGCACTATTCCAATAGAAGCACGAACTTGTCTAGGATTTTCATCAATATCAAAACCCCAAACATTTACTTCTCCAGAAGTTTTTATTACTGTTCCTGCCAAAATGTTTATGAAAGTTGTTTTTCCAGCTCCATTTGGACCCAATAAACCAAAAATTTCCCCTTCTTGCACGTCTAAGTTTAAATTATTAATGGCATGTATGGGTTTATTGCTTTTTTTTGAATAAATTTTATTCAAATTTTTTACAGAAATTACATTTTTTTTTTTCATTAGAAATTATACATTTATAACATTCAATGGAATTAAGATAACATAAATTAAATGAGTAAAATAAAAAAAACAGATCATTTTTACCTAATAGATGGCTCAGGTTATATTTTTAGAGCATATTATGCTTTGCCACCTTTAAGTCGTAAAAGTGATGGTTTGCCTACAGGAGCCGTTAATGGTTTTTGCAATATGTTATTTAAGTTATTAGAAGATTCAAAATCAAAAGATAATAATGAAAAACCAACTCACTTTGCTGTAATTTTTGATTCTGCAAGGAAAAATTTTAGGAATGAAATTTATTCAGAATACAAAGCCAACAGATCTGAGGCCCCAGAAGATTTGGTACCACAGTTTGAATATATAAGAAAATCTGTTGAGGCTTTTAATCTACCTTCTATTGAATTAATAAATTATGAAGCTGATGATTTAATCGCCACTTACGTTGATCAAATACTTAAAGTCGGTGCAAAAGTTACTATAGTTTCTTCAGATAAAGATTTAATGCAGTTATATAAAAAGAATGTACGAATTTATGATCCAATGAAGAGCAAATTTATTTCTTCGCAAGATATAATTAATAAGTTCGGAGTAGAATCTAATAAAGTTATTGATGTCCAATCTCTTGCTGGAGATTCTAGCGATAATGTCCCTGGTGTTCCAGGAATTGGGGTTAAAACTGCAGCCGAATTAATTAACAAGTATGGATCACTAGAAAAGTTATTAGAAAAAGCTGAAGAAATAAAACAAAACAAAAGAAGAGAAACAATTCTTGAAAATAAAGATAAGGCTAAAATAAGTAAAAAATTAGTTACCCTTAAACATGATGTGCCTGTTAAAAATAAAATTGAAGAATTCCAGCTAAAAGATGTTCAAAAAGATAAGTTGTATGATTTTTTAAGAGATATGGAATTTAATCGATTATTAAGTTCTGTGATTTCGACTTATGGGGACCCTAATACTAATATAAAAAAAAAATCGGATGCACAAATTGATGAAAAACAAGAAATTCGAAATATTAATATAAATAAAGATTATTTTAAAAATTATTTTTTAATAAGCAAATTAGATGATCTTGATAGTTGGATAAAAAAAGCGGAAGAAAATGGTGAGGTCGCAATCGATACTGAGACGACTTCGATAAATCCTCAAACTGCAGATTTAGTAGGAATTTCTTTAAGTTCTGAAATTGGAAAAGCTTGCTATATTCCTTTAGGTCATGATTCGGAACTTTGTTTAAAAAAAAAAGAAGTTATTAATAAATTAAAAACACTACTTGAAGACCCAAGTGTAAAAAAAATAGGACAGAATATTAAATTTGATTTTATAGTTTTATATCACCAGGGCGTTATTATGAATTCAATGGAGGATACAATGCTAATGTCTTATGTTTTAGATGCTGGAAAAAATAGACACAATATGGATACCTTGTCAGAAATTCATCTTAATCATAAAACAATTTCTTATAAAGAGCTTGTAGGATCCGGCAAGAAACAAATAAACTTTAAAGATGTAGATGTATTAAAAGCAAAAAATTATGCAGCAGAAGATGCAGATGTAACTTATAGATTATATAAAATTTTTGGAAAAAAACTTAAATCTGAAAAGTTAACAATTATTTATGAGCTTTTTGAAAAACCTTTAATTAAAATTCTAGCTTTTATGGAGATTGATGGAATTAAAATAGATAAAAAATTTTTAAGAAGTTTATCCGATAAATTTGAAAAAAGAATAAATGAATTAGGAAAAGAAATTTTTAAAATTTCAAAAAAAGAATTTAATATTGCTTCAACAAAGCAGCTCGGAGAGGTAATGTATAATGAACTTAAAATTGCATCTTTAAAAAAAACTAAAAAAGGAAGTTTTGCCACAAGTGCAAATGTATTAGAAGATTTAGCTTATAAAGGGCACAAACTTCCACAGTTAGTTTTAGACTGGAGACAAATGTCAAAGCTAAAAAATACTTATTCAGATTCTTTACCAGAATTTATAAACTCTAAAACAGGAAGAGTTCATACATCTTTTTTATTGGCAGCTACTACCACAGGAAGATTAGCTTCTAGTGATCCCAATTTACAAAATATTCCAATTAAAACAGAAGATGGAAAATATATAAGGAAAGCGTTTATAGCAGAAAATGGAAATATTTTGGTTTCTGCTGATTATAATCAGATAGAAATGAGAATTCTTGCAGATTTAGCA
>MDTC01084990.1_pt1 | contig 12323 bp, 8 predicted proteins | sample 811181 | NCBI WGS metagenome assembly MDTC01 (sample SAMN05326644, study PRJNA326480) | marine metagenome | isolation source: seawater | place: Pacific Ocean: North | collected 2011
AAACCAGCCATACTTATCATAAAGGATTGACCTGCTAATGCGGCACTCTTGTGAGTAATTACTCTAACATCACTTTTACTTACCTCTCTGTATGTTGGTTTAAACAATCCATATATTTTTGAACTTAATTTTTTAAAAAAATTAATAAAACCAAAGGAATCAAAATATACCACTGGAACCATTTTTTCGTAGTAAAATAATGCTTTTTTTTCTTTTTTTGGATCTGGTATTTTCTTCTTCGAAAAGGATTTTTTTATGTTATCTATATTAGATTTAAGCCTTTTTCTCCATAGATCTTTTCTTACAGCAATTACAACAAGCTGATCTGCAGTTTTGGCAGCAGGTTGAGAAAAACATGCTTTAATAATTTTTTCTTTGTTATCATTACTTATTATGTGATGAAACTCCCATAGTTGCATGTTACTACTAGATGGTGACAAGGTCGCTTGAGAAATACATTTTTTTATGTTATTTATATCAATTGATTTATTTGCATCATATAATCTTACTGACCTCCTAAATTCTATTGCTTGACTTACTGATTTTTCTTTCATTTAAATAATTAAAATAATCGCAAACTTTTGCAAATATCATCAATTTTAATCTATTTAATTTTTTTTTGCTTTTAAATGACTTTGGATTTTATCATTAAATTACCATAAAATATTGAAAACCAATTATTTGAAATAAAAAAATAGAATTTAGACATAGTAGTAATTTTATTTAATTTTGTCCTTTGATTAATTGTTAGATTATTTTTGAAATCTAATTCATTATGAGCATAAATAAATATAGTAAAAATGTCACTCAAGATGCTACCCAGCCAGCAGCACAAGCAATGCTTCATGCCATTGGTTTGAGCGAGGATGACTTCAAAAAACCCTTCATTGGAATTGCGAGCACTGGATATGAGGGTAATCCTTGTAATATGCACTTAAATGAATTATCACTTTACATTAAAAAATCAATTGAAACTAATAGTAAAATGATTGGATTGATTTTTAATACAATTGGAGTTAGTGATGGAATTTCAATGGGAACATCTGGAATGAGATTTTCACTTCCCTCAAGAGATATTATTGCAGATTCAGTTGAAACAGTAGTTCAAGCTATGTCTTATGATGGGGTTGTTACCGTTGTTGGTTGTGATAAAAATATGCCAGGTGCTCTTATGGCCATGATTAGGTTGGACAGACCAAGTATACTTGTTTATGGTGGAACGATAGCGTCAGGATGTCACAATGGAAAAGAATTGGATGTAGTTTCAGCTTTTGAAGCTTGGGGTGAAAAAGTAGCTGGTACAATTGATGAAAAAGAATATAAAAATATAATCAAAAAAGCTTGCCCTGGAGCAGGTGCTTGTGGAGGAATGTATACTGCAAATACTATGGCCTCCGCTATTGAAGCACTTGGAATGTCTCTCCCTTACAACTCATCTAACCCAGCTGTTGGAAAAGAAAAGATATCTGAGAGTAAAATTTTAGGTGAATCGATGTATAATATCTTAAAAAATGATATAAGGCCTTCCGACATAATAACAAAAAAATCAATTGAAAATGCCTTAAGATTAATTTCAGTTTTAGGTGGATCAACTAACGCGGTATTACATTTTTTAGCTATTGCTAAAGCGGCAAAAATAAATATTTCAATTGACGATTTCCAGAGAGTTAGTGATAAAACTCCTTTCTTAGCTGATTTAAAACCAAGTGGAAAATTTTTAATGAAGGATCTTCATACAATTGGAGGAGTCCCAGGGGTTTTAAAGTTTATGTACAAAAACGGAATGATTCATGGTGACTGTTTAACTGTTACTGGAAAAACAATTGCGGAAAATTTAAACAACGTAAAAAGTCTTGATAAAAATCAAAAAATAATTCGCCCAATTAATAATCCTATTAAATCTTCAGGACACATAAGAATTCTGAAAGGTAATCTAGCACCTAAAGGATCAGTAGCGAAAATCACTGGTAAGGAGGGACTTATTTTTAAAGGACCAGCAAAAGTATTTAATGGTGAATTTCAGGCTAATAAAGCCATATCTGATGGATTAGTCAATAAAGGTGATGTGGTTGTAATTCGTTACGAAGGCCCCAAAGGTGGGCCTGGAATGCCTGAAATGTTAAAACCAACTGCAGCTATTATGGGGGCTGGATTAGGAAATAGTGTGGCATTAATTACTGATGGAAGATTTTCTGGAGGAACTCACGGTTTTGTTGTAGGACATATAGTTCCAGAAGCCCAAGAAGGAGGTCCTATTGCTCTTTTAAATAACGGAGATTTGATAACAATTGATGCTGAATTAAATAATATTAGTGTTAATTTGTCCGAAGAGGAGTTTAAATCAAGAAGATTGAAATGGACTAAACCAGATTATAAGTTTAAAAGTGGTGTTTTGTATAAGTATATAAAAAATGTTAGCGATGCATCTAATGGATGTGTAACTGACGAATTTTAGTTTATGGATGATAAAAAAGTAAATATTTCAGGTGCAGAAGCTGTTATTAGATCACTAATCGCAGAGGATGTTGATTTAATTTATGGTTATCCTGGTGGAGCAATTATGCCAGTTTACGATGAATTATATAAGTTTCAAGATAAACTTCATCATGTTTTGACCCGACATGAGCAAGGTGCAGTTCACTCAGCACAAGGCTTTGCCAGAACCTCAGGAAAAGTAGGAGTGGCCATAGCAACATCTGGACCTGGAGCGACCAATCTTGTCACCGGAATAGCTGATGCACAGATTGATTCAACTGCAATTGTTTGCATTACTGGACAGGTTGCATCACATTTATTAGGTTCAGATGCCTTTCAAGAAACTGACATTATTGGTATATCTACTCCAGTTACTAAATGGAATTATCAAATAACAAAAGCTAGTGAAATACCTACTATAATTGCTAAGGCTTTTTATATTGCAAAATCGGGCCGACCTGGTCCTGTGCTTATCGATATTACTAAAGATGCTCAATTTGATAGTTTTAATTTTTCCTATAAATATTGTTTGGGTATAAGAAGTTATAAACCTGAACCTGAAATAGAATTAAATATTATAAAAGATGCTGCAAAAATTATAAATAATTCTAAAAAGCCAATGATTGTCTGGGGTCAAGGAGTCATACTTGGTGAAGCGGAAAATGTATTTAAAAGGTTTATTGAAATGTCAGGTATACCTGCTGTTTGGACTATTCTAGGCGCGTCAGCAATCCCAACTTCACATCCATTAAACAAAGGGATGGTTGGTATGCATGGTAACTATGGCCCAAATATTTTAACAAACGAATGTGATGTTTTAATTGCCATTGGTATGCGTTTTGATGATAGAGTAACAGGTAATTTAAAAACATATGCTAAACAAGCAAAAATAATTCATTTTGAAATTGATCCAGCTGAGGTAAATAAAAATGTACAAGTAGATTTAGCCATTTTGGGTAACTGCAATAAAAGTTTGAATGCGATTTTACCCTACATTAAAGATAACGACCACTCTTCGTGGGTCAGTGAATTTGACTCATTAATGAAAATAGAGAAAGAAAAGGTTATCAAAGATGATCTGTTTCCAAAAAAAGAAGGATTAACGATGGGAGAGTCAATAAATGCAATAAATAAAGTTACAAATGGTGATGCAATTATTGTAACTGATGTTGGTCAACATCAAATGGTGGCATGTAGATATGCTGAATTTACAAAATCCAAAAGTAATATTACATCAGGAGGCCTCGGAACAATGGGTTTCGCTCTACCTGCAGCTATAGGAGCTAAGATGGGAGCTCCAAAACGTGAAGTCATAGCGGTTATTGGTGATGGAGGATATCAAATGACAATTCAAGAATTGGGAACTATATTCCAAAATAAACTAGCTGTTAAGATTGTTGTTTTAAACAATGATTTTTTGGGTATGGTGAGACAATGGCAGCAAATGTTTTTTGAAAAAAGATATGCATCAACTGAAATGGTAAATCCTGATTTTGTTGCCATTACTAAAGGATACTACATAAAGTCAGAAAGAGTCTCCGAAAGAAAACATTTAGATGCTGCAATAAATAGAATGCTAGCAAATGATGAGCCTTATTTTCTTGAAATTTGTGTTGAAAAAGAAGCTAATGTATTTCCTATGATTCCTACTGGGGCCTCTGTTTCAGATATAAGATTATCATAAATGAAAAAGAAACAAACTTATACAATATCGATTTACTCTGAAGATAATATTGGTTTATTAAATCGTATTTCCGCGATTTTTTTAAAAAGACACATAAATATTGAAAGTTTTTCAACATCATTGTCGGAAATTGAGGATGTTTTTAGATTTATTATAGTTGTGAACATTTCTCCAGATCAAATAAAAAAGATTGTGCTACAAATCGAAAAACAAGTTGACGTAATTAAGGCTTTTTTTCATACCGATAATGAAACTATATACCAAGAGTCTGCATTGTACAAGGTTAAATCAAGTTCTCTTTTCGAAGAAAGACATATTCAAAACGTAATTAAAGAAAGTCATGCAAACATTGTTACAGTTTCTCCTGAATACTTTGTAATAGAAAAAACTGGTTTCAGACACGAAACTGAAGACTTAAGAATAAAGTTAGTAGAATATGGGCTCCTTCAATTCGTTAGATCTGGGAGAATCTCAGTCACTAAATCAAAGATGGGAATTTCAGAAATTCTTAATACTTTTAAAAATCAAAATCAAAATCAAAATTAACATTATGGCTAATTATTTTAATCAGTTAACATTAAGAGAAAAAATCCAGCAATTAGGCAAATGTAGATTCATGAATTCTTCTGAATTTTCTGATGGAATTAATGCAATTGAGGGTAAAAAAATTGTTATTGTTGGTTGTGGAGCTCAAGGTTTAAATCAAGGACTTAATATGAGGGATTCTGGGTTAGATATTTCTTATGCTTTAAGAGCTGGAGCTATTAACCAAAAAAGAACATCATATTTAAATGCCACAAGTAATAATTTTAATGTTGGTACTTATGAGAAAATGATTCCAAATGCTGATATTGTAATAAATCTTACTCCTGACAAAAATCATACATCAGTAATTAATTCGATAATGCCATTGATGAAAAAAAATTCAACAATATCCTATTCACATGGTTTTAATATTGTTGAAGAAGGGATTAGTATCAGGGAAGATATAACTGTAATTATGGTTGCTCCCAAATGTCCAGGTTCTGAGGTGAGGGAGGAGTTTAAAAGAGGCTTTGGTGTTCCCACTCTTATTGCAGTTCATCCAAATAATGACCCAAAAAAAATTGGCTTAAATCAAGCTAAAGCATATGCTGTAGCAACTGGTGGTCATAAAGCTGGTGTTTTAGAATCTTCATTTGTGGCTGAGGTTAAATCTGATTTAATGGGGGAACAAACTATTCTATGTGGAATTTTGCAGACTGGATCTATTTTATGTTTTGATAAAATGGTAGCAGAGGGAGTTGATCCTCACTTTGCATCCAAATTAATTCAATATGGTTGGGAGACTATTACTGAGGCATTAAAGCATGGAGGAATAACAAATATGATGGATAGATTGTCCAACTCATCAAAGGTTAAAGCTTTTGAGCTTTCAGAAGAGTTAAAAGTTATTTTAAAACCACTTTTTATAAAACATATGGATGATATTATGTCTGGTCATTTTTCAAAAACAATGATGGAAGATTGGTCAAATGACGACAAAAACCTTTTGAGTTGGAGGTCGTCTACTGCTGAGACTTCTTTTGAAAAGACTTCACCAACTAAAGAAGATATTGATGAGCAAGAATATTTTGATAAAGGTATTCTGATGGTTGCATTTGTTAGAGCTGGAGTTGAATTAGCTTTTGAAACTATGGTTGATTCTGGAATAAAGGAGGAATCTGCATATTATGAGTCATTACACGAAACTCCTTTAATTGCAAATACAATAGCTAGAAAAAAATTATTTGAAATGAATAGGGTGATTTCTGATACTGCTGAATATGGCTGCTATTTATTTGATCATGCTGCAAAACCTCTACTAAAACCTTTCATGGAAAAGATAAAAATTGACGTAATCGGTAAAACATTAAATACAGTTAATTCGCAGGTTGATAATCAAAAACTTATATCCATAAATGAAGTGATACGTTTTCATCCTATTGAGCTAATAGGATATGAACTAAGAGAATCAATGACCGCAATGAAAAAAATCTAAATGAGTTCTTTACCTAGTTTATCTGGAGTAAAAAATGCAGCTCGAGTTATAAAGGATATTATAGAAGAAACTCCTTTTCAGTTCAATGAAAGAATATCCAACGAACTTAATTGCAATGTCTACTTAAAAAGAGAAGATCTTCAACAAGTGAGATCATTTAAAATTAGAGGTGCTTATAATAAGATTAATTCTATAGTAGTCAAAGCAAGAAAAAATGGTGTTGTTTGCGCTAGTGCTGGAAATCACGCTCAAGGTTTTGCGTTAGCATGTAGTTCACTTAGGATTCAAGGTCAAGTTTATATGCCAACAACAACACCCAAACAAAAAATTGAACAGGTAAAAACTTTTGGAAAAAATTATGTTAAGGTTGAATTAATTGGAGATTTTTTTGATGATTGTCAATCAATTGCAATTGATTTTGCAAAACAAAATAATAAAATTTTTATTCATGCCTTTGATGATATTAAGGTCATTGAAGGGCAAGGAACCACAGCCTTAGAAATATTAAATCAATTTGATAAACAGCTTGATTATTTATTTGTTCCAATTGGAGGGGGAGGATTAATTTCAGGTGTATTAACTGTTTTCAAAGAATTATCTCCAAAAACTAAAATTATTGGAGTTGAGCCTTCAGGGGCTAAAGCTATGAAGAAGTCATTAGAAAAAGGAAAGCTTTACACACTAACTAAGATAGATAAGTTTGTTGATGGTGCTGCAGTTAAAAGGGTAGGAGAATTGACTCTAAAATGCTGTAAAAAATATTTAGATGAAATAATTCATGTGCATGAGGGTAAAATTTGTAAAACTATACTTGATTTATATAATAAGGACGGAATTGTTTCAGAACCAGCCGGCGCACTCGGAATTGCTGGATTAGAAGTATATAGCCATAAAAAAATAAAAAATAAAAATGTTGGTGTTTTTATTTGTGGAGGGAATAATGATTTCTTCCGTATTTCCGAAATTAAAGAAAGAGCATTACTTTATGCTAAATTAAAACATTATTTCATTTTAAAATTCCCTCAAAGATCTGGTGCGTTAAAAGATTTTTTAAATAAAGTCTTAGGACCAAATGATGACATAACCTTTTTTGAATATTCCAAAAAAAATAGTCGGACAAATGCGCCTGCAATAATTGGTATAGAATTAAAAAAACAAGATGACCTGAAACCTTTGGTTGAAAAGATGAAAAAATATAATTTCTTTGGAGAACACATTAATAATAAGCCAGATTTATTTCAGATTTTTTTAGAAAATACCTAAATAATTTTCAAATCTTTTTTATTACATGAAACTTGTATTGAAAATAGCATTAGAGAGTAACCTGTTTGTTCCATACCAAAAGGCTCTAAACTGAGTGTTATCTGTAAACAATAAAATTTTTCCTGAACCAATTTTTCTTATTTTAAATGGAACACTTTTTTTCAAAATTTCCAGGTTTGGTTGGGATATGTATCCATTTAATAAGGGTTGTGAAGAATACCTAATCGGGTTATCAAATAGATCTTTTTCAGGTTTCAAAAATATTGTTGAGTTTCTAAAAACAGGCAATGTTGAATTATTTATTCCAAAGTTAATGGGGTGACTCCTATCCAATTCGGTTTCAAAGATTGATCCACTAATTAGCTGTGCTCCATAGAAGTTATCTTTTTGATCAAAGTTAACGTTTGAGGGCTTTAATTCATTTTTAAAAAAATCTAGTTTTATAATTTTTTTCTCATCTAACCATTTTATTGATGATCTAAATGCAATTAGGTTTCCACCATTAGATATGTAAGAGGTAATTTTACTAGAATCAATATTTTCTCCTGAATAATCAGGAAGAATTATATGTGAGTATTTATCTAAATTTAATTTGTCAATGTTATTAACATCAATTTTAGTAATAGGTATATTGTATTTTATATCAAAAAGATGCCAAATTTCTCCAGCGTCATAACTTCTTACTCCATCCCCAACAATCAGTCCAATTTTAGGTTTTTCAATTGTTTTGAATTGATCTGACCCTAAATCAATCCCTTCAGTAGCTCCAGTTTTTAAACCATATATTTTTAAAGAGTTTTTAGAGGCAATATCACTAATTAAATCATAAATTTGATTACTATTTAAGGATTGATTTTTTACAGAGACTAAATATGTCCCATAGTCATATGACTTTCCATCAAGCTTAAATGGTTTCAATCCAATCTTAACTCTTAATCCTTTATTTAATAGATAATATAATGCTCTAGGAGTAAAGTAGCCATTCCCCTCAAACAGATATGCATATTCAACTTTTTTATCTACAATTCCAATGGGATGAATTAAGTCTTGTATTTCCTCACCTACTATATCTTTAGATTTAGAATAATCGAAGTTAACATTAAATGAGTGTTGGAAAGACCAGGCTGAAACATCATAAAACAAACTGTCTTCAAATTTTGTTTGTTTATTAAACATAGCTTTAATCAACCTGATTTTTTTTTGATTTAATGGAATCGCAATGCTATTTTTCTTTAAATATGTTTTTCCGTTTAAATTTAAATCTTTACTGATTCTATGAATTTTCACCTTGTGTAATTTCAATATTTCTCCTAAATGATAAGTTGTTGCGGGATCTTTAGGTGCCTCAAAAATTAAAGAATTAAATTTTTCCTTTAAACCTAAACTTCTTGATTTTCTGTAAAAACTTCTGTAATAATTTAAAATTTCAGTTCTCATTTCATTGCAAGCTTTCCAGGTGGAGAAAATAGTAGTTAGTTGGTTTCTTATAGTAAATGGAAATGTTAAAATTCCATTATCACTGTTTTGAACATGTCCTCTCGAACTGCCTTGTTCAAATAAAATACCAATACTTCCGTTGACATCAGGATAGGTTGAACCTTTTCCATAATAAAAATCATCATAGTCTTCTTCAGAATAATATAAAGACCCTATTTTATTCAAAGCATTAGCATGATAAGTTCCTATTTTTTTTGTTAGTTTTTGATTCATATCAGGTGTTAATGGATTAACTCTTGATGGTATTCCAGGCTGAAAGAAAAAAGTAGAATTGGTACCCATTTCATGATGATCAGTAAGTATATTTGGCAACCATTCAGTAAAAGACCTAATTCTTACCCTTGATTCTGGTAGTTGAACAGGAAGCCAGTCTCTATTAAGATCAAACCAATAATGATTTGTTCTTCCTTGTGGCCAATTTTCATTGTACTCCCTATCTTGATTATCTGGATTAATTATCATATTTCTGTTGCTGTTTGTCCATTGAGAAAATCTTTGTAATCCATCTGGATTGTAGCATGGGTCAAATAAAATAATTGTATTTTTTAATAATTCTTTTGTTTTCTCTGAGTTACTCGCAGCTAAATGGTAAGCCGCTATAATTCCTGCATTAGCTCCACTTGGCTCATTCCCATGTATAGAAAACCCTTGATAAATTACTATCGGCATTTGACTGGTATTCAACTTATCACTATTAATATCTGATAAAGCAAGATGTCTTTCTTTTATTAAATCAATATTTTTATGATTTTCAGGGTCTGTTATAGTCAATAAAATTAAGGGCCTGTTTTCATATGTAGAACCTCTATTTTCAATAGTAATTCTGTCTGATTTGGACGCTAGTATATACATATATTGTAGAAGTTTGTCATGACTAACATGCCATTCTCCCACTTGATAGCCTAAAATAGATTCAGGTTTTGGTATTTCAGAGTTGTAGTCATTTTTTGAACCTAGATAATAATCTAAAGAGACCTGTCCAGATAAATTCAAAAAACTTATAAAAAATAAAATTAAAGCATATCGTTTCATAAAAGTATTAAACAAAAAATAATTTTAGTATTTAAACCTCATTGAAGTCAACATCCGAAAATTCAGAATCCTCATTATTATCGTCAGATTTTGTAGGTATGTAATCTTTTTGATGTCTTTCACTAATAACTTCGTCTCCTTTTTCAGATATTATAAAGTCTGTCATTTCCTCAAAGTTATTTTTAAAATCATTAAAATCCTCCTTGTATAGATAAATTTTATGTTTTTTGAAATGAAATGAGCCATCTTCATTGGTAAATTTTTTACTCTCGGTAATAGTCAAATAATAGTCTCCTGCTTTTGTTTCTTTTACGTCAAAAAAATAGGTTCGTCTCCCTGCTCTTTGAATTTTAGAATTTATTTCTTTATTTTCTCCTTCTTGATACATTATAATTTTTATTTGGTTGATCAAAATTGCAATAAATAATTTAACATAACAAATTATTTTTTTTATCTAATTTGTTTATTATATAATTCTTTGTAGTATTTATTTAATTTCATTAAGTCTTCGTGATTTCCTTTTTCAATTATTAATCCATTTTTTACAACTAAAATTTTATCAGCTGTTTTTACTGATGATACTCTATGACTGACAATTAATTTTGTTTTTTTGCCAAATTTTGATCCTAGATTATTTAAAATATTTTCTTCTGTATTTGTATCAACTGAAGAAAGACAATCATCTAGTAAAATCACATCTGGATCTTTTAGTAATCCCCTGGCAATTGATATTCTTTGAATTTGTCCTCCGGATAAATTTATTCCGCGTTCACCTAATATAGTATCAAAACTCAAATTTAACTCCTTTATCTCTTCGTATATAGAAGCGCTCTTGCAAGCTTCCATAATTTCAGTAATTTTAGCTTCAGGTTTTCCAAATTTTATGTTATCTGCTATTGTATCTGAAAAAAGAAAAGGGTTTTGAGGAACGTAGCTTATTATTTTTCTAATATTTTTTAATTTAAATGAAGAAAGAGATTTGTTGTTGATTAAAATTCTTCCGCTACTGGGCTCATATAATCTTATTATTAATTCAAAAATTGATGTTTTTCCTGAACCAACAGGGCCAATAATTCCTATAGTCTCTCCTTTATTAACTTTAAATGATAAATTTTTCAAAGCCTCAATTCTAGTATCAGAATATTTTAGTTTAACATTTTTAAATTCTAAAGATTCAAACTTTATTTTTTGATTATTTATTCCATCTTTAATTTCCGTTTTTTCCTTTAAAAACTTATTTATTCTTTTTTGAGAAGCCTCAGCTTGCTGAACAATTGACGTTAGCCACCCAACAACTGTAACTGGCCAAGTTAACATATTAACATAAATAATAAATTCTGCAAGTACCCCAATCTTAATTTCATTTCTCATGTACTGAATACCTCCAATATATATAACAATTAAATTTGAAGCTCCAATTAACAATAACATAAGGGGAAAAAACCATGCTTGAAGCTTAACAAGATTCATATTTTTATTTCGGCTTTTATTGGAAATTAAATCGAATTTTGATTCTATCTTTTCTGCTAAATTATATGATTTTATAACTGTGATTCCCGTGAACATTTCTTGTGTAAATGAAGATAATTTTGATAACATTTCTTGAACAATTGTACTTCTATGGTGAATGGCTTTATTTAATTTATAAATCAAAAAAGAAAGTATAGGGAGAGGAATAAGTGTGTAAAGGGTTAATTTTGGTGCAATTGAAACCATGTAAGCTATTACAACAACAAAAAGAGTTATTATATTGATACTATACATTATTGCTGGTCCAAAATACATTCTAACTTTTCCAACATCCTCACTAATTCTGTTCATCAAATCCCCTGTTCTATTTACTTTATAAAATGTTTGAGATAATTTTTGGTATTGTATAAAAATTTCATTTTTAAGATCAAATTCTATAAATCGTGAAACATTTATTATTGCTTGTCTCATTAAAAAAGTAAAAAAACCAGAAAAAAAGGCAGTTCCAATAATTATTGATATGTAGATTAAAAGTGTTTTCTGTAGATTTTCAATATCTAAATTTTCTTTATTTTTTAGAAAATCTTCCACTGCATTCAACGATTTTCCGATTAACCTTGGGGCGACTAGAGAAAAAATTCTTGCTATGACTGTAATAAAAATTCCAAAAAGTAGTTTTGATCTATATTTATAAAGATATTTATTTAAATATTTTAATTCTTTCATCTAAATTCTTTCATTTCAAAGTTAATTAATTAGAGATCTCTATTTTAGCCTATTTAATTTAATAAATTTATCGTTATTGGAATTAAATTCAATCAATATTAAAGTTTTTAGTTAAATTTGCAAACTCTTTTATTGTTAATGAGTTTTAAAGAGCTT
>MDTC01270120.1_pt1 | contig 12323 bp, 13 predicted proteins | sample 811181 | NCBI WGS metagenome assembly MDTC01 (sample SAMN05326644, study PRJNA326480) | marine metagenome | isolation source: seawater | place: Pacific Ocean: North | collected 2011
CAAATAATCCGACTGAAGAAGAAGTCGTTGAAGAAGAGGAGGAAGGTTCTCCGGATACGCCAACAGGACCACCATCAGGGCCGCCTTCTGGCCCTCCCTCGGGACCGCCAAGCGAACCTCCCTCTGAATCACCAGAACAGGAACCTGAAGAAGCTGTCGAAGAACCTGAAGAAGTCGTTGACGAGTTTGTTGAAAAAGAGATTCCAGAGATTTTTGAAAAAGAGATTCCAGAAATTGTTGAGCAAACAGAAGAACCTCAAGGATTCGTCGAAGAACCTGCGATTGAAGAAGCCGAGGAGCAAGAGTCTTCTGAGACTGTTGAACAAGAAATCCTTCCTGAATTAACTGAACAACAGATGCTTGCTGAACAAGAAATTGCTCGGCTAAACGCAGAGGTAGAACGTTTGCGCCAATCCATGGCTGGGGCTGCAGAAGTCATTGAGGAACTTGAAACACCCCCAATGCCACCTGCAGTCATCGAAGATATTGTCATCGGTGCTTACATTGTAAGTGATTTTGCTCGACTTGCACGACAACTCGATAGAGAACAATTAATCCGGGCTACGATGGGTACCATCGCAATGCTCCACCCTGAGAATCTTGGAATTATGATTTCAACACGCAACCGAACCATGCTCCCACGTCTCGATGAACGAGGATTGTGCGCTGGCTTACTCGGACAACCAAATCCACCACGCGGCGCACCACAAGACTGGCGAATCATGGAAGTCATTCTCGCATCAGTGAGTATGGTGACCGGTGGCCCTGCAGCCGTGATTCACTCGCATGGAGCATCTACAACCGCTGTCAGCAGTGAGAAAGATTTGGTACTCGTTCAACCGATTGACGTGATTGGCAAGGAACAAATTGGTAAAGTCATCATTGTCGACCCAGATGAAGATAACCCTGAAGATTTCCTCGGACAAGTGCTCGAAGCGCTCAAACAGGGCGGGATGCGATGTGTTGTCGTACGAGGCAAAGGCGCTTATGCAGTCGGTGCCGATCTTGACCAAGCTTGGGCAAATGCAGCAATGCTAGAACACAGCATGAAGATTGTGCTGCTCGCTCGTCAAGCAAACCTCAAGATTTGATTTTTTCAACAAAGACTTGAAGATAATCGTCTTTGACTCGTGTGTCGTAGATTTTCAAGTCTTTTTGCTTGGAAAGTTTCCCCAATAGTTTCCCATAAGGAGGAAACAAAGGAAAAGGAGACCATTCTTTGACTGCACCGTCTTCAAGATGGTAGGTCGATTGATGTAAGGGGCAGCGGACACAGCCATCTTTGATTTTACCACCCCACGCCAAGGGCCATCGCATGTGACGGCACAACCCCTCGGTGGCAAAGTATTCATCACCAAGTTGGCCAACCATGACTGTTTTAAGGCCAAATGTTACCATTTTGGTTTTTCCAGGTTTCAAGCGTTTTGTCTTCAGTGCATTCTTCCAAGCCATGTGATCACCCATTAATTTGAGACATGCCGCCATCGAGATGGAGTACTTGCCCAGTGAAATTATCAGGAGCATCGCATAATAACCATTCCATGGTTGAAGCGATTTCTTGACGTTGATTGATTCGTTTCAATGGTATTTTGCCAACTGCAGCCTCTCTAATCGCGTCTGAACGAAGTAATGTTTCTGCGAGTCGCGTCTCTGTCAAACCCGGCGCAACGGCATTAACACGAATGTTGCGTTGGCTGTATGTCGCTGCTGCAGAACGAACCATGGATTCAATTCCACCCTTAGCAGCAGCAATCGCTTCGTGATTCATTAAACCCAGTGTTGCGGCAACACTTGATGTGAAGACCATTCTCCCACCACCGTTTCTAAGCATCGATTTTCCAGCTACAGATAATGTCAAAAAAGCGCTAGAAAGATTGGTGTGGATCACTTCGTTAAAGGCGTCAAGGCCCAGTGCATGAGGAGGGCGTATGACCAGTGAGCCAACCAGATGAGCGACTCCGGAAATCTTTCCACCGCCATTTTCATTGGCTAATTCAACAGCCTCCTGCACAGAGTCTTTGTCCAATGCATCACCTTGTATGAAGTGGGCACCCAGTGAAACAAGGTGTTCAACGCGCTGTGCATCTCGAGCGAGAAGGGTGATAGCATGGCCTTTTTCAAGGAGTTTTGAACCGAGTTCAAGAGCAATATCGCTGCTTGCACCAACAATCAGATAGGACTGGGACATAGCCCTAATTCATCGTATGCGCATTTATACTTCTGTTTCTTAGATTAGAAAAGTGGAACTGAGAGTGAAGAAAAATACGCTAAAGGAATTAAGAACAGGATGTCACCTTCAACATCTATGGCCGATGTCACATACAGCCCTGATGGAAAATTTATGTGGACTGGTTCCGAATGGATTCCAGCACCTCCGAGTGCCTCACTTTCTGAAGAACAATCGATGTCAATCAACATGCAAGACTCTGTGATGAGTGGCGACATCATTCACAATACCATCGTCAACAACGATGCAACTGCTGTCACGTCCGCTGTTATTGAAGCCTTGAAGCAGCTTGGCGTTCTTGACCAAAATACAACACCTGCTCCGGCTTTACCGATTGAAGAAATTGAACTACCTGCTTCTTTTCAAGTTGGCGACCACGTAGAATATTACAGTCCCACCAACGCAAGATGGCTTGACCGTTGTACCGTTGTTGCAATCAACGCCGATGGAACATACTGTGTCGAAGTCCCAAAAGACACGATGGTCGAAACCAAATCAGCGGTCGTAATTGGAACCACACCGGGTTCGATTCGTCCAGCTAAGCCGCCACTCAAATCTGGTGACAGAGTTCTGGTCAATTGGAAAGATTACGGCACCTATTACCCCGGTACTGTTTCAAAGGAATATGAGAACCATACCTTCTTGATTTTATTTGACGACGGCGATATTGAAGACCAAGTTGAATGGAGCAGGATTGAACTGGCGGATGTGGATTCCAACGATGTACAGGAGTTCCTTCTGCAACAATCTTCTGAAGTAGAGGATTTAATCAAAGCGTTTGAAGTCTTTGACGAAGGAGGCACAGGTGTCATCTCTGCTCAAAAATACTTTGAAATTCTTACAGAAATGGGCGATTCGCCCTTGTCAGAAAGTGAGGTAATGGAAGAATTTGCTTCACTCGAGATTGATATGGGTGGTGAAATCGATTACCGTGAACTGGCGAAATACATGGTCGGACTTGATGAATCGATTCAACTGAAGGCTGAAGTTGTCATTCGAGATGCGGAAATAAAAGATGGCCATCTACACGGTCATGCCTACGCACACCCTAAACTCGGAGAGGGGCCTGTTCGAAGCAGTGGTATTGTCTCCATCACATACGACGAGCGAGCAACTGCCCACGTTGAAACACAAAACACGCTCTATGTCGTTGGCCCAACCGGTTGGAAAGAAATTCCTTCAGACCATCCTTTCAATGATTCCAGCAATCAGTTTTTCTCGGTTCAAGGTGCAGGTACAGACAAATGTAACGGAACATACGTCCCCGCTACAGAGTTTGATGGCGTTCTCAGTTACATTAACGGTGACGTTTTACTCCTCAGATGGCAAATGGGGAATGGAGACCAGTGGTGGTACTTGGCAGACCGTAATAGCCTTGACACAAAGCGAGGCGATTATTATCGAGTAAAGTCATCTTCAGATACGCCTCCGAGCAACGGCTGGATTGTCGATGATCAAACTGAAGGATTTGCGCCGTGTCCTACAGTAACCTCTCCAGCAGACCGATAAAAGTAAATTGAAATCGGACACCTACAAGCCCTTTGGAGTACGCCAAGGATCGTCTTCAGCAGGCAATGTGTCGTGCTCAGGCATACCAGAATTAGAATGCGTGAAAGGGGGTTTTTCCTTAACAGCCGGGGCTTGAGCGTTCTTTTTCTCAAGGTATTCTCCGCCCTTTTTACGAACAAAGGTTTCCGCAAATGCGACCAATATAAGCAGTGTAGAAAGTGCGATATGCCCTTCAAAAACATAAGCCCCAAAGGGTTGAATGAACAGCGTCTGTTCAGTAATAATATCTTGTTCTGACGTCGTTTGGAATCGATACGTTCCTGGTGTAAGTTCACCTTCCCAACCCAAATTCTCATCAGTTAAATCTCCAGACCATTGAGCAACCAGAACGTCCTTGTCATCGAATATTTTCCATTCGACAGAACCATTGTCCGAAGATAAACCTTGAAACTCAACCTCGAATACTGCGGGCATTGCCTTTTCTTGGCCAAAGACTCCGGCCAGTGTGATCACTCTCTCCTCAACGGGATGGTCGTAGTCGTTGATTTCATACGGAGCGGAATTATCTGAGATTCCAAACCAAAGAGAGTTGAGAAGAAGGAGAGCAACGGGCCACAAAATCAAGTTGAGAGTTTTGCGCTCCATAGACGCCTTTTCCCCTGTTTGTTTTTATCAGTATGTATTTCACTTGTTCAAAAAATGGCCAAACCCGAGTTCTGAAACAATTCGGCCCATCCACTGCAATTTTTGCATTTTCTTTTCGGGGTTCGTGACGCCAGACCACTGCCCAACTCGCTCAAGATTAAATCCAACAAGTTCAATTTTATCAGCATCGACACCGAGTGAAAGGACGAAACAAAGGGCTCTGTCCCCATCAGTAAACCCTCCAAAGTTGTACATTCCGGGGATGATTTGATTCACTTGGTGTGAGAGAATGAGAGAAGGAGGGGAATCAAACCGGCTCCATTTTAGAATCTTATCGGGCCATTGGTTCATGTTATCACCGTGTGCATGAACAACAATAATTTGTCCATGTGCAGCAGCATCATCAAGATAATTTGCGCCGTCAAGGTCTGAAACTACACAAGCGAGTTGAGAATAATCATCCAGGGCTCCAACGGCGCCGTCAGATGCTACAAAGACGGTTTCTTCACCGTAAGAACGCAGATTTTCAGCACTCACCGCAGCACCTATGACAACAACTTGAGCAGCATTCAAAAGTTGATTTTTTACTCTACCAAGGGTTTTTTCGCGGAGAGAATTGTTCCATTGCTCATGATCGTGAAGTGCGGACTGAAGTTGAAGTGCACTCTCAATATCGTCGGATTCAGACCATCTAAAGGCTTGGCGCACCAAGTCTTGAACCTGCAATGCACTCGGTGTTGGAGCCTCATGCATGCTTTAGCGGCAGGTCCTGTGCACATGAACCATCCGTTTGTTTGGTTGAAGTTCTTATGTTGTTGATGCGCATAGCCGTGTCATGCCCGTCCCAAGATCCCTACCGGTTCTCGATGACGAGGTGACGTTTGCTCGATACCCTTTCCTGCCCCAGGCTGGAGAGTGGATCCGTAGCATGGCCGTAGAACACAACATCGATCTAGACGAGTTACTCGATGGATCGTGGATGGAAAAAGCCCGTTCGAGGGCTCGAATTCGGTTGATTGATTCAATACAATCAAAAGAAGGTGTTGAAGTTGTAGGTGGCGATTTATTCACCGAAGAAGGACGTATCATTGAAGCCTTTTCATTTTACTATGCTCGATTGGTTGTCTGCGCTTCTGAAGACGAACGACTCATTGCAAGATGGGCTCAAGCCGAAGCGGCAAGGGCAGAACAAATTCTCATCAAAGACCACAAAAACCTCGACATTATTGCAAGAACATATATCTCTGAAATTCAATTGAGCGAGCGTCAAACCTCTCCCCTCACACCTCAAGCTTCAGCAAATTATGGTGGTGCCCTGCAGCAGCGACGTCGCTCACAATCAGGGCCTTTATGGAAAATTGGACTGAGTGATTTTATTGAGATTTGTCCCAAAATAACAGGGTCGCGTTGGAGGTTGCCGAATTGCGATGTACACGAGGGGTGGGTCACTTTGTTTGAAGAACCTCAATATGGCTCTTCAGCCAAACTTTCGCGATTGCTGCGAGAACGAATTAAAATTGGTGTCGAACAAGAAGCATTACAAAAAATGGGTGAAATCACCATGGATTTAGCAGTTCGACTTGCCGAGCCAGTGGGCATGGTTCGTAACCTCATGGCAACCAAAGCATCCGAAGCAATATCACTTGTAGGGGCTGATGAAAATGACTGGCCTCCATGTATGAGAAAGGCAGTGGCAGAACTCGCGAATGGAGTTAACTTGAATCATTTCGGCCGTCTCTTCCTTGCCTCAATGGCAGCCACCTTGGCCCTTCCAAAGGAGTCCTGTGTTGGCTTTTTCAGAGGCGCACCGGATTTCAGTGAAAGTACGACAAGCTACCAAGTAGACCACGTCTATCAACACGGATATACTCCATCTGGATGCGGGAAACTCAAGGTGAATCACAATTGCCCTGTGCTACCCGGCGATGATCGTCTATGCGACCAGCCATGGCTTGACCACCCGCTGAAGTACATTCGCGCTACTCAAAGATGGAAGGCAAAAAATCAACGCGCAGAGGCTGAAGCATTGGCCTTGGTATCAACAACAACCGAGGCTGAGAAAAAACAACCCGATTCCTCCGAATAACGGGCAATCGCGCGAAGACTTTGAAACAGGTGAGCACTTAGGTTCCTCCAACCACCGGTGAATTACAATGACACGAACGCTTGTTTTGACAGTTGACCGAGATAATGATCTCGGCCTTAAAACAGGTATTCGGGGGCCGGTTGTTGGCCGTAGGCAAGTCATGGCAGCAGCCTTGAAACTCGGCATCGCCGACCCTGAAGAAAGCGATACAAATGCCATGTTAGGGGCGCTATCTCAGCACGATAATCTAGTGGAAAATAATTCCGAAGAAGAGGAAGTTGAGGTTGCAATCTTGACTGGAGATGAACGTGTAGGCATACGATCAGACCGAGCAGTTGCTGCCCAGTTAGAAGAAGTTGTAGCCGCATTTCAACCCGACAAAGCCATCCTTGTCACCGATGGAGCTGAGGATGAGTCCGTCTTACCAATTCTTCAATCGCAAGTTCGTATTGACCATGTTGAGAAAATTATTGTGAAACAATCAAAGGGTATTGAAGGAACATATTACTACATTGTCAAAGCACTTGAAGACCCGAAATGGCGCTCAAAAATTATGATTCCTGTTGGACTGGTTCTGGCCCTTTTTGGACTCGGAATCATGCTGCCAAACGAAATTGGCGGGGTTGTAATCGGCGGTTTACCATTGGTGACCGGCCTGTATTTACTCAGCAAAGGTGCCGGAATTGAAGCCACTGTCAACAAAGTGATTCAAGAAATGAGGGACAATGCTGATGCCGCTATGTTCTCTTCTTTGCTCTGGACTGCTACCGTTTTCAGTGCCATTTTTGCAGTTGCGGAAGGCTACAGAGAATACAATCTCCAAGAGTCTACAGTTGTCTCCTCCGTACTGTGGCTGGAAGTAATACACTCCGCTCTCGCTTGGATTGTCATCGCATTCCTGACCTCGACCGCAGGATTCTTACTTTTGAGACTAAAGCGTGGTTCTTTTTCAGGCAGATTACTTATCCTCGGTATATTTGCAATGGTGGTCTATTCCTTCGTCGACACTGCTCTCGTGATTTCAACTCGAGTCCTGCGTGGTGAATCGTATGAATTCAGCGTCCAAGAAATCATCAATGACTTGCAATATCCAATGATTTGGGTCGTTGTATTGTGGATGGCAATGACCATTGTTCGTTCTTTGAGAACTCGTCAAGCCCAAACAGAACGTTACTGGGGAATTTGAAGTCACAGGATAAACTTCGGCATCTTACGAGCCATCGTGTTGTGCCCTACTACTCCAATGAGTGCACCTTTTCGATCAATAACACCGATTTGATTCAAATCATGAGCGAGCATCAATGCTCCGGCTTTGAGGAGCGGGGTTGATTCAGTCACCGTAATTGGAGGCTGGTTGACAAGTTGTTGGGCAGGAATATCGTGCATCCAAGCAATGTCCCGGTTGACTGTTTTCTGAGCAATAATCTTCAGAACATCGACTGCGTGAATTCTACCTTGAGGCGCACCCTCGGCATTGATGACAAAGATATGGTCCCAATTATTGCCTGTCAAACTTTCAATCACTTCGACCATGGAACTGTCTTCCCAAATCCAGTGCGGATGAGACATGGTTTCCCCACATGTGATGGAGCGGGCGGACGCTGAACGCTCAGTCGCTGACATCTGTGACAATGTTTTCCGGGTGAGTTTTCTGTGCTTGGATTGGGCCATTTGAGGGTCTCCTTCATTCCGCCGGCGACCGCGCATGCTTTTCAAGGGTTTCGACCACATGATATCTTCCACATCCAAGTTTACGGTTTCCGGCATCCGGCAAATCCAGTCGACTCAATATAAGTGAACACTGAAAACACAGAAGTTCGTGAGTTGACTATGGCAGACGTCCCAGAGCATGAAATTACGGCTTTACGGGCTCTTTCAGGCTATGAACAAATGCTTGAAATTGATCGAATCACGAAACAATATGGAATCACCGAAGCAGAGGTTCTCCAACACATGACGCCTTCAATCGATTCTCGCCCTGATGTGTCGTCTTTCATACCCGAGAGCAAGGAGGCACCGGTGCTCCCTTCAACTGCAAATGTACTGGATAAATCCAACTTTCGTTTTGAGTATGACCCGTCTGCTGAAGCAGCACAGAGGCGCTCTTCAATAGCACAAGCAATTCTCTGCCCAGGGTGTGGAGTTGCACTGGGAATTCCCGATGTTCGCCCAATCAAAGTGACATGTCCTGAATGCCTTCAACAAACAGTTTTTGATGCGTAAGCGTTGAATTGATGAACAAGAGGGGAGAGGCGAAACCATGGACGCTCGTTCTCCACGACTTTGGCCCTACACGCCAACAAATTCTCCTGTAGCATTACCTCAGGAATGTGTTTTCTTTTCCTCGACGAGCGTTGTTCCATTGCAGTTCCCCACAAAAGGAGGCGATGGGGTATTGGAAGGTTCAGAGCTCCAAGCGTATTGTGCTCAATTTTCAAGTGAGAAGGGGACTGTCGAGCAGTTACTTAGCGAACATAACGCTCCTTCAATGGATGAACGAAGGCCTTTCCTTTTACTAGGGGAATTAGCCAATCCTTACCGCTTACAAGATATAGGAATCGGGCCAATGCCAATTTACACTGTGAGACTTTCAAGCCTGTGCAGAACCTATGCAGATGGACTGGATAGCCGTGAAGTAATACCTGGCGTACACCACATCACATTAGCACGAACGCAAGGCTGGTGGGAACAATCACACCTTGCTATGGCTACCCTTAATCAGATGAAGGAAATGGTTGTCTGGCTTGATCAGGGCCGAAAAGGAACCTGGAAACCCGTCAAGCCTGCTGAAGGAATGTTGCATTTTGAAAATGGTGAATTGGCACCTCCATCGGTGGAACACATTTCTTGGGATGGGAATGTCGAGGTGATTACGCAACAAGCGCCGGCATTTAGTGGCTTACAAATTGATTTGAAAAGCGTCATGGTGCCCATTCATGTTCAGCACGGCTGCTATGATAACCGCGGTCGTTTAGCCCGATGCGTACACATCGCTCAACGAGATTTTCATGAGAATATGTTCAGAAGAGGCTCATCGAAAAAATGGGCAGATATCCTTGACATTTGTTGAGATTTCGTAAGAGAAAGGTGGGGGCCCCTGGCATTCCCACACTTGTTTGTTATATCCGGGAAAACAAGTTAATTATGATAACAATGAAAGGGAATGGCGTTCAGAAAAGAGCTCGGCTAAACCGTTTGAAAAATGAGATCATCGAATATGTATCATCTCAACCACAATGTTCAGCAGCAGATATTGTTGACTATTTATCGAACGAGAGAAAAATGCGAAATCACGGGCTTACAACACGTAAGGTTGGTTTCTTTATACCGCGATATCTTTCAGAAATGATCGGTTTTACCCTCGATAACTCCACCGGAAAGCGACTTTACCATCTTGCCTCTTGATTTGAACACTAAGTTCATGCGAGGGGCCACGGTGCATCTGCCATGGAATGGCAAGATTCGCTCCCCGCTGCATCGGAACTTTTCCCATCATTACAATCACCCGCTGCGGCTGATGGTTTCCATCCTATCCTACCCCAATCCAGCGCAGTGTTTACTTTTCTTCAACCTGAAAACGCTAACGGACTCAAATCTCAATTGCTATCAGTGCTCAAACAGTTTTCCTCCTCTCCCCAAAATCCCTGTGATTCCGGTGCTACTGTTGACGAGAAAAAAGGAAAGGTAATCGTTGAAGCAACAGCACTGATAGAAGTCGGTGCCCATTTCATTGGGCCTTGCTATATTGGCCCGAAAGCAGAAATTCGACACGGCGCCTATGTTCGTGGCTTCTCTTGGATTTGCTCAGAGGCAGTGGTGGGTCATGCAAGTGAGATCAAACACAGCGTACTTCTCCCTGGAGCCAAAGCACCCCACTTCAATTATGTTGGAGACTCGATACTTGGGAAAGGAGTTAACCTTGGCGCCGGTACAAAAATTAGCAATCTTCGAAACGATGGAGGAGAAGTGCATCTTCGAATAGATGGAGAACGGGTAGGCAGTGGATTGCGGAAATTTGGGGCAATACTCGGCGAAGGATGCCAATTAGGGTGTAACAGTGTTACAAATCCCGGAGTCATTCTTGGTTGCAACAGTATTGTTTGGCCAAACGTAACCGTCACTGGCGTACACGCTGCTGATTCAAAACACAGGTGAGTCGATGGTGCAGCGTTTGTTTGGTACCGATGGCATTCGCGGGAAAATTGTCGATGCAAATACAAGTGAAAAATCGGCATTGACGCAATTGCATGAACAAAGAAGCGTCTGTCCTACATTGATGCGATTGGTGGGTGAAGCACTCGGGCACTTGATTGATACCTTGCCAGGAGAAGGAGAAACTGTTGTCATTGGGTGGGATGAACGACCCGGTAACCAAGCTTTAGTCGAAGGCGTGACACTCGGTCTTCGGCTGGCTGGATGTTCGGTTACTCACATTGGCATATGCGCTACACCTGCTCTACATTACGCCGTACTTTGGCACAAAGCACGACTCGGATGCATGATTACAGCGAGCCATAACCCCGCTACAGATTCTGGAATCAAGGTATTTGATGCTGAAGGATACAAAACTTCACCAGATTTAGAAGACAGTATATCTGAACTGGTTTACGCTCTGTGCGAAGAAGAACGAGAAATTGATGATATTGACAGAACTGAATTGTCGCAACCGACCGATGGGCAATACCTTGAGTGGGGGCGGAAGCAACATCCTCTCTGGCTTTCTGAACGATTTGATACTTTCAAACGCATCTTTGGTGAAACGTCCTTTTCGACAAAACTCATCCACCAACCGTTGCCTCTTGATAGTTCAAAGGGGTCTGCAAGTACGTGGTTCGCCGATTGGTTGACATTACGTGGCATTGAAACAAAAGAAGTGAGTCTCGATGCGATTGAAATGAACAATCAATGTGGGGCTGGTGATTTTTCACCTACGGCTACATGGACAATTGCCGAGGCTGCGGAATCAGAACATCTGTTGCTAAAGAGCCTTCAGCCTGCACCTGAAGGTACGATTGTAGGCGCTGCACTGGATGGAGATGGAGACCGTTGTTTGGTTCTCGAGTCAACCGGTACAGGCTACAAAGTCATCGATGGTGACGCAATGGCCGATACGCTAGTGGTGGCGGGGACTCAGCAAGAGCGGTCATGGCTTCTTGCTGCAAGTATAGAATCGGATTTGGCTTTACTTTCATCACTTCAACGCTTACCTGTGGAGGTACAGGCGATTGAGACAGCTGTTGGTGACCGTTGGCTTTCTCGTGCTTTACAAAGTTCGCTCACCATCGGTGAAGAGATGCCATGCATAGCGGGCGTGGAAGATTCTGGTCATCTTGTGCTTCCTTCGCCACACCCTCATCTCAAAGAAAGATGGAGTTTGGTTGGCGATGGTTCAGCCACATTAACCGCATACCTCTTAACACGCAGTATTGCTGAAAGTGAGGCACTCATGCAGCGGGGATGGAAACAACGGGTTTCAGTGAAAAATGTTCAACGCGAATTATGGGATGGAAAAAACGACCTCTCTGATGAAATTGAAAAATTGGCTCGTTCACATCTTGAACAATGTGGTGAATTAAGCCAGTGGCACAGACACGGGCTTGAGGGTGAAGAAAATCTCATGCTGATTGAGGCTCATCTTGATGGGGAGCCTCTTTCGCTTGGTATTCGAAACAGCGGCACTCAGGCAAAAATTAGTATCTCACTGCGATTATCTTCTGCGCTTGAACACGAAGCCATTGCTTTACTGATGCCGAAACTTGCCGGCCATTTAGCAGAAGCAATGTGCTGAACTCATCCTTGTCGGCCTTCAATGGCTGAACTCAAAAGAGCCATTGCTGCGATAACACGACGGTCCAG
>MDTC01269434.1_pt1 | contig 12322 bp, 7 predicted proteins | sample 811181 | NCBI WGS metagenome assembly MDTC01 (sample SAMN05326644, study PRJNA326480) | marine metagenome | isolation source: seawater | place: Pacific Ocean: North | collected 2011
TATTACCGTGGTCTACTTTACTTTTCAGACAATTTGCGGATGCTGGGTACGGTTTGAGTAAGGCTGTTGGATTTATTCTGTCCGGCGTACTTTTGTGGGTTTTTGTGGCGTGGGGTGTGGTTGAATTTAATCAAACAACAGCCTTTACAAGTATCGCAGTGACTCTTTCTCTGGGGATGGTTCTGTGGTGGGTACATCGGGCGCGGCTACGTCAGCTTTTCTTCGAGAACCGATCCGTGTGGCTTATAAGTGAATTTATTTTTCTAGCCATCTTTGTTTTCTTGCTAATTCTGCGTTCATTTAATCCAGATTTATGGGACTCCTACCTCGGGGGGGAGAAGCCAATGGAGCTGGGATATCTAACTGCAGTAGGGAGGTCAACAGAGTTGCCGCCGTACGATCCATGGTTCTCAGGTGGTGCAATGAACTATTACTATTTTGGGTGGTTCCTAGTCGCCGTACCCATGCGTGCTTTGAAAATTCTTCCAGAAGTTGCATTTCAGTTCGGAGTGGCAACCTTTGGTGCTCTGGTCGGAGTAATTGTCTTTTCTTTGTTGTATAACCTTGTTAGATCGACTGGGGCATCAAAGGGGAAGCCCCTTCCATCAAAGGCAACCGCATTAAAAGCAGGAGTTCTAGGAGTATTTCTTTTTATGGGCTCGGGAACCTTCGACGCGCTTCGAGTGCACGCTAAACGCCTACGTTCGGCAAATACTTGGGAATTTGTGGAAGGGTGGCCTATTCTGGGCGCCTTCTTCGAGCTGGCCGGGGGAACATGGGCATGGGTTACCGGAACTTCTCTGACAAGATTCGACTGGTGGGCCCCCAGCCGTGTCAACTCAGGAACTTTCGATATTACCGAATTCCCGTATTTCACTTTCCTTTTCGGGGATCTTCACCCACATATGATGGGGATGGCAGTAAGTGGCCTATTGCTTTCCCTATCGTTTGCTTATCTCAGTTCTTGCAAACACGGGTCAAGGAGGAACGCCCTTGGCCTGGCTGTCGGTATTGGGCTGCTATCAGGGATTGCAAGAATGACGAATACTTGGGATTATCCAACGTCGCTTCTTATATTGTTTGTTACTTTCTTTCTCGGATCTTTGATACGTTCAGATATTTCGGCTGATGAAGATGGCAGAAACAAATCTCTCCTATTAGGGGTAGCCGGATTGGCCATATTGTCAAGTGCGGTAACTTCAAGTGGGAATACCCTGATGTACATACTTGGTGTAGTAGGTCTTCTAGGAGCTGTCTCTGCATTCAGCGGGCCTGCTATACAGCATCGCATCCTTCAATTCATTTGCCATTTATCTGTAGCTGCTCTTACACATACCGCGTTGCTCTGGCCGTATCTTCGTGACACTCAAAACTTCAATGTCGGAATACACCGGGCTCAATGGACTTCACCGCTCGATGACTTCTTATCTCATTGGGGAGTTTTTCTCGGAGTAGCTTTCATTTTCTTTGGCATAAGTTCTACAAAGCAGCGAAGAGAGCATAGAAAGCACAACATCACTGTCCATATCCTTCCTGAAATTTTTCGGCGAAATAAAGTGGTGAAGTCTTCGATAGCAATCTTTTCTATCTGCCTACTAGGCCTGTGCCTTATAGAGGTGAGTGCAGCTTTCGCAATTACGATCTTCGGAGTTTTCTACTCTCTCATTCTCGCAGAATACGAATGTAGAAGATCAGACCCTGATGTCGGAAAGCTCTTCGCCATAGTCATGTTTTTATTCGGATTTGCTGTTATTGGCGGGCCAGAAGTTATCACCATCAACAATGACGTTGCGCGAATGAATACTGTATTCAAATTCTGGTTACAGGGCTGGCTTTTCTTCGCAATTGGCTCTGCCTTTGCGATACACCATATTTGGAGCTTCATCAAAGAGGCTCAGACCTCTAAGAAAGAAAAACCGTCAATCTTTCGAGCTTCTCCTCAAATGGTCTGGCGACTTTTCGTTCTAGTAACAGTGCTGATCGGTATCACCTATCCCTTATTAGCTACGAAGCCGCGGCTTTCAACTAGGTTTAGTTCCGAGTACAAGGGCCTAAATGGTGTCGCATATCTAGATTATGACCCATCCATAATTAGAAGAGATCAAGGGTCAGAAGAAGCTGCAACGGTGGTAAGGATCGCTGAAGATCTCCCCTTGATCCAATGGATAAGATCGAATGTCAGTGGAAGGCCCACAATTGTTGAGTGGACTGGTGATAGCTACGACTGGAATAGCCGCATCGCAATTCATACGGGGCTGCCTACCGTTCTAGGGTGGTCGTCCCATCAGTACCAGCAGCGCCAGAAGTACGCCGACTGGATCTTTCAAAGACGAATGGATATTCAGAGCTTCTATACAGAAGGAACTCGAGAGACTATCTCAGAATTTCTTCTTACCTACGAAGTCGACTACGTGATCGTAGGGGTGCAGGAATATCGTTTCGGAGAGCCAGATATTTTAGTTTCATTTGAGGATCATCCTGCTTTAACAAAGGTATTCGAACACGGTAGAAATGCTATCTATAACGTTGATGAGGATGCGCTTTGGACCTCAGTAAATTCATAGACCCAATTACCTATTCGATACGAGAAAATTAGTTACATTTTGGCATGATTTTTTATATTCTGGCTTGTCGCCGCGACGGGGAAATGGCGAATTAAAGTATGTCTCTGCCAACGCAAAGATCTCTTCTCTTATGTACACGGAACCGCTAAGCGAAGCAGGACATCGGCTACTTCCACTGTCCCAAGGCTCGCGATTCCAGACCCAATCAGCCCATGCGGAGATTAGATCTCCGAACTGGCTTGGGTTGGCAATCCCAGTATCAAATTCTGGTACCCACCACCAACGGTGCTCGTATGGAATTTCAACATAGGCGTCATCTTCATCTCCGAGGTTTATCCGGTCCCAATGGGGAACGAAGATTATGTCTGCGCCAGAAGGAAAACTTTCATTTTCTATAACGGCATATGAGGACGAATGAAAGTCACGAAGATACCATCCGTATGGCCAATAGACGTCACTGTCAATCTTTACTTCCAAATGCTCACCACGATGAGCGAGAGAAATCCGATCGAGTGTTTCGAGTTGTTGAGCCCATTCAACAACTTCGGGAGTTGCCTGGCCGGCCTGTACAAATAACTCCTGCGGTTCTCCCCCTCGTAAATAAGAACTATAGATACTAGTTACTGTGGCGTAACCGAATCCTAAAATGAGTAGCAAGCTGAAGCAGACCGTGGCCCCCCTACTTTTTATTCCATCCCACATCGACTGGGCTCCTATACCACCAAGAATCACGATTGGTAGAAGAAGGTGAACGAGCAGCCATGGCATTCGCTCTCCTGCCCAAGAGTAAACAATCAAGCTTGCACATGCCCACCATGCGATGATTTGGCCAAATAAAGTTGGTTTACGAAGTACCGAGATCAAACCGGCAAAAGCTAAACCCAGCGCTATCCATTCGTAGGCTAACAAAAGCACTAGATAGTACTGCCATCGGGAGTCGCCCCTTACGGTCGCTTGCTCACCTAGCCAATATTCGAAACCAGATACTAAACCATTTCGAATCGCTCCATATGGTGCTGTTGTCACACCAGGGCCATCGAATTGCTGGAAGAACTGAGTAAATAACGCTACAAAAACTATCGCCGCTATGACCACGGCAAAAATCCAACCACCAAACTTAGGAACCATCAAGGCTCGGAAAACGGGAAGCTGAGAGAACGCACTCTTGCGACGAGCTGCTATGAAACCGCATACAAGAGCAATGAATGCTAGGACTGCCCCATAAACACCTAATTTGATAAGGGTAGGGCTGCCTTCTTGTTCTCCAGGATTTGTTCCAATCCAAAGGAATACAGCAATCATAAGACCCACGCCTAGAAGGAAGAACCATCGGCGAATTACTTCTTCAGAAATAGATTGACCGTTGGTATTCTCAGACACTCTAGAACGAACAGATATCGTCCTTCGACCAACCCCTTCTATCCGCACCTCCCGTTTAAGTTCTTTGTATCTCGGCTTGCCTATCAGCGAACCTTTCGTTCGGTGGAAGGTTCCGGTTAGGAGATCCTGTGCGATAAGAACAATTCCGAATGAACCAAATATAAATACTGTAAGGAAGATTGATTCTTTCACCGCCAAACTCAGGACAAGCAAACTCAGAAGTGCAAGAGGGTGCCACCTTCTGGGACTGTGAAGAAAGGAAATTAACGTTATGACTGTCAAAAACGTTAAAGCAAGGAAGAAACTATCTTCTCTCCCAAATCTCGAGAAATACAGCATCGTTGGGCTTGTTAGGAGTAAAGCTACTGAAATAGAAGTTCCTATAATGCCAAGGCTCCTTCGCCAAACCCATGGTAGAAGAACAACCGCTATGCCCGAAATAGCTGGAAGTAGGCGGGCGATACTGTCAGATTGTCCAAAAAGCCAGAAAAAAGCAGCAGTTAGATAAAACCGTAGCGGCCCATGATATACGGGGTCATACCCTTTATACGTTCCATCTAGGTATTGGAGCGAGAACCATGCGTCAAGGCTTTCATCATGGTGAAAAGCTCGGAGGCCTAGATATGACAACCTACTCAATACTGCTAGAAGGAATAGAAGTCCTATTAGGTGACGGACTCTCTTCCATGCGCCCTGCGAGATATGCGTCCCATCAGGCTCCCGATCGATATTTCTTCTGAAGGGTTCTTTGATTCTCGAACTAGCCATTTTTTCCCTGTGTTTCGTAGATCCAGTAACCCCCAGTGCTATAAACTAACGCACCAAAATGGTTCAAATAAGAATCATCAATACCTTGGTTTCTATCACTCTCAGGAATAAACATAGATTTTTCGTATGGCCCAACAACAATGTAGTCGATATCGTATCGACGGATAATTACATCAGCCTCACTTGGGTTCGCATACAGGTTCCTTAGATCTTGGTCTCGCGTGTACCAGTCAACACCTAGATCGTTCAGCCTGCCCGGAGAACCAGAAACTACGGTCCGTCCTGCTAATGCCCTCACAGGGTGAACATTGGTATTCGCGCTAGCGAATACGGCACCCTGATCAGTGTTGTCTCTGACCCATTCGCCAACCAAAACATCTTCTCCAGAAAGATAATTAGCTGGGTAAGGGCCAGAACTCCCTTCGAAGGCTCGCCATATGTCTAAGGCCCCTGACGAAGTTAACGAGAATACCAGTAATACGGCTAAAATTTTTGCTGCGGTTGAATGAGCGAATAAACGACTTAACACCTCTCCGACTAATGGGGATGCTAAGAGAAGAAAGAAAACAACGTATTTGGCGTTATTCCCTGGCCAGAAATGCCAAATAGCTATGTTCGGGATGATGAGAAGCACGTAAATTGGAAGGAACCTATAACCGAGCCTCTTAACAGTGATCAAAGTTCCTGCAAGCGCTAATGGGATGAACAGGCCAGTATTTAGAAACCAGAAAGATAGAAAATCTAACGGCGTTCGCTCCCATGATGATTTTCCCAACATCCAAAGGGTGTGCCACTCTGAACCGTCCCGCTCGGGAAGCTGCCAAAAAAGAACAGGAATACCTAGACAAAGACTAGGGAATAGAAAAAATATCCACGATCTGTTTCTATATATAACAGCCCAACACCCACCCATAAGAAGAACAGCTCCAAAAGCAAAAACATGAAAAACTGGAAGAATGCCTGCAAAAATGCCTGTAAAAATATACGTCTTGGCGTTGTGCCGGTCTCTGTTCATCCACAAAAGAAAAATAATAATCAATGTGGATGAAAAGCCAATAAGCGTTGGTCGTTGAGGGTACAGAAATCCGGTAACAGGATTATCTACCCAGTTTCTATCAAAACCATCGAATGAGTAGCTTCTGGGTAAATCTGCTAGGACCGAAAACCCCCGCTCAGGAAGGTCTTCAATGAAGAAGCGGTAAAGGGCGCCGGTCCCTCCTGCTGTAAGAAACACGCAGACAGATACGCCAGCAGCTGCCCTATTGGAACAAAGCCTCTCGCATACTATGAACATAACAGCAGGAAAAGCTATCGCTAAAACACCAGTGGAAACCTCTAGCGATCCCAGCAAACTCAAGCCGAGAGGAATAAACATTGCAGAGAACCAATCTACGCCAAAATGGTACGCGAAACTTTCTCCAGCCGCAGTTGGAAGATTTAGTGAGAAATTGTCAGCATAAGCAAAAGAAGCGACATACGACAGATGAGCTGACCAATCTCCGTAAACGGAAAGATGGCCAGCTGATATTCCTCCGTCCAACGTTTTACCAAATGCATTTTGGAGAATTCGAATTGCCATGACTGCGCTGATTAACAGAATACCGAGAAGCGGCTTAGGGCTATCTTTATCTTTCCAAGAGTAGGTTGCCCTCTGCAGGAAACTATTTAGTTCTATCTTGATTGTCTTTCTATTGAGAAAAACAAGTGGAGAGACGATAGCAACACAGAAGGCAACGGTGATTAAAACCATTAAGCCAGTAGCTCCCACCAGAGATGCTACAGCGAAACCTACAATTGAAATCATTACTGAGCCGATCACGACTCCGAAACAGACTCTCTCTTCAAGCCGTAAATTGACACTTGTGACATAGGTAAGAGAGAACCCAATAGATGCAAATCCTAAAATAAACAATACAACGAGAAGATTCACAGCCTTACCCCGAAAATGTACCCTGACATAGCCCTATGCTAGCCAGCGCGGGTCACTGAGGTAGAAACCGGCCACATACCGGCCACGGATACCACCCATTTAGATGGTATAAATACCTTGCTCTTGCATCCTGCTCTTCCGGTGGAGCTTTTGAAGGGTCCCCCTCACCCCCAACTCCTACCCAAGTAATTAAGTCAAATTGGTAAGCTCCGTAATATCCATTACCAGTCGAAATATCATATTGCTCTGTCGACTCGCAGAATCGAAGCTTTCTCCATTGCTCATCGGAAGGTTCAACTCGGCGTTTCTGAGCCTTCAGCACATCCGCAGACGCATGAATCTGTGCGATCTCAACGACATACTCCGCTCTTAAGATCTTCTCTTCTGCCTGACTACGTTTACTTTTCTCAAGAAGAATAGAAACCAAAATGTCATCTATTTGACTGGCAAGTTCGAGCATAGCGAAGGAAGCAACATCCTTCATTTCTTCATAAGCTTGAGATTGCTTCTCCACTGCTTCAGCAGTCTCCTTAAGAATTGCACGACGAAAGATCAAGTCCCCAACATTTTCAGAATCAAGTAAATAAGCTGCACTACTAACGGAGTCCCCTCCCATGAACGCTTCAATGGCAAGCTTTCTCGTTAAGTCTTCAGCCTCTTTCATCTCTAAAAGAAAAGAAACCTCAAGTGCTTCTTCCTTATTCTCTGCACGAAGAAGTCCGGTGAGTTCCCGCTCTTTCTCGTCTATGTTCATCTCAGACAATTGAAGTTCTGCTTCTGCATCAGTTAATTGCAAGAGAGCTTTCTCCAAATCATCCCATGGAGGGGAATCAAGTTGAATGAGCGCACCTGATGAAGCGGATTGCAAAAGTAACAAGGGGCACAGAACAAGAGACACTACGACGAGTGCCCGATTTCGGCTTGTTGTGATCCGATCAGAGTATAGAGACCGCTTCCCCATTGTTCCGTGGTAGCCGAAAAACTAGTATCTCCGCAAATATAGATTCTTCTATCTATAAGCATCTAGCCAAACCTGGCGCTACCGTTTTGCTTGTGCCAGAAGGACACACAATTCATCGTTTAGCAGAAGATCTAGAATCAGACCTCCAAGGCGGCCCTATTAGTGCTTTCTCTCCTCAAGGGCGATTTGCTGATGGAGCGTCTCTCATCGATGGATGCCTATTACTTCGAAGCGAGGCGTGGGGGAAACATCTATTTTGCTGGTGGGATAACGGAAGCATCCTACATATTCACCTTGGACTTATTGGAAAGCTTCGAAAGTTTAAGATTGAGCAACAGCCATCAGAAACGGTGAGGTTGAGACTTGAGTCCAATTCGACCGCTTGGGAACTCACAGGACCACAAACCTGTTCAGTCATCAATGAGGAGGACTGGGAATACCAGATTTCAAAATTGGGACCAGATCCACTACGGCTAGGAAAACGCGGAAAAAAACAGTTCTCGGAAAAAATTCTGAATACATCACTTCCCCTAGGATCCGCACTCCTTAAACAAGAACTTATCGCTGGAATAGGGAACGTGTACCGCTCGGAGATTCTATTCATAAATGGAATCCACCCTGAAATCACTGGAAAGAACCTCACAAAAACAGAAGCTGATAAAATCTGGGATACTGCAGTTGTGCTTCTTCGTAAAGGGAAAAATTGGAACAAGATCATAACCGTAAGTCATGACGATCACGGTGGCCGGGTCACAAAAAAGACACTTCGCGAAAATGCCCTCTATGCATACAAAAGATCCGGATTTCCCTGCCGGCGATGCGAGACGCCCATTATCCAAAGTACGATGGCAGGAAGATCAATCTGGTTCTGTCCTTCATGTCAGAAAGGATCAAATGCCTGAATACGAAGCGATCCTAATACTTTCATTTGGCGGACCAGAATCGAAAGAGGATGTTATCCCTTTTCTGAAAAATGTCACCGCTGGAAAAAATGTTCCCCTTGAACGATTACAGGAAGTCGCAGCTCAATATGACCTATTTGATGGGGTGAGCCCAATAAACCAGCAGAATCGGGACTTTATTAGGGTCCTTGAAGAAGAATTAAGGCAGCATGATTTAAATCAGCCCATCTATTTCGGAAATCGCAACTGGGAGCCTTTTCTTCAAGATACCGTCAACCAAATTGTCGATGATGGCCACCGAAAGATTCTAACTTTCGTTACCAGTGCATTTGGCTCATACTCAGGCTGCCGCCAATACCAAGAAGATATCGACCGAGCAATCCAGAACACTCAAGTTGAGAATCTCACAATTGATAAAATCAGATTGTTCTGGAATCACCCAAAATTTCTTTCAGCAGTTGCAAGCCGAATCGAAACAACAATGAAAGACGTTCCTCACGCCAATCGCCCTCATACAAAGCTTCTTTTCACTGCCCATTCCATACCCAAAGCTTGGGAAAAGACAAGCCCATACACTTCCCAATTGCTAGCCATCTCCAATGAGATAAGCCAAAGGGTTGCCCCTGACCTCCAATGGGATCTGGTGTATCAAAGCAGAAGCGGCCCTCCAGCAGTCCCGTGGTTGGAACCGGATATTGTCGACCATCTTGACGAAATCGATACAGAGAAAATAAGTACCGTCGTCGTCGTTCCGATAGGATTCCTCTCGGATCATATGGAAGTAAAATTTGACCTTGATACACAAGCTGCCAATCACGCAAGAGAAATAGGAATACAGATGCTTCGGGTCCCGACAGTTGGACTTCACAAGACATTTATCACAATGACTAAAGAACTTATTGAAGAGGCAATCGAAGAAAAGAAACCAATAGCAGATATAGGGACTCCCTGGATGTGCCCGCCAGATTGCTGCGCTATTAAGACAAAGCCAGAGTCTCGCCGCCCAAATCGGAAATCGTAAATTGGATATACACCTTACTGACCTAGCTGTTGTAATTCCGGTATACAACGAAGAGAAGAACATTAGAGAGTGCATAGAATCTTGGCTTCATGTCCTTACAGATCTCGAGATCCACTATCTGCTAATTGTCCTCAATGACGGGTCACGGGACAGAACTCAACAAGTTCTATCGGAATTCTCTCAAAATAAATCGATTCAGGTAGTGAACAAAGCAAATGAAGGGCACGGGCCAACGATACTTCGCGGCTACCACATAGCGGCAGGATTGGCAGAATGGGTTTTTCAAATCGATAGCGATAATGAATTACCTGCTGAAACATTTCATACTTTCTGGAACGCTAGACATGATAAGAACGCGGTGCTCGGTTTCCGAGTCGGACGAGAACAATCTTTCGTTCGGAAAATAATTAGCAGAACGGCAAAAATTAGTACAAGTATGCTTTATAAATGCCATCATAAGGATGTGAACATCCCGTATCGTCTCATACGATCGGACGATCTTATTCCTATTATCAGCCACATCCCTCATGATACGTTTGCGCCTAATATCGCTATCAGCGGAGCACTCGCCAAAACAGGTGCCGCTGTCAGTGAGCTACCAGTACCATTTGAACCAAGAGCTCACGGTGTAGCCTCGCTTACTGACTTTTCAGCCTTTACAAATGCTGTAAAGTCCCTGATACAACTCGCCCGCATCTCTAGGTCCTTCTCATGACTTCACCACGAATAGTAATTATTGGGGGCGGGCCCACAGGTTTGGGTGCCGCACATAGACTCACTGAACTAAAAAATGACAATTGGGTTCTTCTGGAAAAGTCAGCAAAGTTCGGCGGCCTAGCATCAACGGCAATAGACGACCAAGGCTTCCTGTGGGATTTGGGAGGTCACGTGCTCTTCTCCCATTACGAATACTTTGATACCCTCCTAGATGACCTCGTTGGGGACGACTGGTTTCATCACGTACGTGAAGCATGGATATGGACACATAACCGGTGGATCCCGTACCCCTTTCAGAATAATCTCTGGCGACTACCTGAGGAAGACCGCACAAAATGCATTGACGGACTTATCGAACTTCAGCAGAACCCATCCGAAACGACTATCAATACATTCGACGACTGGATCACATCCTCACTCGGTGAAGGAATAGCTGACGTTTTTATGCGCCCATACAACTTTAAGGTATGGGCATTCCCTCCAGATCAATTATCTGCAGAGTGGGTGGGTGATCGTGTCGCCACCAGCAATCTAGAAAAATTGATACACAATACAAAGACACAAACAGATGATGTGGGTTGGGGGCCGAACTCTACTTTTCGATTTCCTGCCTCCGGCGGAACAGGGAGAATCTGGTCTGCACTTGCTTCGAAGCTACCCCAAGAAAACATGAAAGCCTCGACAACTGTTACTTCAATAAATCCACATGAAAAAACAGTTTGCTGTGAGAACGGCGCCGAATTCAGCTACGACGCATTAATTTCTACAATCCCAATGAATGAACTAGTCACGCTCCTGACCGATAGCCCAATGTTTGAGGGGAAAAGCGAAGCTTTTCGCTGGTCAAGCACTCATGTAATAGGAATTGGGATGAAAGGGGCCCCACCCAAAGACCTAAAACAAAAGTGCTGGATGTACTACCCCGAACCAGATGTACCTTTTTATCGAGTAACTATCTTTTCCAATTATGCGCCAGCGAATGTTCCATCGCCAGGAGAACAGTGGTCATTACTATGCGAAATATCAGAATCAGAAATAAAACCAGTGAACCACGAAAATATCTTGGCAGAAACTATCCAAGGGTTACAGCAAGTAGGGCTTATCAATAACCCCGATGAAATTATAAGCCGATGGAAAACTTTTCTACCCTATGGATACCCAACTCCTTTTCTTGGGCGTGATGAGCTGATCGAAAGCATTGAACCGACCCTTCGATCAATGAGAATATATTCTCGCGGCCGATTTGGAGGATGGAAATATGAGGTATCTAACCAAGATCATTCACTTATGCAAGGTGTAGAAGCCATCAACCATATTCTTTTCAAAGAAGATGAAATTACATACTTTTCTCCGAAGACAGTAAACGGCCGCTGAATTCTCCCCTTTTAAAATCCTCAGCTAGCTAGATCATCTCTAGGAAAACACAGCTTCTAAAGGATTGACACATAATCTACGAAGAGATCGATTATTTTCGTAGAAGGCCGTACTTGCAATTTATGTGCCGCCTTATATTGCCAGATTGCCTAAGACATTAACGAAAGGGATACGATGGCCCGCCAAGAACAGCTACCGTTACAACCATTCGCTCGAGAAGTACGTGAAGTCCCTGTAGCAGCGGAAATGTCAGAATCGTTTCTTGCTTACTCCTTATCTGTAATTACCGCTCGAGCTATTCCAGATATACGCGATGGCTTAAAACCCGTTCAAAGACGCATCCTTTATTCCATGCTTGGGATGGGGCTACGACCAACTAACCCTCACAGGAAATGCGCCAGAGTAGTCGGCGACACGATGGGGAAATACCACCCACATGGAGACATGGCTATCTATGAAGCATTAGTGAGAATGGGTCAGGAATTCTCCCGCATGGTGACCCTTGTAGATCCGCATGGAAATTTCGGATCCCTAGATGACCCACCGGCTGCTGCAAGGTACACCGAATGCCGTTTAACAGATGCCGCTATGGAAATGGTTCGAGAGATAGAAGAAGATACCGTCGACTTCCGACCTACTTACGATGGAGAGAGCACCGAACCTCTCTGCCTTCCCGGCCTCATGCCAAATCTTTTAGTAAACGGA
>MDTC01010901.1_pt1 | contig 12321 bp, 4 predicted proteins | sample 811181 | NCBI WGS metagenome assembly MDTC01 (sample SAMN05326644, study PRJNA326480) | marine metagenome | isolation source: seawater | place: Pacific Ocean: North | collected 2011
GCCGATAAGATCAACAAACGGCGGGTGAAGCTGGAAGACTTTTTCCTTCTGCTCTTGCGTTGCCTGATCTTGGCTTTGATTGGTCTTTTGTTGGCGCGGCCGTTCTTCTCTTTCGATGCCGGCGGTGGTTTGTTCAAATCCACGCGCCACGAGCGAGTGATTATTCTTGACGATTCGTTGAGCATGAATGCGCAAATGGCAGGCACCACACCCATGGTGGAAGCTGGTAAAGCCGTCACTAACTGGATGACCGCTTTGGCCTCCAACAATGCAACCGACTCCCTGACACTGCTGCTCACCTCACGACCGGATCGTGCTTTGTATCGAGACGAGCCGTTGACCGAGGACACTGTGAATCAGGTCTTGGAAGATTTGAAGACCTTGGAAGTATCGGATGTGCCGAACCAACTGGTCAAGACGTTAGAAGAAGTTGAAGAAATGTTCGATCCTGCCAGTGGCGGTTCTTCGGTGAACCGGATCGTCTATGTTGTGAGTGATTATCGAGCGCGGGACTGGGCGCCTGATACGCAGAAACAAGTGATGGAAGGCATGCGACGCATTGCCAAATTGTCCTCAGGCTGTTATCTCGTCGATGCTGGTGCAAACAGTGATAGTGGCGATAATATGGTGGTGGAAAGTATTGTGCCACGCGATAAAGCCTTGATCACAGGAGTGCCGTCAGAGTTTGAGGTGTCCGTGCGCAACCTCGGCTCAGCAGCCGCCACAGGTCTCAAAGTGCGGCTTACGGCAGGTGATGGCCTTCCGCTAGAACGCGAGATTGATCGTATACCGCCTGGAGACACAGGAGCAGCGTCGTTCACCTACACTTTTGCACGGCCAGAAAATCTAGACGACCTGCAGCCAGTGCGACTGCGCGCTGACATTGTGCCGGCCGATGGCGATTCTTTGGAGGCCGATAATCAGCGCTTCTTCCCAGCTCGTGTCACATCGGGACTGAAAGTGTTGATTATCGATGGCGATCCTTCCTCTACCTATGGAGAAGGGGCCTCGTTTTTCTTACAGAAAGCGCTTTCACCGCGTGGTCGTGCGTTGTCGGGTTTGGAGCTGACCGTGGCTGATGATGGTGAATTGACTAACCTGATCTTGAGCGATTATCAAGTGATCTACCTGGTGAATGTGTATCGTGTCGATGACGCTGGGCGTGAAGTACTGGAGCAATGGACTGCAGATGGCGGAGGATTGGTGATGGTCCTTGGGGATCAGGTGGATGAGCAATCCTACAACCAAAGTTTGCATCGTAACGGTGAGGGCCTCTTGCCGATTCAGTTAGGCGAGATCCTAGGCGACGAAGATGCCGAAAGCTGGGCCTTGGTCGATCCGCAGATTGTTGCCCACCCAGTATTGAGCCTCTTTGATGGCGATGCTAGTCCCTTGCTGGAAGGAGTGAAAGTCTTCCAGTGGTGGGGTTGCTCGATTCCTCAGGTATTCATCGATGCGGGCAAAGTGTCGACCTTGGCGACACTCAATGATGAGCATACGACGCCTTTGTTAGTTGAGCAAGGCTTTGGCGATGGCCGTGTCATGACCATCACCACAGCGCTGGATTTGGACTGGAACAATTGGCCGACCGAAGCAGCCAGCTACTTGATCATGCTACAGGAATTGACTCGCTACATGGCACCCAAGCGCACGGGCGAAGGCGCGATTTCCGTGGGCACGCCTTTGACGCACGAACTTGAGCTGACTGAGTTCCGCCCTAACGGCCAAGTGGTCACTCCCTCTCATAGCAGCCTGCCTGTGCGTGCCTTGCCGAAGACGGCGGGAGAACAATCGACCACGTGGCAAATACAATTCGAGGACACAGAGCGTCGTGGATTCTACGAGATTGAGCTGACGCCCACCGACGGTGGTGAGACCGATCGGGTGTTGTTTGCTGCCAACGTAGACACGTCAGAGGGCGACCTTGCTCGCGCAGATGGCAACGCTTTGAAATCAATCTTTGCGGGGGCTCAGGTGGAATTGGTGGCTGCCAGCGCCTCACTGATGGATATGGGAGCAACGAAATCGCGCAGTGAGTACTGGCGCTGGGTGCTGTATGCGTTGCTTGCTTTCCTCTGTCTCGAAATGCTCTATGGTTGCTGGTTAGGAGCCCGACGCTAATGACAAGATCGATGACCATTCTTTTACAATACTGTGGCCGAGCCTGCTTGCTTGGCTTCATCGGGGTTGGTTTGGCATGGGGGCAAGAAGGACCCAACGATGGTGATGAATTTCAGGTGGAGATTGATGCCCAATTTGAAGAACTACAACTGCGGTTGGATGAGATTCTTGGTAATCAAGGCGGGATTGTGATCGAGGACTTGGGAATGGAGCTGCCTGCAGCAGCACTCGGTAATTTCCGATCTACCGGTTACCCGCCACCGTCACGCGGCGAGGTGAAGACTGATGGTGACTCTGAGATGCTCTTGCAGCGTGCGGAGGAGTTCGCCAAGCAGGAGCGCTATGATTTGGCCAGCACACTTTGGCAGAAGGTCATTGATCAGAGTGCTGATGTCTTGTTAGAGCGTGAAGAGTGGAAAGAAACTACTTTGGGTGGTCATATCTATCAGCGTTTTCGTCCCATGATTAGCGAGATTGAGTCTTCGATGTCGGACTCTTTCGCGAAAGGTCTGAAGAGTTATCGATTGCAAGTTGATGGCGAGGCTCGGGCCACTCTGGCAATGGCCGAGCCAGATGAACGCGAGAAAGCGCTTTCAACTGTCATTCAACGTTACTTTCTCAGTGGCCTGGGCGACGATGCCGCATTTGAGTTAGGCTGTTTGAAAATGGAGCGTATGGAGTTTCTGCCTGCCGTGCGTTTGTTTTCCAAAATTCTTGATGAGTACCCAAACACTGACTTGAACGTTGAGCAGGTGGAGATTCGCCTGGCGGGTGCGCTGGCGCGAGTGGGTGGAATTGGCCAAGCCCTGGAAATGGTTGAAGCCCTGGATCAGGAGCATGCATTGCTGCGCCCGGTATTGAAACTGGTTCGTGAGGACATTGAGCAAGTGCGCGCCGGGCAAGGTGCCGACAGTGGTTTGCGGGAGAACGCTACGCTCACCACCCCACCATTGGTGCAACCCGCCCTAGCAGACGGCTTGCTGCCAAAGACTCTGATCACGGTGTGGGAGCAATCCTACCAACTCAAGATGCCAGAAACGTGGCCTTCCCTACCAGAGTCTCCAAGTAGCCCTTTGCCAAAGATGGGGCGCCAAGTGCAACGCAACAACGTTTTCAATCGCGGTGTTCAGCAACAGCAGAATAAGCAACCGGCAAAAGCAAAGCTGTTGGATCGTTGGCTCGACCAGGGTTTCGCATTGTCGAGTGGATTGGTCATTCGCGATGGTTTGGCGTATTTTAAGACCGAAGATCGCTTGGCGGTTTGCAACGTGGCCACAGGTGAGTTGGATTGGTTAGGCTTTCGTAACACTTTGCTACTGGACGAAGGCACACGTGGACGGCAACGCTATTTCGCTGGAACTGCAGCGAGTGCTCCGGTCCCTGCCACGGGAGAAGAGTTACTCGTTTTTGGCGATACTTTGCACCAATCGATGACCTTGGCGGGCGACACTGTTTATGTCTTGCAAGGTGAGCCGATGGACTTCCGTGAGTCTGATGAATTGGATGTTGAGGTGGTGCCGAATGTGCGTAATCGGATTCGCTTCAATCAATTTGGCAGTCGCATGCGAGGTAATCGATTGGTGGCCTACGAGGCTAAAACGGGGAGACTCAAGTGGTATCGTAGAGCGATGGATGATGGTAACGCCCAAAGTCGAGGCCTCGACTTTGCTCCACAAATCGTCGAAAGTGGCTTCGCTAGAGCGCCGCTCACCTATGGCTCATTGCTAATCGCACCGGTGCACGAAGGCTCATCCCTGTGGTTGGTCGGTATGGATGTGGAAACGGGTGACACATTGTGGCGCACATTCCTCTGCGATGAACCCGCAGGACAGGTTCTGAGCACGTCTGTGGTGTCTTTATCCGTGGATGCCGGAGATGCCTATGTCGCGTCAGGTGCTGGTCTAGCATTCTCGTTGGATGCGATTTCGGGTGCCTTAAACTGGGCGCTCAAGTACCCTCGGACCAACATTCCCCCAGACAACGCCAATTTTCGTCGTGCCTATGGCACGGCCAGTAGCATTGATGGCTGGGGCCAAGACATAATACTAACTTACGGTGATAAGGTCATTGTGGCAGGATCAGATTTCAATCACCTGTTTGCGGTCAATCGTCGTTCCGGCAAGTTGGTGTGGGAAATATCCAAGCAGTTGTTTAAGTCTGAAGAAGAAGGTCGGCATCTGTTGGGTATCTATGATGGTCGGCTTTATGTAGGCACCAAGCGTGCAATCCGCTGTTATCAAGCCTCTGGCGGGAAAATGCTTTGGGAAACCGATACTAGGCAACAGTGTTATGGGCGCGCCGCGCTCACTAGCAGTGCCGTGTATGTGCCACAGGAGTCGTCAATCCTGCAATTGGATCTTAAGACAGGAGAGATCGTTGCCACGGCTGCCGTGCAATCCAGCGTGGACAGTGAGCCGGTCGGTAATCTCTACTCTGATGGTCAGCAGCTGATCGTCTATGGTCTCAAACGCATCTACGCACTCGGTCAACCACAGCAGGAGATCCTTCCTTAACTCGCTTTCGTCATGATTGAATCGACTTCTTCGCTTTCCCCATTTGATCGCCGCGCCTTCTTGCTACGTAGCGGAGCTGCCTTGGGCGCACCGTTCTTGTTAGGCGGTGGCGTGGCTACGGCCGTGGAGGCCAGTAAAGTGAAAGAGAAAACCGCTGAAGAATTGATCACTGGCCCGACTCAGCAGGCTATTGACAAAGGGCTACGTTTCTTGGCCAACCGCCAAATCAATCGTGGTGCTGATAAGGGCGCCTTTGGGAATAGCGGATTTGGTGGTAGTGTTGGGATCTCTGGTATTGCTGGGCTGGCTTTTATGAGCGAGGGGAGCACCCCTGGCATCGGGCGCTTTGGCAAGCAGGTGGATGCTTGTTGTGATTTTGTGACCAAGAACACGCAGCGTACTGGGTATATCGCTCGCGGTGCGAATGCAGCGGGCAACATGTATGGGCATGGCTTTGCCAGTCTATTCCTGACGCAGGCCTATGGCATGTCGCGCCGCAAAGAGATCGGCGATAAGCTGCGCTTGGCGATCAGGCTCACGCTCAGTTCGCAGAACCCGCAAGGGGGCTGGCGTTACCGCCCCGATCCCGTCGATGCAGATTTATCGGTAACTGTGTGTCAGATCATGGCGCTGCGTGCCGCTCGTGATGCTGGCATCAATGTGCCCGATCCTGCGCGAGAGAAGTGCATCGAGTATGTGAGAAAGAGTCAGGTCGCCCGCGACGGTGGATTTCGCTACACTTTGAATGGTGGGCACACAACTTTCGCGCTCACAGCTGCAGGCGTGGTGAGTTTGTTTAGCGCCGGTATCTACGATGGACCTCAGATTGAAAAGGGGTTGAACTACTTGAAGAGGAATCGGGCACGCGCCGAAGGTCATTACTTCTTTTACGGTCACTACTACGCAGTCCAAGCCATGTGGCACGCCGGTGGTCAGTGGTGGAATGATTGGTACCCTTCGGTGCGCGATATGTTGTTGAAACGTCAACAAGCCAACGGCTCCTGGAATTCGAACTACAGCGACGAGTTTGGCACCGCCATGGCGTGCATCATTCTGCAAATGCCCAACGATCGTTTACCTATCTTTGCACGCTAACAGAATCTTTATGTTTGCCAATGCGACCATACTGCGACTGCTTGGATTTGATGCCGAACGTGTGCCTGATGATGCTGAAGTAGCGCTGCAGTTCGTATATCTTCCAGAGTCCTGGGGAGTGTTCGTACTCCTGGGCCTGAGTGGTGGTATGATTTACTTGGCCTATCATCTCTACGAACGAGAAAATGGCGATTGTCCGAAGTGGGCACGTGGTTTGTTGGCGACGTTACGAGGATTAACGCTGCTAATCTTAATTCTCGTCTTGCTGGGACCCGCAGTGACCTACAATAAGGTGCGCACTCTGCGCCCGGTCGTGTCGGTGGTACGTGATGCTTCCGATTCGATGAATGAGACCGACGCCTATCGTGATCCGCGCGCTGCCGTTGGTGTGTCTCGTTTGACTGGTAAACCGGTCAGTGAGGTCAGTAACACGAAGATAGCGCGTGCAGAGTTGGTCAATCAATTGGCAACTTGGGACGAGGGCAGGTTCTATGATGAGATTCAGCAACGTGGTCGATTGCGGCTGATCGACTTTACCGATCGGGTCAAAGAAGTGCCGCTGAGCAAGCCCGAGGAAGCTGACGCCGATGCTGAAGGAGAACCAAACGAGGTCACTGAACCGGAAGTCGTCATTCCGCCATTGGTGGCCAACGGTGCGGGCACAGATCTGGGACGAGCCCTTACTTCTAGTTTGTCCGAGCGTCTCACGTCAGCCGTGGTGCTCCTCACGGATGGCCAACACAATTCGCAATCTGATCTGAGTGTGCCTGTGCTGCAGGCCAAAAAACGTAACGTGCCGTTCTTTGTGCTGGGCTTGGGTGATCCAGAGCGTCCTAGCAATCTACAGGTCACCGAAATCTACGCTGACCCGCAAGTGTGGAAAAACGATCCTTTCGAGATTCAAGCCACTCTGCGAGCGCAAGGCATCGAAGAGGGAGAGGTCGAAGTGAGTTTGTTAGAAGTGACGCCAGGAGACGATCCTAGCATCCCCGCCGAAGAGAAACTGTTGGAATCAAAACAAGTCGAATTGCCTGAAGAAGGTGGTCAGGTACGTCTGACTTTCATCCACAAACCTGAAGTGGAAGGCATGCGGTCATACACCTTACGTGCTACGCCTTTGGAGAATGAGTCGTCCACGGAGGACAATCGACCACCAGCTCCTGTGCGGGTCAAAGTGTTGGATGACAATGCCCGAGTACTGATGATTTCAGGCGGGCCCAACTGGGAATACCGCGCTCTGGCACGGCTGTTTACCCGCGAAGAGAACATCGACCTCTCGTGCTGGCTGCAATCTCTGGACGATAGCCGGCAACAGCAGGGCAACACGCCTATTGATCGCTTGCCAGCCAATCGCGAACAGCTGTTCGAGTACGACGTCGTGGTGATGATCGATCCTGATCCACGGGAGTTCAACGAAGAGTGGGTCATCTTGCTGCGCTCCTTTGTCGGTGACCATGCCGGTGGTCTACTCTACATGCCGGGGCCCGTTTTTGGTGGCCCGTTTCTAACCGATACCTCCCTCGCTAACTTCACTGATTTGATGCCAGTGACGCTGGGTGATATTGGCAGTCTGGAAGTTTCAAGTCTACTGACAACTTTCAACCGTCCCTGGCCATTGGCCATCGTGGCTGCCAATGTAGATCAGCCGATCATGCGTTTCTATTCAGATACGGAGGAGACGTTAGCGAGATGGAAACGGTTGCCTGGCAATTACTGGAGCTTCCCGGCAGCAGCCCCCAAGCCAGCTGCCCGGGTGCTAATCGAGCACTCTGATCCCAGCTTGCGTAGCAATGATATTGCTAGGCCTTTGTTGGTGACTGGCAACTACGGCTCTGGTAGGACAACTTATTTGGGATTTGACGGGACGTGGCGTTGGCGCACTCCAGGTTTGGATGGCGAGTTTTTCAAACGATTCTGGGTGCAGACCACGCGCTATCTGATTGAAGGCCGCACGTTGGCTGGCAAACGCCGTGGGATGATTGAAACGAGCCGCTTTCGCTATGAAGTCGGTGATCGTATTAGGATCACTGCCCGATTGAAGCAGCTCAATTACGAGCCGATGGAAGATGAGGAAGTGACGGGCTTGGTAGAAGTGCCTGGACAGGAGCCATCGCTGGTGACGTTCAAGCTGGTGCCCAACACACTAGGCCTTTACGAAACCACCATCACTGCTGCCAACCAAGGGCTGCACACGGTGACAATTAATCTTCCTGGTGAAGGTGCGGAACAAGTTGCTCTGGACGCCAGTTTCTCAGTGATCTTGCCCATTCGAGAGACCCAAGCCACCTGGCTAGACAAAGCACGTCTCACCGAGGTCGCCACTTCTAGCGGTGGGCGTTATTTTGAGCTGAGCGAAATTGATCAGCTGCTCGACGCTATCCCCGATCGCATCCGCCGTTTGGAAACGCCTAGCGCACCGATTCCCATCTGGGACACCCTGCGTGTGCTTTTGCTCCTGGCCATCTTATTGACGCTCGAATGGGTCCTCCGTAAACGCTTTAAGATGCTCTAGCAGAATTCACATGAGTAGCCACGCTATCAGTTCCTCGGACAAACTTCCAGCATCCTTGACGGGTAAGCTGCGCGCGCTGCGTCGGCAGATTGCGCTTTGGTTCACGGTTGATGGACTCAACCGTTTGCTGTTGACTGCGCTTGGAATCATTGGCTTGGATTTGGCAATCGATTGGTATTTCCGTATGGATAAAGCTCAGCGTGGCATTATGCTATTACTCGCGTTGATGTTGTTGGTTTGGGTGGCTTGGCGGTATTTGGTTCGCCCATTGATAGCGCGTCGCAAGCTCACCGACGAAGCTCTCTGCCTGGAAGTCGAGCAACGTGATAGGGGTTTGTCTGAAGCCTTGATTAGTGCGTTAGAGTTTTCTCGCGCTGATTGGAGTCAGAAGCCAAACGTGGCTATGGGCATGGTCAAAGCGACCATTGCCGAAGGTGCTGCTGCTAGTGAAAGCATTTCAATCAATGGTATCATTCGCAAACAGCGATTCTGGTGGAATGCGCTTGGATTGGTGGTCTTGATAGGAATCAGCGTTGCCGTAGCGGTGGCCTGTGTTTCAAACAAGACCATGAGTACCTGGCTCAATCGTAACGTGCTGTTGGGCAATGCGGTTTGGCCAGAGGATTTCTACTTTGATGTGCAAGGAGCCGAAGGTCAACGGGTGAGCATCCCGCGGGGTGATGATTGGCCCTTGATTGCTAAGATTCGAGAGGGGTATCGTTACTTGCCAAAAGCTGTGAAAATCGAGTTTCGTAGCAGTGCTGGTACGCGGGTCGAATCGATGAATGGCGATGACGAAGGGAAAGTATTTCGACATCAAATGATCAGCGTGACAGAGCCAGTTCAATTTCGCCTCAAGAGCGCAGGTGTTAAAAGTGATTGGTATCAAATCGGTTTGCTGAATCGCCCGGAGCTGACTTCCGTAAGCTTGCTCACCACGCCGCCAAGTTACACAGGGGTAGGTGAGACTGTCCTGCCCGCTGGGCAGGGGCCTTACTATATTTTGAAAGGTTCGACTATTACCGTAACAGGGGAAGCGAACAAGCCGCTGACTGGAGCTCAATTGGTATTAGGAGAGCAGCGGATTGATCTTCGGGTAGCCGACAATACGTTTGCGGGCACTGCCTCTTCAGATCAACTGATCTCAGGCACTTACCAAGTCGAAGTCCAAGACGGAGAACAGATTCAATTACCAGGAGCGACCGTCGTGTCCGGACTGGGCACGCGCGAGCCGTTGAAGTTCAAGGTTCGGTTGAAAGACGATGAGAAACCCAAGGTGAAAGCGGTCTTGAAGGGTGTGAGTGGCATGGTGGTGGCGCGCGCGCGCTTGCCCTATCAAGCGACTATCTCTGACGACTTTTCCATCGAACAGCTCCAACTGCACTGGCAATGGCGTCAAGACAACAGTGAAACGCAAGACGCCTCCGGCGAGGTCATGCCACCTGGTGCCATAGCGCAGTTGAAGAAGAGTGTGATGTCTCTAACAGAGGCTTTTGAGTTGGAGCCGTTGGACATCGAAGATGGGTCACGCTTGAGCTTGCAATTGAAGGCAACCGACAACAACTCAGAATCTGGGCCGAGCATGGGCGAGTCGACTGACATGATTGTGCGTGTGGTCAGCGAAGCGGAGTTGCGGGATGACCTACTGCGTCGTGAGAAAGATCAGCGTCAGTTGTTCACCGAAATGTTGGATCAACAAGACGTCTTGTTGACGGAATGTCAGGCTTTACAGGCACTGACACGCGACGAGGCAGCGTTGACCGCCGAACAACGTGGCAATGTGGTGCGATTTCAGAAACGTCAGAAATTACTAGGAAGTGGGCTGAAGCCGATGATCGAACGCTTCAGCAACATGGTTGAAGAGATTCGCAACAATCGCTTGGAGGAACCCAAAGGTGTGTTGCAAACGCGGTTGATTGAGAAAATCATCGAGCCGCTCAAGAGTGTGCAGCAAGAGCACATTGTGTTGGCGGCCGATGCGCTGGATGGCGTGCGTCGGCGGACCCAGCTAGCAGAACGTCAGCAAGCATTTGCCAATGCGACTGGCTCACAGAAGCGTGCACTTAAGCTGATGCGGAAGGTTCTGGTGCACATGGTGAAGAACGAGGGCTACCAACAAGCGGTGAATTTGTTATACGAAATCCAGAAGACGCAGGAAGAACTGCGCAGCCGCACCGAAGTCGAGAAAGCGAAGTTGTTGGATCCCTTGCTGAAGGATGGTGCGACAACTGCGCCGCCTACCAACCCTGATCAACCGTGATGATGAAGCAACACCCTTCCAAGATTCAGGCGCTCCTATGTGGGGCTGCCGTGAGCCTGACTGTGGGGCTTTGTCAGGCACAGCAACCACCTGCAGTGGTGCCGCAAACGCTTCCAGGTGGTGTAGACGCTGAAGCGAATGGGGCTGGTTTGGCAAGCCCATTAGGCGTGCGCCAGCAACGCGTGAAACGAATGATGGTGGATCTGGAGAAAAAGTTCACCGACCTAGCGACCAGGCTTGGCGAGGAAGCTCCCGAACAAGCGGAGAAGCTAGAGGAGGCCTTCAAACAATCGAAAGAGTTGCTGTTGATGCAGCGTATGGACAAGATCATACGCTTGCTTAATGACACCAAATTGGAGTCGGCCAATGAAGAGCAGCAGCAGATTATTGGTGACTTGGAGACACTGATCGATCTGTTGCTCTATGAGGAATCGGAGCGGGAAAAGCTACAGCGCGAGATTGAGAAGCTGGAGAGCTGGAAAAAGGCTCTGGACACCTTGATCAATGAGGAGGCCAAGCTGCAGGAAGAAAGTGAGAAATTAGACAATCCAGAAGCTGCCAAGGAGGCCGTGGAAGCTAAGTTGAGCGATGCTAAAGATTTGATTAAGGCACAGAAGAAGGTCCTGGAAGCCACGAAGGCTGACGATGGTAAGGACGTTGACGCGCTCGACAAACTAGCAGATGAACAGGCGGAGTTGCGCAAAGCGACTGAAGCACTCGCAGAAGCCTTAGACCCGGATTCGGACCAGGCTTCCGCAGAAGACGAAGAGAGTCAGGCGGCACAAGCGATGAAGCAAGCGGGCAAGAGCCAACGCAGCTCGGAGAAGCAACTTGCCAGCGGCAAATCTCAGGATGCTGGCAAATCTCAGGAGTCGGCATTGCAACAATTGAAGAAAGCCGCCGAGGCCTTGGAGAAAGAGCGCGAACGTCTGAATCAGTTAGGCGAGCAAACTGAGAAAAATTTGGTAGATCAGCAAGAGGCCACGTCCGAGAAGACAGGTGAGTTGGCCGAAGAAATGGGCAAGGATGCTGAGGTGCAAGAGAGTGAGACTTCTCCTCAAGAGAGCGTGCAGAATGCACAGCAACAGATGGATCAAGCCTCACAACAGTTGAGTCAAAGTCAGCCTGGCAAGGCCTCACAGAACCAGCAGCAGGCGAAAGAAGAGTTGGAGAAAGCGCGTGAAGAAGTGGAGCGACAGTTGAATGAGAAGCGTGATCAAGCGCAGCAAGAACAAATTGCCCAATTGGAAGAAGCCTTCAAGAAGATGCTGCAACGGCAGCAGCAAGTCAGCGCGGGCACCCGTGAGCTGGCTGTGAAACGCGGTGGCGATGACAAATCGCTCAAACGCAGAGATCGCATCACCCTGCGCGAATTGGCCAAAGAAGAGCGTGGTCTCGAAGAGGATGCCAAATCCGCCGAGGACTTGCTCCTTGATGATGGCACGAGCGTGGTGTTTCGCGATATCGTCGGTTATTTACAGCTAGAGATTGCCAATGTGTCGGAGCTGATGGAAAAGCGTCAGACCGGTGAGCTGGTGCAGAGTGCGCACCTGGAAATCGAGACGACATTGCAAGAGCTTATTGCTGCTTTGGAGAACTCCGGAGCAGGGGAACAACAGCAGCAAGAGCCAGGGCAACAGCAGCCAGGGCAACAGCAGCCCGGCCAGCAACAGCAACAACGTGAGAATCTGTTTCCGCCCATTGCTGAGCTCAAGCTGTTGAAGTTTACCCAAGAGCGCGTCAATCGGCGTACCACGGCTCTCGAACAAGTGCAGGCCAATCCAGAGCTTGAAGAGGTCCTAAATCGGCAACTAAACAGC
>MDTC01041820.1_pt1 | contig 12321 bp, 8 predicted proteins | sample 811181 | NCBI WGS metagenome assembly MDTC01 (sample SAMN05326644, study PRJNA326480) | marine metagenome | isolation source: seawater | place: Pacific Ocean: North | collected 2011
CACAGTCGGGGTGTAGCGCAGCTTGGTAGCGCGCGTCGTTCGGGACGACGAGGTCGCAGGTTCAAATCCTGTCACCCCGACCAGAAAGCCGCTCCTCCCTTTGGCTTTGTTTATCTGCTCGAAATCACGCTTTCGCCCTGAGCGGATAAGCCATTCTCCTCGCTTAGACGCCTCCTTATCGCTTCAACCAGCCCTTCGAATTTTGCGGTCTCATCCTGTGAGAGTCCTGCAGGATCAAAACGTGCTCTCCAATAAAAGCCCAAAGCCCGACGCAAGTCGCTCTCGAGGCCTGGGAAAAACCTCAGCAGGCCAAGAATCCACTCACTGAATGTCCTGCCCTCACCCCGTGGCCCTAGAAGTTTCTCTGCTGGATGGATCAATTCATGGAGAGGAGTGCTCCTTGCTTCGGCCTTCCAACGGTAGCCGGAGGCCCCCGTCTGGTGCCTTCGGCCCCTCCACAGGCGCATGGTGAGATAGGCCACGAGGAGTATTCCCGCTACCACGAGAAAACCACTAATTTTCCCGGCATTCCCCGGTGAAGTTCTCCAGATCAGAGCATCCTCCCGAATGTTATGCCACCAGTCGACCAGGTGCTGGGACCATTTTTTTCCTGATCCCTCCAGTTCGGGCCATCGAGGAGTGGTCGCGTCAAAATCCTTCCAGAGCCCGTAGGCAGAGAGATCCCTTCCTTTAGGAATCTCATCAGGAGGGATCGTCCCATGCCAAACCCTGCACCACGCGTGCGCATGGCTCCCCCTTAACAGCCAGGCTCCATTATCGTTCTTTTCCTGCCCGGAATACCCAACACAATAACGAGCAGGAATTCCAGCCTCTCGGAGGAGCAACACCGCTGCGGTCGCATAATACTCGCAGTGCCCGACCCTTGTCTCAGAGAGAAACCTCGCGACGGCTGAACTCCTCTGACTCGGATGCGCACTCCTGAGGAACATGCTGTAAGTGAATTCGTCGCTGAAAAACTTCTCCTTGATTACCTGAACTGCTTCATCCGCGGAAAGCCCGCGAAGTCCCCATGCTTCGCAAATATCTCGAATGCCTTTTCGTGCGGGATTTTCCACCCATTGCTCATCGGTATCGAGACGCCCGGGGGCACGCTCAGCCAGAGGGACCTGCAAATCGCGGTCCTCGTCGGGCGGCGCTTCATGTAAGGGGCGCCCTCCAACAAATACTTCAAAGGAGGCGACACCATGATCCGGGTTTTCGAGGCGGACGGTCCCCAGGGAATTGACATCCACTCCCCCATCCGTGACTTGAAAACCTGAGAGTCTTTGTACGTCATCCGGAAGCGGAAGGGGCGTTTTGGTGTCTACCTTCCCCTTGACAGTGAGTCTTCGCCGCATTTCTGGATTCCGTGCAAACTCCTTTTCGTCGAAGACAAACTCAAGAAGCCCATCTTCTGTCACACGGTCCCATAAAGGATCGTAATCTCCCTCTCTCTTATCGACTTCACTACTCTCCTTGGTTTCAAATCGTCTTCCTATGCCCTCCTCACCTCTTTCAGGAATCGGCCGATGCCACCACTGGGCGTCCGAGTAGTGGTTGTATACCGCTTCCCTGAAAAGGCGGGGCCCCTCCGTAGCACCCTCCTCTACTCGCCACCGGATTCCCTTGGACTGCTTGAGCGTCCCAAGCTTCCCAATCGCAGTCTGGGAGAGATCCCCGGAGGTAAACCCCCCGCCCATCCGACTGTAGGGGCTATCAAGACGTAGCCATAAGGCCTTCAGAGCAACTGAGCTTCCCGCCCCAAAGATCGCAACGAGGAACAGTGCTATCACGGTTCTGATTGGTCGCAGCCGACTGACCGAACTGGCAAAAAACAAGGCAAGAGTGATCAGAACCCCTGCTCCTGCAAAAAACGCTATCTCGTCGATACGGGTCATCGCTGCTGCAACCATGACGGCGCAGAGATAAGGGTATCCAATGTGAACCTGGATTGGCCGCACATCTCGGCCCGCCTTCCGGTCTATCAGCATCTTTCTCCTCGCCACCATCGAAAAGGTATTAAGGGGCATGGTAGGCTCCCTGGCGTAATTCTGGGCAAGGATCACCGGCAGCAGGCACACTGGAACCCACACGAGAGCCTCAAAAAGAAAAATCGGACTCGCCCCTTCAAGCCAGACCCAGGCAGAAACAACCAGTCCAAGCCCGATGGCAAGATACCAGGCGCGAACGAAGCCGCGTTCGCCGAATTCCCACCGGAGGTCTGTCCATGAGCGCGCCTCAACCAAGAGGGCACACAGCAGTCCGACTACCGGGTGCCCCGTCACCCCACCCCAAAAAAGCAGAGCTCCACCCTCCAGAATTCGAGGCGGGGCATGAAAGGACTGGAGGTTGCCTCTCATAACTGAAGTTTACGCAATTCCGCCTCGATTGCCGGAGGCTCAATCAGGTAGTGACGACAGGGCAGTGGGGCTGCTTCGATCATGGCCCGGGCATTCGAGGCATCCCGGCACAGGATCAGTGCCGTTAATTCCAGTCCTGTCATCGCAAGGCGTCGCAGAAAATCAGCCCGAGAGAGGGTCCATCCCGTAAACACTACGATAACTGCGGTCAGCCTTTCACGGTGTCGGATGGCCACCCGCTCCAGCTCTTCCAGACGCTCCTCCGGTTGTCCTCCGATCTCGGCAAGAACCTTCATAATGTTTTCAGACCGCACTGCCCCCTGCTCTTCCCGCACAACGAGGGCCTCATCCGTCATGACGATCAGATCGAGCGTGCTGTGCCTTGTATCAACAGCCCTCACAATGGAGGCGGCTACGGAGACGGAGTCCTCCAGGAGATTCTCATCTCCATGCTCTACAAAGTTATCGAGGATGAGCGCGTAGTGTGGCAGAGACACATCCTCAAATTCTCTCACGATCGGGCGCCCGGTCCGGGCCCACCCCTTCCAATGAATCCGGCGCATGGGGTCACCGCTCCGATAATCTCGAAGTCCGAGGAAGTCCCCTGATTGTCCAACCGTGTTTGAAAGAGCTTCCCCACTCTGTTCGAAGCACGCCTGACCCGCCAAATTCAGGGGGGAGACACGGTAGCAGCGAGGAAATACAATAACACTATCGTCACAATTAATCACTCTGCGACAGCGCTGAAATAGTCCCAGAGGGTCGGGCAGGCGAAGCCGAAGATCCCGTAGAGGAATCACCCCACGCTTTCGTGGGAGCAGCTCCATTCTTACCCGCAGGGAATCACCCGGACCAACCATTTGCTGTCCACTTTCTCGCCCCTCTTCAAAAAGAAGATGCCGTTCAAGCAACCAACGCCAGCGATAATAAACAAAAAATCGGTCAAAGGCGTTCCTTCTCTCCTCTCCCGGCTCTCCAATACGCGCGAAACTTAGCAGAGTTGGCCTCGCATCCGGGGGCCATTCATCAAGAAAGAATCCTCGTAGAGCATTCCGTCCCCTGTTTGTGACCGTTACAAAATAAGAGAGGCTCTCGCCGACCGTGGCATACCGCGGCAACTCACGCTCCACTTTTAAGCGCCCACGACGGCACCATGCCCAGATCATTGAAACTGCCAACGCACCCAGAATCAGAGAGAACAGCTGGTAGAGAATGGACTTGGAAAAATCTACTCCAAGAATTGCAGTCAGCAGAAGCAGAGACAGAACCCCCCAGCCCACAGGAGTAACCCTGCGGCTGAAGAACAGGGACACAGTCGACCCACGAGAGTAACTCCAGTAGAGCATACGATAGAACCATGAGACCCTGTTCGCTCCTTGGGAGGCAGTGTTACGGCGAATCATTGACTACCCCTTTTCTCTGAAACCAGATGCCATCTCAGGAGGGAACTGGGGTAGTCTGCAGTAGTTCTTCTACGAGCACACGGGCGCAACGCCCGGAGTATTCTGCCTCCGTCTCAACCACCAGCCGGTGGGCAATGACGTCGACCGCGAGTTGCTGGATTGTCTCAGGCACAACAAAATCACGACCCTCAAAGAGAGAGAGTGCCTGCGAGACTCGCATAAGGGCCAGGGAGGCCCGAGGGCTCGCAGCCAGCCGCACCTCCTTGCTTCCGCGGGTCGCAGAAACCAGAGCAACTATATACTCCTTCATCTCATCGGTAATTCGAACCTCACGGGCAGCAGAAACAAGTTCCAACAACTCTTTTCTGGTCAACACTGCCTCGTGGCGATCAAGGGGGTGGTCGTGTGTCTGACTGGACATAATCGCCACCTCCTCAGGGGCACTGACGTATCCGAGCGCGCACTGCATCGTAAATCGGTCCATTTGAGCCTCTGGCAGGGGATACGTGCCTCGAAACTCTACCGGATTCTGGGTAGCCACCACAAAAAATAGCCCATCCATTTTATACTGCTTCCCGTCAACAGTGGCCTGACCCTCCGCCATTGCCTCCAGAAGCGCACTCTGCGTACGAGGGGACGCCCTGTTAATTTCATCCGCGAGCAGAATATCCGTGAATACAGGACCAGGCATGAAACGAAATTCCCCGATTTTCTGGTCATACACGGAGACCCCGAGCACATCGGAAGGGAGTAGGTCAGGAGTGAACTGAATCCGTGAAAACTCTGCTTCTCCCACCGAGGCTGCTACCGCCTTGGCGAGAGTGGTTTTCCCGGTTCCTGGAAAGTCCTCAAGAAGAAGATGCCCCCCCGAAACAAGGCACGCCAATACTCTCCGTACCACAGGACCCTGCCCTACCACAACCCCCCCAACAGACTCCTCCAGCCGGCGAGCCGCGTTAAAGGCCTGCTCGAAACCAAACCGGATCAGGGCCCCTGATCCATCGTGTTGCTCTTCATCCATGCGTCCAGGTCAGTCTTACTCCGTTCAACATGTCCCTCAAAAAGCGATCGCACAAGAGCGCTCTCCTCTTCCTCAAGGAAGACCTCAATACGTTCCCAAACACGCTCATTCAGGACTTCGCGACCCTTATTTGTTGCAAGACGCAAGCCCACATCTACCACGATACGGGGACCTTCGGCGGTAGCGACCACTAGATACATAGGATAACTCGGGCTACTTCCTGACCCGGAATAAACCCGGAGGCTGACTGCCGCCCAGCTTTTCCCCGACTGCACGTGGACCTGATGATCGAGTGCGACTGAGCGCCTCGCTCCGCGATACTCATAACTCATCGCATTCAAGGCCTCCCACATGCCATCGTCAGAATCAAGCAGTGCCCCACAGGAGAACAGCTCCATGAGCTTTCCTTGCCGTATCAGATTCCGAAACTTACGAACCAGTGCACCTGCTTCTTCCCCACTTACCAAGCCATCTTCCAGCGGAGTAGCTTTCCCAAAGCGGCTCCGGAGGTCAGCAGTTGCCCTCTTCGTCAACTCCTCACGCTGATTCTCGAAACGGCGTAGCACTTCGGCCTGCTGCTCCTGACGAACCTCTTCCAATTCTGCAAAATTCCCGTCCGTGGTCACCCCCGGCGCTACTGACCAGCCCTGCTTGTTCCGCATAAGGATCAGTGGGTTGATCTCCAGATGTTCGTCCTGCGCAGTAGATACGAGCTGGAAAACAAGGGCTCCAGCACCTGCATGCTCAATCACATCCAGCAGCCTTCCATCAGAGGCAGCTTTCGCATCCTGATGAAACTGGTTCCAGAATGCGCCGAGATATCGGTAAGCCGCACGTCTCTCTAATTCAGAAAGGTTCGGACTGCGATGGGCGAAGCGCAGAAAATCTCTCAGCGATCCCTCTTGTAGCACTTGCTCTACCTTCTCCGCCGCCTCCTTGACTGTGGCAGGCCTGAGCGGTTCATTTTGATCCTCGAATTCCTTCTCAAACCTGTTTCTCAGAGCATCATCCTCGTCATAATCCTGATCGCGAAGAAGCGCCCTGCGGAAAGTCTCACGGCTTTCGTCTGAAAGGCGTAGTCCGCTGGGAAGCTCTATAGTCCATCGATTCCCAACGTATAATAGAACAAAACGTATGAGACTGACGGGCCTTCCACGACGGGGGTCAAAAATGAGGAGAGAAACCTCAGCATCCAGATCATCGCCTCCCTCCTCCTGCACCACGACCCGAACCACATCACTCCTTGTCAGAAAGTGCCAGTATCCCCGGCTATCGAGGCCCTTTAAGCCAAGGGACATGACCCGCTGCAAGCGCCGTTCTTCCTCCGTGAGATCTCCCCCAAACTGGCCGAGCAGGACCATCGCTGCTGGCAGATCACCCCTCTGGCATGCCTCCGTGAATGCCTTCACGAGCTCCCGGGGGTTGGCCGCGGCCGCCAACGCCGATGGCTCTGCAATGCTCATGCGTGCTTGCAGACCTGCGAGGACCTCGTCTTCAAGAGCGCGCAACTTAACCAGCCTCTCCTCGCCCATCCAGGACTCAAGAGCGTCAGCTCGTTTCTCAAGAACCTGGTCATAGCCAAGATCAACATTATCAAAGCTCCCGGGAACCGGCGCAACCGCCCAACCATCAGCGCCTCTGTCGCGCAATCCCAGACCGAAGACATCAACCTCCAGCGGGTCCTGACTGCTTACCGCATTGATGATGACAGCCGCAAGGTCGCCATCCCGCTTTTCACTGGAGACGATGAGGTCGTAGCGATTATCCCGAAGATAGCGGCCAAGAAGCGCCAACCGCTGAGAGATTACCGACCGGCGAATGACCCCGGTGTAGCGGGATAAGACACTGCCTTCCAAAAGTTCATTCGGAGCCCGCCGTTCGTCGCGGAGGCTTGTCATGAAGTTAAGAGCCGCCTCCCCCGGATCAGCCGACCCCAGGGCAAAACCTGACCCCAGCAGCAAGGCGCCCTGGAGAACTAGCCGGAAAAACCATAGTCTTAGCTTCACAATTCCTGGTGGAAACTATCCCTGGCCCGGAGAGACATCACGAACCCGGCCATCAAGTTAATGGTATTCTGCACATCGCCCAGATCGGCCGTTTCGACCACAGAGTGCATGCAGCGCAGGGGGAGAGAAACCAAAGCACTTGGCACTCCTTCCCTGACGGTAAAGATTTTATCCGTATCAGTACCGGTAAAACGACTGGAGGCCTCATGCTGGATCGGAATTCGTTTTGAGCGGGCTACCTTCTCGAGGCGCTCAATCACCAGCGGATGGTTAGCACCTCCATGGGTAAGGGTCGGCCCGCCACCTAACTTCACATGCCCATGTTGAGCGTTGTCAATCCCCGGGGTGTCGGTGGCATGGGTGACATCGAGACAGAGGCTGATATCCGGCATGAGGCGATGGGTTGCCATCAGCGCGCCATTCCCCCCAATCTCCTCCTGCACCGCATTAAGACAGATCAAACGAAAAGCCGTCTTAGCCTTTGCGGCCGCTACCTTCTTCATGACCTGAGCAATAATAAAGCCCCCAATCCTGTTATCAATGGCACGGCTAACTACTCTCTGCTTGGTCAACTCCACAGGCTCATCGGCGTAGACCGCCGGATGCCCGACCCTAATACCAAGGCCCGCTACTTCGTCTGCAGAACTCGCCCCCACGTCAACCCACAGCTGATGAGGTCTTGGAGACTTTTCATTGGCGAGGTCGCGCCGCAGGTGGATCGCAGTATTACCAATGATCCCACTCACTTCCTTCTTATCACCAAAAATTCTTAAACGCCGACCGCGAGCAGTCGCACTATCGCTTCCGCCAAGGCGGTCAATCCGCAGGAACCCATCAGCGGTCACTTGTTTGATCATATAGCCTATTTCGTCAGCATGCGCTTCCAGCATAACGCTCTTCTTCCCCTCGCCCAGAATTCCCCAGGTTGACCCATAGGCATCGCACTCCACTAAATCCGCTGTCTTGCCCAGGTATCGGGCCCAAACCCTCTGCCCTGGCATCTCGAATCCCACCGGACTCGGAGTCTCCAGTAACTCAAACAAAAAATCCTTATCTTTTCTGGTCACAAGGGAAATCAATCACAACCAGCCACGCCCGCAAATCCAGAAAAAGATCCGCATGATTCAGTGTCCCCCACTTCTTCCGATTTTACCGGAAACCAGCGCCACTTTTTCCCCTAGGTCTTGATATCCCTGACCCTGAAAGCCATCCATCCAAGAACAAACAGGGTGAGGTCAAGACCCACTAGAGCGGTATAGCTCTCTGCAAGCTTGGCCCACGAAATGTTGTTCTCAAGGGCGAAGACCCAGTTACTCATCCGGTAGGTTAGCAAATTCTCCCGGTAGGGGGCCATGAACGGCAGCATCTGGAGGACCGAATCGACAAAAAGAACGCTAAGCGCCAGAATAGTAGCCGCTGCGGGCTTGATCTTGAGGCAGGAAAAAGCAAATCCGATCGAGGACAGAGTACACATACTGAGACTGAGAAGGAGAAGAGCTAGGCAGAGCCGCCCGATTCCTACGCTCAATTCAGGAAAGAAGGCAAAAACCTTGAGCTCGTAGTTCCACACGAAAAGGCCTCCATCCCATCCCAGAGCGATGGCAGACATCAGATAGCCTGAGATGCCTACGAACCACACAAATGTCAGGGTATAGATAAGGACCGCCACATACTTGATAGTGAGAACCCTCAGCCGGCTGATAGGCCGCGCCAGAACCATTCTGAGGTTTCCGTCCTCACTCTCCTTCGCGACTATATCTCCGGACACCAGGGCAAGGTAGATCGCACCAAGCATCGCCATGCTGAAACCAATCATCCAGTAGGTCACAGTCAGGGCTGAGTAGTAGTGATCCACTTCAAGCCCCGCATCTGAGAGAATTTTACCCATTTCCTCCCTGGGCTTATCGAGGTGAAACACCCAGAGAATAACCACCTCCAGAATCAGGAATGCACCATACCCGATGTAGGTCCGCCGTCGGGCGAAGAGCTTCTTCAATTCACTCCGAACCTGAATAAGGAATAGATTCATGAATCACTCTCCTTTCCGTCTTCCCTGCTGCTTACCTCGAGATACACATCCTCCAACGAGCGCCGGACTGGAGTAAGTTGCCGCAAGGCCACCCCCGCGCTGACAAGTTCGCCGGCAACAAGGGCAGGGTCTGTCCCCTCTGGGAAAACCACCCTGCTGGAACCATCCTCCTTCTTCCCGCCCAGTCTCTCAAAGCACACTGCTGCCTCCGAGGACGGATTCGCATCGATATCAAGAGTTACCTGCTCGTCTGCAATTCCCGCCAGCTGCCCATCATAAACCTTTCTCCCCTGCCGAACGATAGCGACCCGGTCACACATCTGTTCGACCTCAGACAGCAGGTGAGAATTGAAGAGCACCGTGATCCCCCGCTTTTCCCGAAGTCGAAGGATAAAGTCCCTAAACCACTTGATCCCTTCAGGATCAAGACCGTCAGTGGGCTCATCGAGCAACAGAAGGCGAGGTTCCGGAAGCAATGCCTGAGCGAGCGCCAAACGCTGCCTCATGCCGTGGCTGTAGGTCGAAACCCTCGAATGGATCCGGTCGCTGAGATCTACCTCCTCTATGACTCGAAGAGCGGCCTCCTTCTCAAATCCTCCAGAGTAACTCATCAGGACCTTGAGATTGTCCCAGCCGCTCAGGTAATCATAAAAGGCAGGAGATTCAAAAATTGCGCCTGCATACCGGAGAGCGTCCGCCCTTTTGCGCTGCACGGACCACCCTCCAATTCGAGCTTCACCATGGTCGGGCTCCACCATCCCGAGCAGAATTCCCAAGGCCGTACTTTTGCCAGCCCCGTTGTGGCCCAGTAAGCCGAAAATCTCTCCCTCCCGCACAGAAAAGGAAAGATTTCGCAAGGCGGGCTTTCCCCCAAACGACTTGGAGAGGTTCGCCACCTCGAGGATTACCTCAGAGTTAGAATCACTTAGCACCACGCGAGCCTTCCCACTGTGGGATCCGCATCCGCTGGATCAGCTCTCCCGCAATCTCAATCAACTGGAGAAATTCCATGATTTTATCAGGCTCTTTCCCCTCCATAGCGGCACGCCATCCAAGTTCTCCAATCCTCTCATGCTCTTTCTCGGCATCAAGAAGTTCGTAACTATCCTGTACGCCTGGCGGTAATTCCTCACGCGCTGCCTTCACCGCACGCTTGATCAGCTTCCGACGACGCTCATTAGGCAGACTATCAAAAAGTATGATGTAAGTATCCAGGCCTTCTAGCAGGCGGGCGACAAATACTTCTCTCTCCCCCTTTGACAATTTGGAATAAAACTGGCTCCTGAGTTCGCTAAGTCTAACCTTGGTATCAGGGTTGAACTCCTGTCGGGTAAGCATCGATACGACTTCATTGATTCGCACCTCACGTCCCTGCCTTTCCTCTTCAGGAGGCTCCCCTCTCTTTCCCGACCAGTCCCTGAATTGATCTTCCTCGACGACCCGCCCTAGATTATCCGCGGTTCTCCGCATCCCTTGAAAGTAGCCCTGCGCAACCAGCACGAGTGCCCAGATCGCCGCACAGATCAGGATTCCCTTGCTGAAAACACGCACTTTCATTGATTGAACGGGAGAAATCTAGGCTTCATGACCTATCTCGCAACCGCGATTTTCACTAGTCTTCCCTCACCCTGCCCGACATGAGACTTGAGCGCAGGGCAGACACTGAAGTAGCCCCAAGGGATAAGGTCAGGATTCCATACACCGTTCCTCCTGTTCCTACGATTAAGGCAAGCGCACCGCCTCTCTGCCACATTGTGCCGCTCAACCAGGACTCAAGCGCGAGTCCTGCAAGGTAGCATACGCCCCCCATGAGCACGCTCGCCAGAACCATCCGGAAAAACCGTTTCCACTCTGACCGTGAAATCGTGACAAATCCATCCATCCCGCGCCACAGAAGTACTACATTGACCCATGCAGAGACTGCAGTCGCAACCGCTATCCCAACATGCCCGTAACCCCCGGGGAGCAGAAGACGGAAAAGAAGGAGGCTACATACGATGTTCACAGCCACTGCCACACCAGCCATGATCATGGGCCTTCTTGTGTCCTCCCGTGCAAAGTACGCTGGTTGCAGAACCTTGATCAAGACGTAACCGGGCAACCCCAGCGCGAATCCCGCCAAAGCCCATCCCGTCTTGCTCACATCCTCCGCATTGAAACTTTCTCCGGCAAAGAGGCCTTGAATCAGAGGCTCGTGAATAGCCACCATTGCAGCAGCCGCGGGAAGGGTGAGAAGCATCGCCAATTCCATACCCCGGAGAATACTGTGTGCAGCCTCCGCCTCTCGACCACTGCGAAGACGGCGGGTTACCTCCGGCAGAAGAACGATTCCAAGCGCTATCCCGATCATTCCCAGGGGCAGCTGGTTGACCCTGTCCGCGTAATAGAGCGTCGATATGGCTCCCTGCTGAAAAGACGCAATCACCCCACCCACCAGAAGATTCACCTGCTGGATCCCAGCGGCGATCACCCCGGGACCCATCAGGAAAAGGAGCTTTTTGAGTTCCGGATTCCACAGAGGCTTATGAGGAACCATCGCAGCCCCGGCCCGGCTACACGCAATCCAGAGAACCACAAACTGCAAAAATCCAGCCAGCGCAACTCCCCAAGCCAGGGACTTTCCTACCTCGAGGTCTCCCTCCCAGCGCATGAACCATACGAGGCCGAGAGAGCCCAGCATCACGAGATTCAGTAGAATGGGAGCGCCCGCGGGAACGGCAAAATGCCTGAAGGTGTTCAGGACCCCACTCAAGTGCGCGACAAGGGCCATGAAAAACAGGTAACAGAACATGATCCGCGAAAGAGCCACCGTGAGATCAAAATTCTCAGGATGGTTTCGGAAAATACGCAGGGTCGACTCCCGAATCTCAGCACCCTCGTCCGCTTTTCCGATCATAACCTGGACGACAAAGGTTTCCATCCCATGTTCCTGCGGCAACTGAATCCGCCCCAACCCCGTGGGATCCATTCCAAAAATAACCGCCGACACGTCTTCACCCTCTCTCGGGACAAACCGTTTGCGGGGGTCGACATCACGCCCTACCCCACTGTACTTGTCCCCCCTCAGGCTGAGCTGGGTCAGGATCAGACCCTCGGAGGCAATCTCTTTTCCTCCTCTGGTGATCATCGGGAACCCTTCCTCCTGCAATGAGACCAGCAGGTCGTGTCGATTGCCCTCCAGATCAAGGAAGTGCATGTCCTCGGACCTTGTCCTCGCCGACCAGTGTCTTACCGCAGCTTCGGACTTACCGGTGATCTGGAAGTAGATTTCCCGTGCGCCCCTGATATCGACCCTGCACTCATGAAAAGCACGCTCGTGACCAACTCCTCCAAGGTCTTTGTCAAACTTCGGCAGGAATCCGGGAACCACCGCCATCATGATCCAATGCATGCACGGAATCGCGATCAGGGTCAGAATCCCTACTGCCCAGACCAGTGCCGAAAAGGTGTTCCGGGCAAAACCAATTGCAACTTCACTCCCCTGCTCTTCACACTTCCGCCC
>MDTC01253656.1_pt1 | contig 12319 bp, 6 predicted proteins | sample 811181 | NCBI WGS metagenome assembly MDTC01 (sample SAMN05326644, study PRJNA326480) | marine metagenome | isolation source: seawater | place: Pacific Ocean: North | collected 2011
AATTAATAAGAGATGAGACTTCTTGTTTATCTTGAATCATCTTTGTTTGATTCACTTTCTTTTTAGCAAATTTAACTTTATCAGCTTCAATTAAAAATTTATACCATTGTGAAAATTTTTTATCACTTACAGGAAATAAATTCCTGAAATTTTCAATTTCTTCAGTAGTCATCTCCAAAGCTCTAACAAAATATTTCAATTCAAAATACTCTCTAGAAATATGTGATAATTCAATATAAAATGCTTTTGATAAACCATTAATATCTAAATCATTTAGTCTTCTATTTGCTCTCTGTTCAGCAGACTCATTTCTAGTATAATCTGCTTTTTTATAATGAATAACTTTTCTTTGTCTAAAAACCCAAATGATTGCTATAATTACTAGAGTTAGGCTAATAAATAAAATGATCATTTTTATTGGAAAAATATTTTTAACAGGAATAGGACTTATAATAGGACGTAATTCATTTGATGCGAGAGTTTCTAGTATAGATTCAATTTTAAACTCTAAAGGATTTGAATACATTGAATAATCAATTGAGCCATCTTTATTTAGTATATTGACACCATATTCTGGTAAAACATAATAACCTGTATCCCATACCATTAATTCAAATTCTATACCTATAATTTTTCCATTTTCTTTAATAAATGATTGATTACGAATTGAAATATTATTATCAAAATTATCTAAATCTGGAAATTGAACTTCTTTTACTGGTAATTCACTAATACGGACAGACCAATTTATAATATCACCAATAAAACCAATATTTTTATCAAGTTCAGATTCAATTGATATTCCATTTAAGAATCCAAAAAAAAATATAATACTAAAAATGTTTTTATACATTAATGACGATTCTCTCTTTTCTTAAAAAGTGAAATTAGAGGTTCAACATAATCTTCATTAATATTAATAGATATCAAATCTAATTTCATTTTTTTAGCATCTATATGAAATTTCTTTTGTTGTTCCTGAATATCTTGTTTTAACCTAATCCTAGCTTCTTTTGAAGATGTATCTATCCAAAAAGATTGTTTTGTTTCAGGATCTTCTACTTTAAGTAAACCCAGATTTTGAATATCTTTCTCAGCAGGGTCATATAAATGTATTCCAATTACATCATGCTTTTGATTTAATACCTTTAGAGATTTCCAATAATCAGTATCTAAAAAATCAGAAATAATAAAAACAACGCTTTTTCTTTTCGCTACTTTCAAAAGAAAATCTAATGCACTTTTAATTGATGTGTTGTTTCTATTAGGAATAGTATAAAGTAATTCTCTAATTACACGTAAAACATGACTTTTACCTTTTTTTGGAATCACATATTTTTCAATCTCATCAGAAAATAAAATTAACCCAACTTTATCATTATTCTTAATTGCAGAAAATCCTAGAACAGATGCTATTTCTGTTCCAATTTCCCTTTTCAATTGATAACCTGTACCAAAATCACCTGAAGCAGAAATATCAACTATTAGATAAACAGTTAATTCTCTCTCTTCTTCAAAAACTTTGATAAATGGAGATCCCGTTCTGGCAGTTACATTCCAATCGATCAATCTAATATCATCTCCAGGTTGATATTCTCTAACTTCAGAAAACGTCATACCTCTTCCTTTAAAAACTGAATGATATTCACCACCAAAAAGGTTATTTACAAGACCGCGAGCCCTTATTTCAATCCGCTTTACCTTTTGAAGGATTTGACGTGGAATCATATATTATTAAGGTACTTCAATAACTTCAAATAATCGTTTAATAACATCATCTGGAGTTAATTCTTCAGCTTCAGCTTCATAAGTAAGAATTATACGATGACGTAATATATCAGCTCCTATATAGCGAATATCTTCTGGTGTGATATAGCCTCGATGTTCTATAAAAGCACGAGCTTTTGCTGCACGAATCAAATTAATAGTTGCTCTAGGAGAAGCACCAAAATCAATAATCCCTTCTAAATCATCTAAACCATATTTATTAGGGTCTCTTGTTGCAAGAATAAGATTCAAGACATAGTCCTCTATCTTTTCATCAACATAAATATCATAAATAATTTTTTGTGCCTGTAATATTTCTTCGGGAGAAACAACTGAATCTAATTTTTCTAAATTATTTGGTTTTGTATTCTGCCTAAGCACAATCCGTTCAGAATCTCTATCTGGATAATCAACGATGAACTTAAACATAAATCTATCCATCTGTGCTTCAGGCAATGGATAAGTACCTTCTTGCTCAATTGGGTTTTGTGTGGCCATTACTAAAAAAGGAGCTTTTAATAGAAATGTATTTTCACCAATGGTGACTTGTCTTTCTTGCATCGCTTCTAATAAAGCACTTTGTACTTTTGCAGGCGAGCGATTGATTTCATCTGCTAATATTATATTAGAGAATATTGGGCCTGTCCGAGTATCAAACTCACCTGTTTTCTGATTATAAATTAACGTCCCAATTAAATCTGCAGGAAGCATATCTGGTGTAAATTGAATTCTTTGAAAATCAGTATTAATTAATTTTGATAATGTGCTAACAGTTAAGGTTTTTGCTAAGCCAGGCACACCTTCTAGTAAAATATGTCCATTAGCTAGCATCGATATAAGAATCTTTTCAATCAATTCATGCTGACCAATGATAACCTGATTCAAACCATTTTTTAATTCATCAATAAAAATTGACGATTTTGAGATTCGTTCATTAATCTCTGTCAAACTAAATTCATTCATATTGATTTCTAGGATGTAATATGTTTTAAAGCTGGAATTTCTTCAATATTTTTCCCAAGATAATCTAATTCAAACCTTACTGATGGTGATAATTCATGAGAAGGAAATTTATCTAAAAATAAATTATATTCGACTTCTGCACTCTTAGGGTCATTAACAACATTTGCAAAAATATAACCAATCATAAATAAAGCATGCGGTTCCTGTTCTGATCCTGAATAATTATCAATTACTTTACGATATTCTTGGATAGCTGTATTAAAATCCCTGAGATCATTCATATAGATATCACCCAGCATATATTGTCCTTTTGCAGACAATTCATGTTTACTATACTTTTCAATAAGATATGAAAGATGGTCTAAGGCTTCCTTAACCATCTTTCTTTTTCTTAATGATTCTGTTTTATTTAGAATGAAGCCAGGAAATTCATCAATTTGTTTTTGCGCTTCTTTCGCATGAACTGTCTCTGAATATTGATTGACTGTCTTCTGAAGTGCTTCATAGCCATCAGTTAAACTATTCTTCCAATTTAGATGAATTGTGGCTATTTTAAATTGTGCTTGAGATGCTAGGCTATCTTGAGGATACTTCAATACTAATTTTTGAAGATTCGAGATAGCATCATCAATTTTTTCATTTTTTAGATTTTCATTAGATATATTAAAAAGCTCATCGGAAGTTTTTGAGCAACCAATGATCAATATAAGTCCTAATGTAAGTATTATTAGTTTCGTTTTCATTTTCAATCCCTAGTTTAAAAGCCGCGAAAATTAATGCTAGTTGACCATCCTAAAAAGAATTTGCTAATTATTTTATTAAAGATTTATGATTCAGTTCCATTAAACTAAAAAAGGTTTTGTACTCCCATCTGGAACTTCCATATTTTTACATTATCTAGTTGAAAAGCATAATCTAATCTAAGTGGACCCAGTGGTGTTATTATATTTATTCCTATTCCAGAATCCCATTGAAAGTTACTTATTTTTAATTCTCCAGTTTTTTGAGCTAGGATTCCACCATCACTAAACAATGTTAAGCCAAAAACTTTATAGATAGGTACTCGTAATTCAAGATTAGTCATTATACGAATAATTTCTCCTTTAGGATTATCATTATATTCCTTAAAACGTAGCACATCCCATCCCCTCATTGAAGTACTACCACCTAAATAAAATTTTTCATAGCTGTAATCATTAAAACGAGAATCCCAACCCCAAAGACGTCCAATTTTTATTCTACCTGCAAAGATATTATTATTTATAATTGGAAAATAAGTTTGATATGTAAAATCTGCTTTTAAATAATCACGCTCACCACCAAAAACATAACCTGTAGATTTAAATATACCAGATAATAAGAATCCTTTTTTCGGAAATAATGGATCATCTTTCCTATCTAAATTCAATTTTATTCTAAAAGATCTTTGTTGAATATTCGAATTAAATTCAGATTCATCACTAAACGACTCTAATACAGTATTCGTTTCAAAATAGGATCGTTCTTCAAATCTAAATTGTTGAGATAAATCAATGCCATATCTTTTTATAGTCTCAATTTTTTCTTTATATTCAATAAATGTTTCAAAATAACCTGTTAATTGAGATGGGAAACGTATTCCAAAAAACCAATTACTTCCAAAACTCACATCATAACGTACTCTAGGTAAAACAAATTCTACCTCTGCAGGTACCCCAAATAATAATTTAGTTGAAAAATGAGTAGGTGTATTAAAAAATGATCGATTTCTCCATTCAATTGTAGCATTCCAAGCAGGTATAGGTTCTGCTCCTTCGGCAAATCGAATTGGATCATATCCTCCTACTGAATTCCATTCACGTTGTTTATACCTACGAAATTCAATAACAATATTTACTAAAGAATCAGAATTCACAACTTTAACTGGAACCATATTCACCATTGAGAAAACACCCATTTCTTTTATTCTTCTATTTGTAATATCTATTTTTGATTTAGTATATAAATCACCTTTTTTATAAGTTATTTCACGCCGAACAAGATTTGTATCGATAGCTCCAATTTTCTCAAAAAATGTTTTATTTATATGAATATTTTTACCTTCATTAATAATAATTTTAATATTAACTGAATCTGTAATCTCATCAATGATTTGAATACTAAAAAATAATTTTCCTATATCATGATATTTATTTTCAATAAGGTATAAGTTATCATTGATATAAACAGGGTTATATGGACGTTCTTCATTTAAGTTCAATAACGATTTTATCATTTCAGATGAAACCAATTTGTTACCTTCTAATTGTATATTATTTAGAAAATATTGTTTCCCTTCTATAATTTGATATTCAATATCTGCAAAGCTCTCATCAAATTTTACTGACTCTTTGATTGCAACATCTAAAAAGCCCTTTGAATGATAAAGATTCTTGATAGTCAATGCATCTAGTTTAACTAATCTTGAATCAAATTCAATTCTTCTATATAACAAATAGGGTGGTCTCTGACGTACAATTGATAATACTTCTCCTATTGATACATTATCATTACCATTGAGAACTACATTTCTAATAATTACATCATCAGACTCTGAATATAAATGCCCACAAATTGCCAATAGGCAAATAAATAATTTATATATTATTATCACGATTTAATTAATATGCGTAACGATAGCGATATTTGAGATTTAGGTTTCCATCTTCATCTATATTACCCACAACAGAAAAATGACGATTTAATTTATATTCAACACCAATCTGTGATTGATTTGGATTCGTTAGAGAAAACGATCTTTTATAAGATAAATTTAAGAAAGTTTTATCACCAATTTGACGTTTAGCTATCAACTCAAAATCTTCACTACTATCTTGCAAGAATCCAGCTGTACCTGAAATATTAATATCATCTACTAAGCCCATTTTACCAAGCTCGGAATCCTTAATGTTTTTTTCTAATTGGGTCTCTAGTAGAGACCCAAGAAAAGATACTGTTTGATTACCAAAACCTTTTGATGTTAATTCCTGATCTTGAAAACGTTTACCCCATGTTATTAATTCCAAAATATCACTCTCTGAGAATCCACTTGCAGATTCTAGAATAATATCTAAATCATCAATCCCTCCTGTAATACGTAAATCGATCCTTTCATCATCTATTGTAGTAAATGCACTTACATCCAAAAATGGATTAAATCCTTTATTATCAAAACTAACATACCCCTGTAAACCTTTAAAATTATCTTTATATGAAAAAACATTTCCATCCTCCACAAATATTTCACCACCAAAGTCAATTTCCTGATACCCCATTTGAGATAAACTAAACTCTCCGATCAGATTAGCATCAACTTGTGAATTTTGAAATAATATAGACTCTTTAATGGGAATATTTAATTGATAAGACATTACTGTCCCTAATCTTTCTGGAAGAGCTGTTCCTACTTCTTCAGTAGTAAATTCATAAAATATAGTAGCATCAAGAGCTTCTATTATTCCAACAACAGCTACAGTATCTTGCCCCGTTATTGCTACATCTATATTGGCGAGGCCAACAATATCCATTTTTAAGGTTTGAAAAGATGCTTCACGAGCTTTGACAATTAGATTATATCTCGGATTAAAGAATTTAGTAAAATCGATAGAGCCGTTTAAAATAGTATTATTTATTGAAGGCTTTGAGAAGTTAGTATTTGAATGAAATAATGTTGCATCAAAATTGTCAATTATTAATTGATTATTAATCATATAAGCTTCACCAGATGCATTTAAAATTGGATCATTAATTAACAGTGTAAATATATCACTATTTTTCACTTTAATATGACCATTCCGTTGAATAGAATTTGTAGATCCAGTTAAATTAAGTAGGATCTCAATTTCTCCTTTTACTGAATCTAATTCAGATATATAAGGTGATAAGAATGGCAAATTTTTCAATTTACCATCCACATGAAAATTAATTGAATCATTTTGATATAATTTCCCAAAATCATTTGAACTAATATTTAAATCAAATGGAATTTGGCCATTAGCACTGATAGTATTTAATTTAGAAATTGATGTTGATTGGCCAACATGAAGTAGATGCCCATCATAATGGCCTTTACCACTAACCTTGCCTAAATTCACTCTGTCAAACCTTCCATCATTAATATCTAAATTATACATAAATTGGGTATTATTAGGTAATCCATCAAGCTTAATTGATCCAGTTGCAAATCCACTTATTTCAAAAAATTCAGGTATAAAACGATGAATAAATTCTAATGAAAGATTTGAAAAGTTTGATTGAATATCAATAGGTATATTAACAATCTTCGTTTTACCTATTGGAACTATTCCGGTTGCCTGGAAGCCCATTTTGCTTCCTCTCGTCATTGAAAAATCATCTAGATGTAGCATCCCATCTTTAAAAAGAAAAGAAACCTGAAAATCATCGAAATTTTCTTGCATATATATACCATCTTTTAATGATAAATCAATATCTATATCAATTTTATTATCCTCAAATTTTGTCCACAACTCACCAAAAACTAATCCAGTAATTTGTAATCGCTGATCATTAAAAAATTGAGTTATTATACCTGCATCAAAATTCGACATCTTTAACCGGATCTCTGGATTATATAAGCCCATAATAACACCTTCCATTATTCCATCATTAATATGAAATTCAAATGGATTTACCTCTAAAACAGTATCCTGATAAACAAATTCTACAGATCCAGAATTAACTAAATAATTATCCTCATATGCTATTTGTATTCTATCTATTTTATAACGATCATCTCCTAAAAATTCTCCGGAAACATGTAAGAAATCTTTTCCAGAAGTAAAATGACAATTCTCTAAAATAGCCTTATTATTTTCGAAAGTAGAGTTAATATTCGCATTCTCAAAGAATCTTCCGTTCCAGGTACCATTTTCAGCTTTAAGGTCTAAAAATCCGATAGGGCCATCGTTTGCTACTCTCATTTGGGAATTAAGAGATAAAGACTCTAAATCAAAATCATCAATTGTAATATTTGTACACATTAATTCAGCTTTAGCTGATGGCGAATACATATCATCATAAATTCTCATACTTCCAGTTGCCTTACCTGATATATAATTTCCTGGTAAAAATTGATTTATCAAATGTATCTGGGCATTTTCTAAATCTGCAGATATATCCAAAATATTTGTAAGAAAATTAACTTCTCCATCTATTGTTAAAAAACTTTCATCAATTATAACGGTCACAGGTTCAATTGTTTTAAGTATGTTGTCATTAAAAGATGTCATACCACTAAATGAAATTTCTCCTTCATCAAAATATTTTGTCTCAACAATTTCCATCGTCAAATCAATCTGATCTAAGGAACCGTCATTTGATATATTACCATCTAAGATAGCAAGCCCCGACATTTTTGTTTCTTTCTGCCCCTTCATCCAACGACTTAAATCTAAATTTTCTAAATTCATATTACAGTTAATTCTATTTTCTTTAACCCAAAATCCATTCATTATAAGGCTTGAATTCTCTCCACGAAGTTTTAATGTATCTATCTTCCAGATATTATCACGATTTTCAATAGAAAAATCTCCTCTCATATTTAGACCAAGTTCATTTTCTAAAACAATCGAACCTAGATATGATTTAAAATTAGAACTAAAATTAAATATCCCAGTAAAAGATGAGAATTTTGATTTTATTGGTAGCTTAGAAAATAGTTCTTCTGGAAATTCAAATCCTGTCAATTGAATTTCACCAGTTAGGTCTTTATTATTTTGATTATAATTAATAGCGCCTTCAATAGGTAGACCAAATAGGTTACCTTGAATTTGGTCCAACGAAATTCCTAATTCATCTTGACTGAGATAAATTTTTCTTAAGTTTAATCCATATTGTCTTTTTTTATCAAATGATATTTTTAATAAATCACATTTTAGTTTTGAATTATTACCACCAATTAATTCCCCACCCATTTGTACATCTAAAATTGATGAAAATTGATTTCCTATTAGATTAATTTCTCCAGAAATAAAAATAGAATTGATATCAAATGGAATATTTAATCTTTTTTGAGTTTCACGTTCACTATTATTAAACACATTATTAGGAATAGTAGTATTAATACCTTCAAGAGTAATTAGATCAAATGTAATTTGATTAAAAAAAGTTGAAAAAAAATCAATATTTATTGTAACATGATCAATCTTAACTGGATCATAAAAAGGATGATCAAAAATAACTCCATCGATATAGGTTGTACCAAATAAATATCCAGAAGATTTATTAATATCAATATTCCATCCCGTTTGGGATATATTTTCATTAATCTTATTTAATAGATAATCATTCCAAATAGCAGAGCGAAGAATAACTATTAAGGATAAAATAAATCCTGATAAAATACCGATACTAATTTTTTTCCAATTTTGCATCATGAAGTCTTTGTATTTAGAACTCAAAAATATCTAGTGAGTTCCATATATGAAAATAGCCCTGTTAAGAGGGCTATTTTAAGGATTAATTATATATGATGTCTAATCTACTACTTCAAAATCTGCATCTTCAATTTCATTATCTTTATCCTTTTTCTTTGTTTCTTTGGACTCTTTTGTATCACCATCCGTATTCTCTTCCTGCTTTGCAGCTTCATATATTTTAGAAGCAACAGCACTCCAAGATGTATTTAAGGCTTCCATCGAAGATTTTATATCATCAATGTTTCCACTATCCTTAGATTTTTTCAAACTTTCTATCTTTTCATTTATTCCATCTTTTTCAGTATCATCTAATTTTTCACCATGTTCATTCAGATTTTTTTCTATCTCATAAACTAATTGCTCAGCTTGATTGACTAAATCAATTTTTTCTCGTTTATCTTTATCTTCACCTTCATGTTTCTTCGCATCATTCACCATTTTATCAATTTCTGAATCAGATAAACCACTAGATGCTTCAATACGAATACTCTGTTCTTTGCCAGTCGCTTTATCTTTAGCATTTACATTTAAGATTCCATTAGCATCGATATCAAAAGTCACTTCAATCTGTGGCACACCTCGTGGTGCAGATGGAATATCGGCTAAATGAAAACGACCGATAGTTTTATTATCAACAGCCATCTCACGTTCTCCCTGGAGCACATGAATTTCAACTGTTGTTTGATTATCTGCAGCAGTGCTAAAAATTTGAGACTTCTTAGTAGGTATTGTTGTATTCCTTTCAATCAATTTTGTGGAAACAGAACCCAAAGTTTCAATCCCCAATGATAATGGTGTTACATCTAATAATAGGACATCATCCACATCACCAGAAAGAACACCTCCCTGAATCGCAGCTCCTAAAGCAACAACTTCATCTGGATTAACACTTTTATTTGGCTCTTTCCCAAATATTTCTTTTACTTTTTCTTGTATTTTTGGAATACGAGTTGATCCACCTACAAGTATGACTTCATCAATGTCAGAGTTAGACATTCCTGCATCTTTCATTGCCTGGTTACATGGCGCAATTGTTCTTTCAATTAAATCATTAACTAAATCTTCAAATTTAGCTTGCGAAAGAGTCAAATTTAAATGTTTGGGACCAGATGCATCTGCTGTTACAAATGGTAGATTAATATCAGTTTGTTTTGAAGATGATAATTCTTTTTTAGCTGTTTCTGCGGCTTCTTTAAGTCTTTGAAGCGCCATAGCATCTTTTCGAAGATCTATACCATCTGATTTTTCAAATTCATCTGCAATCCAATCAATAACTTTTTGATCAAAGTCGTCTCCACCAAGATGACCATCACCATTGGATGCTTTAACTTCAAAAACACCATCTCCTAATTCAAGTATTGAGATATCAAAGGTCCCTCCTCCTAAATCAAAAACTGCTATTTTTTCTTCCTTCTTATTATCCATACCATAAGCTAAAGAAGCAGCTGTTGGCTCATTGATAATACGACTTACATTTAAGCCAGCTATTTTTCCAGCATCTTTAGTAGCTTGCCTTTGAGAATCATTAAAATAAGCCGGAACTGTTATAACAGCATCTGTAACTTTAGCACCAAGATATTCTTCTGCTTGTTGTTTTAATTTTTGTAATACCATTGCAGAAATTTCTGGTGGCGTATATTCTTTATCACCCACATTTACAACACAAGCATCACTTGAATTCTTTATAACTTTATAAGGGACTTCAGATAGCTCATTTCCAACTTCATCATACATACGACCCATAAATCTTTTGATAGAGAAAACTGTATTTTCTGGATTTGTTACTGCCTGCCTTTTTGCAGCTTGACCAACTAATCTTTCACCATCTTTAGTAAATCCAATTACTGATGCCGTCGTTCTGCCTCCTTCAGGATTTGTTATAACAGTTGGTTCACCACCTTCAAGAACGGCTACACAAGAATTTGTTGTTCCTAAATCAATACCAATTATTTTACCCATTACTTCTCCTTAAATAATCATCATGAGATCTTTTAAAATAAGTTTCTTGTAAACTGACAAGGAATGTACCAATATGGGGTATAGTTCATAATGACAGATGAATCTAAATTATCCACCTATCTGGCATACTATGAGTTATTTAAGCTAATTTTTTGATCTTTTTTTGCCTTTTATTGACTTTGCACTATCTGTAAAAACAAAATTATCTTTAATGGATTTAATACTTATTGTTGTTCCAGCTATAATATCTTTCTTCAATAACATTTCTGCAATCGGATCTTCTAAATATTTTTGAATCTTTCTCCTCAATAGCCTAACACCATATTGAGCATCATACCCTTTTTTTGCTAATATTTTTTTTGCTGAAGATTGCAATTTTATATTAATACCTAGCTTCTTCATATTTTGTTTTAAATCACAGACTTGTAAATCGATAATATCATAAACATTTTTCTCTGATAAAGAACGAAAAATAAGAGATTCATCGATACGATTAATCAGCTCAGGTGAAAATAAATCCTTAACTTTTTCCATAATTTTTCCCTTCATCTGAAGAAAGTTTTCTTCACTCTCTGTACTTGTAAAACCTAATCTATTATTTTTTAATTCTCTCGTACCCATATTTGATGTCATAATAATAATTGTATTACGAAAATCTACTTTCCTACCTAAACCATCTGTTAAAATACCTTCATCAAAAACTTGCAGTAATATATTAAATAAATCTTGATGCGCCTTTTCAACTTCATCTAATAAAATAACAGAATATGGATTCCGTCGAACCTTCTCTGTGAGTTCACCCCCTTGTTCATATCCAACATAACCTGGAGGAGCCCCAATTAAACGAGATAGTGAAAATCTCTCTGTGAACTCAGACATATCAACTTTTACTAATGCCTGCTTATGAGGAAAAAGTATATTTGATAATACTTTTGCTAATTCTGTCTTCCCTACGCCTGTTGGTCCAAGAAACAAAAAAACCCCTATCGGACGATTAGGATTTTTTAATCCAGTTCTAGATCTACGAATTGCTCGAGCAAGACTGCCTATGGCTTCATCTTGACCTATAATGTATGTACTTAATTCTTGAGTTAAGTTTAATAATCTATCACTTTCAGATTCAGCAACCTTAGAAATTGGTATACCAGTCATTATTGATACAACATCAGCAATAT
>MDTC01089475.1_pt1 | contig 12316 bp, 13 predicted proteins | sample 811181 | NCBI WGS metagenome assembly MDTC01 (sample SAMN05326644, study PRJNA326480) | marine metagenome | isolation source: seawater | place: Pacific Ocean: North | collected 2011
GGAATTTAGAACAAACCCCATTTTTTTCGCAAGCTAAGCCTTAGCTTACGAGACATCCCTTTTTTTCCAATTTATCCTTATAAGCAGAACGGTAATAAACCGTATCCTTAAATCTCATCAAAAGGAATGCTTATGAGCATAGATAAATCTACTCATCAACAGGTATCAAACCTTTCAAACCAACTCATCACACTTCCTGCCTTCAAAAAGTCAGGAAGATGTCCACTTGAACCATACCATCTCCTTTTTCATCACAAACAAAGCCTAGTTGATTCGGGGGCTTTTGTTCGATTCGGCAAACGCTGGCTCGTTGACGAAGAAAAATTTTTCGAATGGTTAAGAGCTCATGGTGATAAGGGCTCTCATCACTCCAAATGAAATTTCTTCAAATTGAGAAAGGAAATTTATGAATAAAAAAGGAATCCCAAAAGAGATTGATGAAATTGAAATATCAATGTTTAAGGATGTATTTGATAAAAATTCTGAAAACGTCAATCTTGTTAATTTATTAGAAGCAATTGAGGCTGGACGGTGGAAAGATGAAGTTGAATCACTTCGTGAATACCTTAAAACAGGTGATAGGAAAAGATACGATGAAAAAAAACGTAGTCTTCCAGCAGTAACTGTTTCTGGGATTTTTGAAGCTAGATCGAAACTTCAGACCTATTCAGGATTGATCCAAGTCGATCTGGATAAGCTCCCAAATGCAGCTTGGACCCGTGATATATTAAAAGATGACGTTCATACCTTTGTATCCTTCCTGAGCCCTTCTGGGCAGGGTGTTAAAGCTTTTGTATTAGTCCCAGATGATCCTGAGACACATTTGGAGAGTTTCTTAGCAACAGAACGTTATTTTAAAGAGAGATATGCACTTGAAATTGACGAATCATGCAAGGACATAAATCGACTTTGTTTCGTCTCCTTTGATCCAAACATATGGATAAATCCTTCAGCGACCACTCTTAATATCGATGAATGGTCATCCAATAAAGAAGAGGGGAAGAACTCAAATCCAGGTTGGACTCCTCATGGAAATAATACAAAAAATAAAGAGCAGAAAATTAAATGGGGTAGTACAGACTGGCCTAAGGTTTTTGAGTCAGCAGGACTTAAATTAGAAAACCAAGGTCAAAGGATAATGGTTCTTTGTCCTTTTCGGAAAAACCATACAACTGGATTTCGTGGGACATATCTTTTTCCTGGAAAAGAAGGGAGCTGGGGTTGGTGCTGTCATCATGCTAATTGTTCTCACATAAGACTCCGAGATGTTGCTGAGAAACTATGGGAACATGTCATAAAATTTTCTGACCCCTATGAACCCAATGATTTTCAGAATGAATCAGATCTAAATTCCAATCCATGGTCTGACCCTCTTCCTCTTCCAAAACAAAAGAATCTCCCTCCCAAGTTAGATCCTGAAATCTTACCTGAACCCCTATGTGAATATTGTCGAGCTTCAGCTTTTGAAAATGAAACTACCCCAGAAGCTGTTGCTGGATTTCTTTTATCAGCACTTGGGATTCTAACTGGTTCCCGTATAGCAATTAATCCAGATCCTAGAAAAGCAAATTGGTATGAGTATGGTGTTCGGAGTTGTATTTTGGTAATGCCTGTGAGTTCAAACAAGACTGCTGCTTTTCGTTCAGGCTTAAGTCCACTGGATAGAATTCAAAAATTAAAAGAGCTTGAATTCAGGGAGAAAAATAAGATTTTTGAATCAGATAAATTTTTCTATGACAACAAAATCAAGAGTCTATTTAAGAAATTTGAAAAAAATAATTCAATAGATATTGAAGATCAAATAAAGAATCTTGAATCAATTGAACCCATCCCCCCTCGACATGAAATACTCATTGCTAATCGTGCAACTCCAGAAAAGATTCTTGAATTAATTTCAAAAGGAAGTGAAAGAGGAATCTTACTTAAATCAGATGAGGTTTTAGGCTTACTAAATAATACTGAAAAAAAAGGAAATGAAGGAGTAAGAGAATTTTTTGTAGAAGCAATGACAGTTGCTCGTAATTTCTCAGGACATACAATTTCAAGAGGTACTGATTACACAGATGCACTGGCTCTTTCAATAGTAGGCTGTATCCAACCAAAAAAGCTTCTCAGACTATTGAATGAAATGGAAAAAGGTCTCAAAGATGATGGATTGTTACAAAGATTTATTTGGATATGGCCACAACAGCCTAGTTTTGAGAGTTTTGAAAGTTTATCAGAAAAGGATATTGGTGTTTCAAGAGATCTTTTAGATAGAGTTCAGATCATTTTTGAAAAATTAGAAAAGATTAAGCCAGAAGATATTGGAGCTAAGAAAACAGATTACGATCCAGTAGCTTGGGTAGGATTTGATCCAGAAGCCCAAAATATTTGGAGAATTTGGAGAAAAGAACTTAGGTCAAATCTGATTGGAGAAGAGGGTCTTTCAGATGGATATATTGCTTGGTTGGGAAAGTCAGAAAGATTGGTGGCGGGATTGTCTCTAACTTTTCATTCAATTGAATGTATAAGCGAAAACATACTTCCAGGTCCAATTGCTAGAGATGAATTAGAAAGAGCAATTGGAGTATGGGATGTTGTTCGTCATCATGCAAAAAGGATATTTAGTTTGACCCAAACAGGAACGCTTGAAGTAGCTCATCTTCTTGTAAGTCGACTCAATAAACTTGAACCAAGTTTTAGTTTACGAGATTAAAACAAAAAAATTGGAGGCATACGAGCGACAACGAGGTTCTTTTAGATGCTATTGATTGGCTTGTTGAGTTGAATTACTTAAAAGAAATTCAAACTGATTCAAGAGGAAAACCAGGAAGACCTTCAAGCAGGAAGTTTTTAGTGAATCCCAAAGCTGTAATCTAATGACTTTTCGAAGTGATTTTATTAAAAATATCTTAAAGAGCGAACCATCAAAACCCTCAAAAATAGTTTTTGAGGGTTTTGAAAGTCCCTCATTCAGTGAAAATGATAAAAATAATACAGAGAATCACCAATATATGAAAAGTGTGATTCAGGCATGGAGAAGGGATCTCAAATTGAATTAGAAGCAATTCAACAGATAAAAACTATAATTTCAGTGAAAAAAATACTTATGTGTGAAGCCGTAGAAAACTATTTTTTTGTCTCCTCAATTAACCATCTTCTTGTTTAGTCTCCCCAACAGTAAATCAGTACTTTCCTTCCCTATCAGAGAAACCAATTCAGCCTCAATCTCCTCACTAGATCTGGGTGTAGCCTGAACCTCTAGCTGTTTCACTGACTTGAAACCTGCTCGATCCAGAAGATCCATAGCACACCTTGCGCGAACAGCTTCGCTCTTTGCGTTAAACATAAGGTCTTTGAGCATTTCAATAGCTTTTGGAGCAGAACGGAGCATGTTAAAACGCAACTCATCTGCTATCTCACTTGATAGCTTCCTTTTTAAACGGCTGGCTTCTGCCCTCAAACTTCCAAGAGTTGAATGGGAGTAACCTGCAAAACGTGTTGCTTCAACTGCATCTCCACTTCTGACATATTCTTGAATGAAGCTTTGTTGTTTATCTGTCAGTTCTCTTTTTTGGGTCATTTTTTCACCTTAAGGATTTTAATTAAATTTTATATCAATAAAGACAACATTGGTATGCTGTCATAGCATTTCTAGACTGTTTCATAACATCATTGGAGGTAAGTGTTAGAAAAGAACTAACAGGTACTCCTGAACTTTTAAGTGCCTCAGCCACCCATGTATTAAAGTTGTTCGTGATTTGGTAACCACCTCTCGCTTTAAAAAATCTACTGTTTTTATAAATTCCTTCTCCTAAAAGAACGTACTGGGAATTTTTGTCTTTATAGAATGAGGCTGAAACAAAATCGACCAGCCTTTGAAGACCTTTTAGGCTGATTCGGATTTCGACAATTTGAGTTTTTGTAAATTGTTCATGTAAATTTTGTCGAATTGAGATTACATGTATCACACTATCTGTAGGCCATAAAATTGCCTTTAGAGTTATTCCACTTGTTATCTTTTCTGCCTGGTAAAAATCTGAATCTCCCCATCCGAATTCATAATAAGGAGAGTAATCAAGAGTATCTTCAATAAAGGGTTCCTCATTTAATGATTCATAGGGAAGAATCAATCCGGTGTGCCAACCATGATTGATTACATACACACTTCTTTCATTATCGATTGAATCTGGAATTGACTGCCATGATAAAGCTTAGGTAAATCCTGATAATAGAATTTAGACTAAGAATATCAATTAGGTAATAAACATTTTTAAACATTTAATATTGTTTTTCAAAGATATCCTAACATTAGAATTTTTTAATTTCCAAAATTTAATTATATTCCAAATGAATGTTTTGATTATATTTATAATTATATATCATCATAAATACATATTATTATAATTTTAAAATATCATAAATGCATGAATATAAAATAATAATAAAATAATATTTTTTATTGCATGTAGATAAATATTAATATAAAAAGTAAACAATTTTTATTCATCATTTATTTAAAGGAGTATTATGATATTTAAATATTTTGTTTTATGCCTATCTATATCAATACTTTTGCTTAATTGTGCAAAAAAAGAGGAATCTGATCCGTCATCCGCGAGCAATGACTGTTCAAACGTATCTTCAAGTAGTGTAGATATTCTTTGTTATAATATTGATGGTGGATCATCAATAAAGGTGGTTGAAAGTAGTAATTCGAATAAGGTTACTGCTGGTTCTTTATATAAAAGTATTTCAACAACCAGTATGAATCAAATTTATAAAGTTATGAGTGATTCAACAGAAACAAGACCTTATGTTTACGTAGATTTTATAACGGGTTCAACAGGAACATTTTCTTATGGTGATAATTCCTCTAACAAAATTGGTTATTACCCTAGTGATGACACCACTAAGATTTATCTTACATCAAGCAGTTGTTCAAGTTCATCAAACAATTCTGTTATTACAGAATTTGGAACTGAATCTAGTGGCAAAATTAAAGGTTCTTTTTCAGGTACTTTATTTGGTTATAGTTTAAGTACTCATCAAACCTCATGTAGTGATAATAAAACAATAACTGGTTCTTTTAACATATTACATGATTCTGAAAGAGTTGAAGCGGGTGCTAATTATAACTTTTCATCATATTATGATATATTTAGTTACAAAGTGGATAGTAATAATACACTAAGATATCTAGATAATGGAACATCTCTTAAGATAGACAATGGTAGTACAATTAATGGAGCAACAAGTAAATTATATTATGGTAGTAATTTACTACATTTTTTAAGTGATAATAGAACAGTAGCTCCAAGCTATTCATCAGGTAGACCTTCTCTATATGTTAGGTATCCCGACACTTCTACAGGATTACATTCATTTTCAACAACAGATACAACAAAGATATCTTATTATCCAGCTGGAACATCAAAAATTTATGTAACGTCATCAAGTTCAAATTGTGATAGTAGTTCAGTAAAAGTAAAAATAGACAAATATGCATCTGTAAATGGACGAGTAAGAGGTACTTTTGGTGGTCAATTATGTGCATACGCAAATTCTTCAGTTGATAGTAGCGACACTGTAATTGTAAATGGAGCATTCGATTTGACCAGATTAGCAGATCAATAAAAAATAATTTATATAAATGAGTTAACTCTTATAGAGTTAACTCATTTTGAAAGAATTTATGAAGAAATACATTGTATTTATTATAATTTTAATTTTCAAAACAAACACTACTTTAAGTAATTCACCCACAATAATTGATAGTAATCTTAAAGATTCTTATAGAATCGTAAGTTTAGACGGAACAACAACTGAAATATTATTTTCACTTGGATTAGGTAAATATATAGTGGGCAGAGATATCTCTTCTTATTATCCAAAAGAAGCTAATAATATATCAAGTGTCGGATATAAATACAGATTAAGTTCGGAAGGTATATTATCATTAAAACCTACATTAATTTTGGGTCAAAATGATGTCAGACCAAAAACTGTTATAGATCAAATAAAATCGACAGGTATAAATGTGGTATTAAGTAATGATATTGATAGTTGTTTAGATACAATATCTTATATAAACTACTTAGGCGAAATGTTTAACAAAAAAAATAATTCAGATAAATTAGTTGAAAATTTAAAATCTAAATTAAAAAAGATTAAATTATTAAAAGATGAAAATAAAAAATTAATAAAAGTTTTAATGCTTTACATTAGAGGTTATAAACTTAAACTAGTTTTAGGAAGAAATTCGGGGCCGTCAAAAATGCTTAAATATGTAAATGCTTTAAATGTTGGCAATCATATTAATGAGACAAAACCTGTTACCGCTGAAAGTATGGTTAACATGAATCCGGATGTTATAGTTTTATTTAAAAAAGGTGTTGAATCAATTGGTGGGATTAAAGGTATGGTAAACATTGAGGGTGTTTCCTATACAAATGCGGGTAGAAATGAACGATTTGTTATCATGGATGATTTATATTTAGGTGGATTTGGACCAAGATGTGGAGATGCAGCTTTAGATCTTTACTATGGCATAAACCAAAAAAAAGGAATATTTCAATCTGATGGTTAATTTTGTTTCCGCATAGATTTGTTAATATAATATTAATATTTTTATTAGTTTCCTCATTTATAGTTTCAATTGGTACCGGTGCTTATCATTTACCATTTTGGGAAATACCAAAAATTCTTATAAATAAATTAGATGGATTTGAAATATTATTTTATATAAGAATTCCACGAACAATAATTGGACTGTTAGCTGGAGCTTCACTTGCTGTATCTGGCGCAGCACTACAAGCATTATTTCGTAATCCTTTAGCTGATCCGGGTTTGATTGGAATAACTACAGGTACCGGATTTGGCATATCACTCTGGATAGTTTTTGGGGGACTACTAATTTCAAATAGGATTTCATTTGTTTTTGTCGGTTTTTTTAGTGGTTTATTTGTTACTTATATGATCTGGAGAATTGCTTTTTATGAGAATAAAACAATTATTTATATACTGCTATTATCTGGAATTGCTTTAAATAGTATTTTTGGAGCTGGGATTGGTTTTATAACGTTTTTAGCTAACGATGAAGAACTTCGGGATATAACATTTTGGTTGTTAGGTAGCATAGCAGGAATTACATGGAAAATGATCTTGATAACACTACCATTTATTATTTTAGGACTGATAATCATTTTTAGACGACATAGAGAACTAGATATTTTTTCATTGGGTGAAAGTGAAGCTTATCACCTTGGAATATCCGTTCAAAATTTGAAAAGAGAAATATTCATCGGCACATCTCTTTGCATTGGAGCATCGGTTTCTATTGTTGGTGGAATAGGTTTTATAGGATTAGTTGTTCCACATTTTTTAAGATTATTAGGGGGATCTAATAATAAATATCTTATCATATCTTCTGCATTATGTGGAGGATTAGTACTAATGTTATCTGATACTATTGCAAGAACGTTATTTTCACCTATTGAAATACCAGTGGGTGTAATTACAGCTTTTCTGGGTGGCCCTTTTTTTTTATGGCTTATTTTAAAGAGTAAAAAAGAAATTTCATGATTGAATTAAATAGACTTAGTTATAAGATAAATAATGATTTCATTTTAAAAGATATAAATGTCAAAATAGAAAAACAGAAAATAACTGTCATTATGGGGCCAAATGGGTCTGGTAAAACAACTTTACTAAGATTGATTTCTGGAGATATAAATTATAAAACAGGAAGTATATTTTATGATCGTAAAAGTTTGGATATATTAACTAATGAAGAACTTTCTAAAATAAGGTCCTTTTTGCCACAACATAGAAATATTTCTTTCCCATTTTCTGTTAAGGAAGTAATTCTTATGGGGAGATATCCTTATAATCATAAAACAGATAAATCTCATAATCTAGGAATAACTTTAAAAGAATTAATGTTCTATTTTGATATTTTTAACCTAAAAGATGCTAGTTATAACAAATTATCTGGTGGTGAATCCTCAAGAGTAGACTTATGTAGAATTTTTGCCCAAAATACACAATATATATTATTAGATGAACCATTTAATCATTTAGATCCCTTTTATATATTTAATACAATTAAATTTATTAAAAAATTAAACATAGAAAAAAAGAAAACATTTTTATTAGTAGTACATGATCTTAATATTGCTTCATTGATAGCCGATTCCATAATTTTTTTAAAAAATGGAAAGATTGCGATTGCTGGTAATAAAGAGATAACTTTAAAAAGCAATATTTTAAAAGATATATATAATTTTGACTTTAAAATATTTAAAGATAATAATAAAAATTATTTTCTTTTAGATATTTAGTGATAATGAAATTGCATTTTTCATTTTTCATTTTTCTGTTTTTCTTCATTTGTATTCCTATTTATACTATTTTCTCAAAAGATAATCAAACAAAGGTTATTTTAAATCCTATTGTAGTATCAGCTACTAAAAATAAAAAATATAAAAATGATTTAACCATTCCTGTAAATGTATTGAGTGAAAATAAAATTGAAAATATTCAGCCTGATAGTTTGGACGATCTAATAAAGTTATTTCCAAGCGTAGAGTCCACTGGGGGTCCAAGAACTACATCGGAAAAACCAATTATAAGAGGCTTAACTGGAAGAAGAGTCCTTATACTTATAGATGGAGCTAGACAAAATTTTAACTCTGGTCACAAGGGTAGAATTTTTTTAGATATAGACAATTTTAAAAAAGTTGAATTAATCCGTGGTCCTGCCTCTGCACTTTATGGAAGTGATGCAATAGCTGGTGTTGTTGCATTAACTACTAAGGACGGAATTGATTATTTAAAATCTGGTCAGCGATATGGAATAAGTACAAAAATAGGTTATCAAACTGTTAATGGAGAAAAAAGTTTTAATGGAATGATATATGGCTTAATTCACGATAATTTTGATTATTTAATTTCTTCTACTTTTAAAAATTCTGTAAACATCAAGCTAGGAAATAATAAAGATCTTTTATATTCCGGATCTAATTCAAGAAGTGGTCTATTTAAATTAGTTTGGTATCCTGATCATAATAATATAATAAAATTTAAATATGATACTTTAAATATAAATCAAAAAACACCTTTAATTTCCGATATGGATGATCCTTCGGGTGTTTCGCTTGTTAATAAATCGATCAAAAAAGAAACATTCGCATCTGATATAAGCTACAATTTCAATTTAGAGGAGAATATCAAGTTTAATTTTTATAAAGAAATTACAAATATAGATGAAGTAAGAAATATTGATCATAGATCTGATAACATTCAGTTTACAACTACAGGTAGTGAAATAAAATTATCAAACATGCTAGTTTTCAATTCTTCAAATCTATTATTTACTTTGGGCATTGAATCTACATTAGATGAAATGAAAAGCACTAGAAATAATAACCTTTTACTCTTATTTCCCGATGCAAAAACAATGGGTTTGGGTATTTATATACAAAATGAATTAAGCTTTAAAGATATAAATATCATTCCTGGTATAAGATACGACAGGTTTATTTCTAAATCTCATCTTAATAAAAATGAAAACATAAATGAAAATTATTCTCCTAAATTCCATATTGATTATAAAATATTTGATAATGACAAGTTGTTTTATTCATATTCACAAGGTTTTAGATCACCTAGTATTCAAGAGTTATATATTTCAGGAATTCATTATAGTGGATCTCCACAAGGTATTTTTGTTCCTAATCCATTATTAAAACCGGAAAGAAGTACTAATAATGAAATCGGCTTTGTTTTAAGATCTAGTTTTGAAGAAAGTTACTATTATCAAGATATGTACGTAAATTTGTACCATAATGATTTATTCAATTTTATTGATACAGATGTTTATAAAATTGCATATCTTCAAACAAACTCGAATACTACTTGTAATAATCCTGGGGATTGTGTTTTTTATAAAAATATTAATATTAAAAAAGGTTATATCCGTGGTTTTGAATTTCAATATCAATATTTGTATAAATTATTATCATTAAATCTCAATTATAATTCATTAATCGGAGTAGATCTTGAGAATAATGATCATTTATCGAATATTCCAGCTGATAAACTTACATCAAATATAAGTTTAAGATTTTTAGATGATGAATATAATGTTTCTTTTCGTAATATTTATTATTTTCAGCAAAACAGAATACCTAAAAATAGTTCAAGGGAAAATACTCAGGAGAGTTCAGTTTATGATATTTACTCTAATTGGAATCCATCCAAATTTAAAAAAAAAGTTATACTTAGATTTGCTATTAATAATTTGACTAATCTTTATTACAGAAAGCATTTATCTTCAATAAGTGAGCCTGGTAGAAATTTTAAAATTGAGCTTAAATATGTGTTTTAAATTTTCATTCACCTTTTTAATTATTATTTTACTCTTTTCTTGTTCTAGTGATAACCAATCGGATGATCGAACACCTGATTTAAATATTTTAGAAACAAGTGATACCGACATAGTCTATCAAACTAATTTACTATCAGAAATTAATAATTTGAATTCAGGAGATTGTAATATTAGTAATTCTAATACTGAATTTAATGGAGAAATGATATGCTTTACAATTGATAATTCTACACAATATAAAATTTATTCTTTAGGAATAAAATCATCTCTATATTTTGTTTATTTTAAAGGAGATAATACTTTCAATGCGGGTTCAGTTAAAACTGCAAATGTTTCAGGTTTTAATTTATTGTTTACTGGTAATACAACAGGAACTTTTGATTTGAAGAAATATAGTTCTTATGAAGGAGGTGATATAAGCTATGCTGGTATGGGATCAGGAGGCGGAAATGGTAAAATTAATGTTTTTATGTTTAATAATATTGGTTCTAGAATTAAAGGTAGTTTTGAAATGAATGTTTGTCCATATAATATAAATATCCACTTAATAACATGTAATGAAAAATCTTGGGATATAAGTGGTACATTTAATTTAATCAGAGATGACGATAATAATGGAAATAGTAACACACCTTATTGATAATATCTATTATAAAAATATTTTTTCTAATATAGGTTTTCTATTTATTCCTCTATTTTTTTTTTCAATTATAACTATTGGAATTATTTTTGAGAGATTATTTTTTTTGTTATTTAAAAAGAACTTTTCGAAAAATGATATAAAGGATATTAAAAAATCAATTGAAAAGAATGATCATAATATTTTAAATAAGAATATTATAAAAAATTATTTTTTTCAGTATATTCATGAACTTTTAAAGGATAAAACATTACCCAAAAAAAATAGATATAAACTAATCGATGAGATAAATGATCAAATATATTACGACTGTACAAGATATTTATCATTTCTAAAATTAATTGCTTCAATTAGTCCAATATTAGGTCTATTAGGAACTGTAACTGGAATGATTGAGGCATTTGATAAAATATCGTATGAAACTGGACCTGTGACTCCGAGTCTTATTGCATCAGGAATTTCTAAAGCATTATTAACAACATTATACGGATTGACAATTTCATTATTTGCTTTTTTCTTTCAAAAAATATTTTTGATATGGATTGAATTTAAATTAAAAAGATTTAATTTGCATATAAATGAAATTAACTCAAAAATAAGCCAATTTTTTTCTTCTGATAGTGTTAACTTAGAAAGATTTATAAAAATATTAAAATTGTTGGAAAAAAATGAAACTGAAATTATTAAATTAATCAAAAATAAAAATGAATCTTAAAAAACAATACAAATTTTATAAATCTTTAGAAAATGAATCTGACAACTTTGAGATTACTCCATTGATAGATGTATTATTTATTCTTTTAATTTTTTTTATATTAACTTCAGGGATATCTTATGTGTCTACAAGTATTAATATTACAAAAGTTGATCAATATAATTCAAAATCTTCAACCAAATTTTATAAATCATTATTAATTGAAATACAAGCTAATCCTTTAAAGTATATTTTAGATTCAGAACAATTCGATAATATTTATGATCTAATAAATTACCTAAAAATAAAACAAAATATTGATAATAATACTTCTATTAAATTAGCTTTTGATTCTTCAATTGATATTCAGACTGTTATAAATTTATTATCCAAGTTGAATAGATTGAAAATTAAAAGTATTGAAATATTTAGTGAAATATACTAAATATTATAATCTAAATTCTAGTTTTAACTCTGATATTATAAATAAATCTCTAGTGTTTTTTAATTTTTTAGATAAAATTTCATTTATTTCTTTAAGATTATTTTCAATATACTTTAAGCCTGCATTGACTATTAATTTATCTGAGTTTATATTCTTTAAATCATA
>MDTC01126271.1_pt1 | contig 12316 bp, 12 predicted proteins | sample 811181 | NCBI WGS metagenome assembly MDTC01 (sample SAMN05326644, study PRJNA326480) | marine metagenome | isolation source: seawater | place: Pacific Ocean: North | collected 2011
GAATATCTTCAGCAAGGTCGCTGAGGGCATCTAATTCATTTGACAAGTGTCCAAGAAGTGGATTTTCAGTTTCATTACAGAGATTGATAATTGCAGGCATGCGCTCCAGAGCATCAGATACTGCGAGAAGGTCCCGGCCATTTGAGCGATTGTAGGCGAGTTGTGTTGCTAATCGTTCCATGTCTCGAAGTCCACGAAGTGCTTCGCGCAACCCCTCGAGGCGCCGAGCTGAACGAGCTAATGAACCGACTGCTTCATGACGAGCATTGATGGCATCAAGGTTGCACAATGGTCGTAAAAGCCACGTTTTTAGCAATCTGCGCCCCATTGCACTTCGACACGCATTCATCGTCGAAAGCAGGCTACCTTCGTATTCACCGGCAAGAGTTGAGGTTAATTCTAAGTTCTTCAAAGTCGTTTGATCCAGTACTAAATTTCCACTTTCATTGATGACTTCAATATCTCGAAGAGGTATTTCATCCGTAATATGCATGGTTGCAAGGTAATCAGCAGCAAGTCCTGCCGCAGCTAACGCAATTGGAGAGTCGTCAAGATCAAGATGTCCTAAATCTGCGACCTTCAAAACTTTTTCAAGCCGGCTTCGACGTTTTTTCTCACTGGCCCTGTGTTGGCTGATAAGCACATTGTCGAGATGGGAAAAAAGGGCGCACAGTTCACTGTCTTCGGCATCTTTTGGAGATACTACGATTTCAGTCGGTCGCCATCGCATGATTTCATCAAGTGCTCTTGCAAAGCGATCATCACCGTTCAAATGTGATGCCCAAGCTTGTCCGGTCGATGCGTCGACAATTCCAACCCCAAGTGTCGATTTATCCAATACGACTGAGACCAACAGGGAGCGGTCGTCTGTGCCGAGTAACGATTCTTCATACAAACTCCCAGGTGTGTAGACTCTTGTCACCATGCGTTCCAAGAGTTTAGCGCCTTCTCGCAGTTCTTGTTCTTGTTCTGCCACCGTGACTTTATGTCCTGCTTTGAGCATTCCTCGAATATTGTCTTCCAAAGCGTGCCATGGGAATCCCGCCATTTGAATCGGTTTTTCGGCTTTCTTATCTCGGGATGTGAGCGCTAAACCGAGGACCTCGGAACCAACTTCAGCGTCTTCGTGGAACAATTCATAGAAATCACCCATTCTAAAGAAAAGAACAGTATCGGGGTGTTCCTTCTTGATGTCCATGAATTGGTCCATCATTCCCCTTTTTGCCATGCTCATAACACTCCTTGCTCTCGCTGGAGTTTACCGTCGTTGCAGAGAGCACATGAAGGTTCTCGCGCAGTCTTGAAAGAACTCCCGTTTTATCGAAAGAATTGTAATTTATTGATTCTGCCGGATTCGGCTAAATGCCGTCCACAACATGACGCCCATCACAATGCTTGATACAGTGAAGAAGATAAAATTCAGGAAACCTCGGCCACTCTCTATAGAGCCTATTGCCAAGGTGTCTATCGTGTATGTCCCTGGTTCTCCATTGTTGTCCATTCCATGCGCATAGATCACATCATTTGAAACGCCTGAAACCTCAACGTTCAGCGGCAATGGTCGTGCGAGAGGCATTTTCTCAGTCGCCCCATTTGTCATGCGAACGACCGAAGTACTTCCTTCACCTGCGAAGAACCAGACAGCACCTTTTTCATCAAGTGCAGCAGATTCACTTGCCACATCTATCTCTGTCATGGTTCCATCAAGCGCAATGTAGACTGAAGAGTCGGAACCCGCTGCAAGAAGACTACCATTTTCAAGTTTGATGAGTGAGTGAATTTCACCTCGATCTATTTCTTCGATGTGTGTAAGCATCGGGGCAGTTGTTGCGGATGACCATGAGATCAGCCCTAAGACAGGGTGTTTGATTGGTGTAGCAGGACTGTTTTCATCGGCACCGAAAGAATTGGCCATCAAACCCGTTGCAACCCATGTTCCTTCATCCAGTGCTTCCACCATGTTCCACTCGTAGCCATCGTTGTTCATCATAGCAGAAGTTACCGTAGCCCCCCAGACAGCGATTGAGACCGGTTGGAGAGGCGTAGCAATATCGCCAAATCCTCGTAAACTCGAATTGCTTCCTTCATCGGTTACCATGAGCCAATGATATCCATCGCCATTGGGTTGTTCAGCGACATCCAGGATGTCGAAAGATGCTTCATTTTCGTTTAATGGGATAATGGTGGGTTGCAAAGTCTCAGACTTTACGGGGATGACCTCAAGGGTGTTATTTGAGGGAGAAACGACAATACTTCCATCGTGAAGTTGCGTCATAAATGTCATGCCCAACACATCTTCATAATCAGCACCGATATCCATGACTTCACCTTGCTCATCATAATGAAAAATCACTCCTCCTTCATCCGCCAAGACCATGGCGGTATAGCTACCAGAATCTCCGTAAACGATGTCCATCACACGTCCATCAACGGCTTCAAGTCCGTTGCTTCTGTAGTCAACACCTGGTAGAGAGGATGTGCCTTGTATGGCTATTGCTCCAAGGATGATAAATACAAAAAAGCCAGAAATAGCGACCCATTGGTGTTCCGATTCTTCTTCAAGAAGCCCCCTCCAACCCTTCGCCATATTTGCAGGATGAGAAACGGGCACATGAAACCTTTTATTCAATATGTATCGATGTTTCATTTCTTGATTTTTGAAAATCCTTCGGCAAGGCTTGAGGCGGAGACATCATAAAGGGAATATCGGTCGCAGGAGTGCTTGGAGAGAGTATCATGGCACGTAAACCAGCATCTATGTATCGCCGTCTTAAGGGCCCTGCCTACACTCGTCGCAAGTATATCGGCGGTGTACCGAACAACAGAATCCAGTCATTCCATGCTGGAAACCGAGTTGCTGCTGAGACAGGGCAATTCAAAGTAATCATGGAACTTCGCGCTGATAACAGTTGCCAGATTCGGCACACTGCGCTTGAAGCGGCTCGTGTTATCTCAAATTCGACAATTCGTAAGATTGCTGGAACAGAGGGCTACGCTCTTCGTGTCCACACCTTCCCTCACCACATCCTTCGTGAAAACAAGCAAGCAACTGGCGCAGGTGCTGACCGTGTTTCTCAAGGTATGCGATGTGCTTTCGGAAAGAACGTTGGAACAGCGGCTCGTGTTAAGCGAGGTCAAAGAGTTATGTCACTGCAAATTAACCCAGAACACTACACTGTTGCTCGAGATGCTCTTCGAAAGGCGAGTATGAAGTTCCCGACCCCGTGCACAGTTCGTCTTATTCAAGGCCACGAGCACCTCAAGGGTCTCGTTTGAAATCCAGTTGGGCTCAAGCCCAATGTTGGTCAAACCTTTGTTTGGAATGACTTCTTGGGCGCGAGTTCCTTAAGTCAGAACCAAAGCCATCACAACAGCAAACAACGGAGATTTAGTCATGAGTGAATTAAATTTTGAGAGGCTCTTTGAGTGTATCTCAGTCTTTTTCCAATCATTCAGCCTTCCTTGCAGGGAGGTGATTCGATGAGAGTTGCAATTCTTGACCAAGAGCGATGTAAGCCGAACAGTAACGCATTCAAGTATCTGCAAAAGTATGCAGGAATGTGTGGTAGTGAATGCATTCAAGCAACTGAAGAAGAATGCAAAATCCTTGAATCAGCATGTCCACCTTGCCTCATTCGAGCCAAACTTTGTCCTGATGATGCGGTAAAAATCATCAATCTCCCTGAAGAACTCGATACCGATATGATCCATCGTTTCTCGCTCAATGGTTTCCGCCTTTTCCGTCTACCTGCTCCACGGAAACGACAGGTCGTTGGAATACTCGGTCCGAACGGTATTGGGAAATCAACTGCAATCAAACTTCTCTCTGGTTCATTGCGTCCAAACCTTGGCGATTGGGAAAGCACTCCGCCAGATTGGGAAGAGATCATCACAATGTTCCCCAGGGGCGAACTACGCGATTACCTTGGTTTGGTTTCAGAAGGTAAAGTGACCATTTCTACCAAACCACAGCATATTGACAAGTTGCCCAAAGTGTTTGACGGTGAAGTACGTGAACTTCTTTCTCGTGTCGATGACCGAAATGAACTCGATTCCTATGCCGAGGATTTGGGTATCACGCACATCTTGAGCCGTAAACTTGGCGTTCTTTCTGGAGGTGAATTACAGCGAGTAGCGATTTGTGCGACCTTGCTTAAGGAAGCAGATGTTTACTTCTTTGACGAACCCTCGTCGTATCTCGATATTTATGAGAGAATGAGAATGGTTCTTATTCTTCAAGCATTAGCTGAGAGAGGTAAACGCGTTTTAGTTGTCGAACACGACTTGGCAATTCTTGATGTTCTATGCGACTTGGTTCACATCGTTTACGGAGACAAGGGTGCTTATGGAATATTTACTCCTTCACGCTCAACTCGCACAGCAGTTAATGCCTATCTTGATGGATTCTTAGTCGAGGAAAATGTACGTATTCGTGACAAGCCTATTCGGTTCATGAAGCATTATGAACGAGCCAGTGAACAAGGCAGTACTGTCCTTGAATGGGGGGATTTGGAAAAGAAACTCGGTGATTTCACTCTAACAACCGGCCAAGGTGCAGTTCATCGTTCAGAGGTTGTCGGTGTTGTAGGTCCGAACGCTACTGGTAAATCGACGATGATTAAAATTCTCGCCGGCGAGATGGATTATGACGCAGGATGGGTATCTGATGGTGCTTCAATCTCCTACAAACCGCAACATATTGCTGCTGATTTTGATGGCAGTGTTCAGCTTTGGCTCGACACTGAAATTGGCCCAAAGTGGCGTTCAGGTGAGTTCAATGTCACCGTCATACGGGCTTTAGGCGTTGACAAATTACTTCCAAAGAGAGTTAAGAAACTCTCTGGGGGGGAACGTCAAGCGGTTGCTATAGCAATCTGTTTGGGGCGAGAAGCAGATTTGTACTTGTTTGACGAGCCTTCTGCGCACTTGGATGCAAATGCTCGAATGGTTGCTGCAAAAGCCATTCGCAAAACCATGGAGATTAACGAAAAGTCAGCATTTGTCATTGATCACGACGTCTATTTTATCGATATTGTAAGCGACTCTTTACTTGTGTTTGAAGGCGAAGGAGCAGTTCATGGCTCTGCGAAAGGCCCATTCCGTCTTCGTGAAGGTATGAATCGCTTCTTACAAAGTGTGAACATCACATTTCGGCGAGACCATGATTCAAAACGTCCTCGTATCAACAAACCCGATAGCCGTAAGGATAGAGAGCAGAGGTCAGATGGCGACTTCTATTCGTTTGAAAATTGAGGTGTGATGAGAGAATGCCAGTTGGAAAGCCACCGCTTGGAGGTCCATTAGGACGTTCTCGCTCACGTATTTCGGCCAGCGGTCTCACTACATTTCTTCGATGCAAAAGGCAATGGTTTCTTGGCTCTAAAGTCGGTATATCTGGACCATTAAGGCCTTCACAGGTCATTGGTATTGTCCTTGAAGATGCCCTATGTGGAATAATGATGCAGCGCCCTGAACATGAATTTGTCTCCTTTTCTGAATTGAAAAAATGGATGTTAGAATTGATTCCAAAAGCTTCGCAGGAAGCACTTACAGCAGGAAAAGTTCTGTGGGATGAGGGCCTATGGTATGCACCTGAGACATCATGGGATGATGTAGAAATCGAATCGTTTGAGTCGCGTCTTGAAAATGGCTTATCGCTGTTATTTGAAGAAGTTGAGGCGTGCTATGAAGCGAATGGTGGCCCTTATTTGGAATTGATGAGAACAAATGAATCACCTTTCAAAATCCCATCGCCTGCTTGGGGAGATGAACCTTATTTCCCCGTACCTGACAAAGTTCGTAACCACGATTTACGTTCTTGGGCTGTTGCAGAACAAGCGATGAAGTGGAGGGAAACTGGCTCTCCAGTCTCATGGAATGAAGCCCTTGAAATCGCTCGTCCTTGGACGAAAGATCCCCGTGTACATCAACCTCAGCGATTGTTTCACCCCGAGCGATGGGCTGCTGGAGAGCTGGACTTAGTGCTTCGATGGGATGGTCGTATTCGAATCGTCGATATTAAATCCGGAAACCCAAGTTCCAGATTTGCTGAATCGCTTCAGCACCAACTTCGATTCTATGCATGGCTTTGGCATGAGACGCATGACAATCAATGCATTAACGGTTTGGAAGGGTGGTATCTCAATGGTCCTCATCGTATTCTGTATGAAGCACCTCTTGCTGAAGAATATGAGATGATGACCGCTGAATTCCGTCAAGTTAATTCTGAAATGCAAGGCATGGGTTCAGGTCCAGCTGCTTTGCCGGTTCTTCCTCAAGATGCTTGTGACGGAAGTGCTGCAGGGTGTCATTGGTGCAGTCTTGCTCGGGATGAGGAAGGCCAATGGTATGGAGATGAACTGCTTTCAGAAATCACATCGGCCCGAGAGATTCCGCTCACCGTACCGAGTGAACCGCTGTCAAATATACCTGTTCGCGTTAGTGTTCAAGGAACCTTTACCGGTGCTTGGGGCCCGTTGCCAAATCATTTCGGCGAACCCGTACTTGGAGCAATGTTGGTTGCAGGTGGTGTCCAGATAACCGTTGAAGAGAGCGAGCCGGGAAGTTATCCTCTTCTTCATGAACAGGAAAATGGTGAACTGGTAATTATTGACGCACTCCCAGGTGTATGGAGAGGTTCTCCTCGATTGTATGTTGATTCAAGAACACGCATTATGCCCATCGCTCAAGCAACCAAAGAGTATGAACACACCGATAAGCCACTTTCTCAAAGAATGACGAGAATTGGTTTACTTCGTACTCGAGCGAATGTTGAAGGCATTGTTCTCAGTGTCCGCAAGCGTTCTGGTATTCGATTAGATGCGAAGCCTTGGACAATGTTGAATGTTCATCTGTGGGATGGCCATTCGGTGGTTGAGGTGGCATCATTTGGCTCAAGTATTACTGGCCAGATGGAGTCAATAAGGCCAGGTCAAACACTCAAGTTGTTGGCTGCAGAAATTGGTTGGAGAGCGGGACTGCCCCAACTTAGAATTGATACAAGAAAAACCCGTTTGCAAATCAAGGAATAGGAAATAGAGAGTAGGGTTCAAGAACATTCGACATTATCTCAACGCTATGCCGGTACGACTTGCGAGCCAATCCTTGGACTCTGTCGGACCGTATAATCGACTTTCTGCAAGTCAAGTTAATTCCTATCGATCATGCCCCCGCCTGTGGTTTTATGAAAAAGTTAGGCGTTTCAAAATGCCACAAATTCCAGTCTTGTTTGTTGGCAGAGCAGTCGAAGAAGCTGTTTGTAGAATGCTCATGGAATCACCTGCCCTTTTAGTTGCGAATGCTTCCTCTGACACGCTTTCTGCCATTCCACTTGATGAAGGTGGAATACCCAGCCGAACCAGTCTAGATCCATGGCCAGCAGAGCGCCTGTTAGCTTTGCCTGAACAGATGTGGCCTGCTGATATGGAACGATTACGCGATTGGGGCATTGGTCGATTGAAAAAGCATCTTCACCTTGCACTTAATGCAATGAAGGCAGAATGGGAAAAAGACGAACGTAAGGCAGGAAAATGGAGTTCTGTAGACCCAGATTACTGTCTTAAAATGTGCATTAATGCATTAGATTTTCATTTGAAAGAAGTTCAGCGCTGCCTTGAACAAAAAGGTGGCCCAGGTTTGAAAGAATGGCGTCGAGGTAACCGTCCAGAATGGCCATCTCCTGACGCACGTCGTTACACTTTATCCAACAATCATCCGCTTTCTCAAAACGGTGAAGTTTCATTGATTGAGGCATGGGAAATTACCCGTCCTTGGTTTGTTGACCCAAATGCAGGAAAGTTTGCAATGAATGCGGTTCATCCCGAACACTGGTTCCAAGGTGAGTATGATTTAGTTTATCGATGGGACGGTCGTATCAACATCGTTGATTTGAAAGCCAGCGTTGGAAAAGGTGATCGTTCGGGTAACTATGTTCAGCAACTTCGCATGTATGCTATGCTTTGGTGGATTACGCATGAAAAGAAGCAAACAGTGGATGCTTTGGAGATCTGGTATTTGGGTGCAAATTCTATCAAATCAATACCGTGCCCGACTGTAGAACAAATGGCTGAAATGGAATCAGAACTGCAAACACTATGGCATGAGCTTCGAGAAACAACTCCTTCAATCGATGATTGTCCGCCTTCACCTTCACCCGTACGAGGTTTCAAAGCAGGTGGAATCGCTATAGAACCGCCTAATGAGTCACGTTGCACAAGTTGTGATTGGGAACAAATTTGTCCGGGTGGGCAAGGTGATGATGACCTTCCAGAAGGCGGTTCAGTTCAACTTCCAGGGAGTTCAAATTCATTTGATATCACTCCGATTGGAGAACTTGACCCTCGAATGACATTGATTGGTGAAGTTTTCACAGTTTTGAATGCTCGAGAAGGCCGCCGTCCTCAGATAACCATCTCGCAAGGAAACGCTTTTGCCAAAGTAGTACTTCTTGTTGATCATCATCAAGACGGGCAACCTTCGTGGCCAGAAGATATTTCTAAAGGTGATTTCGTCAAACTTGATAATGTGATACCGAGTGCTAATTGGAAAGGAGAAATAGAGCTCAAGGTAGACCCACACGCGTGCATTGTGCCGGCCTTGAAGGATGAAGTCGCTTCAGATTTAATGGAATTCCGTGCGAGATGGAATGTTTCAGGTCGCTTGATTTATCGATTTAGCAAGAGTGGTGTCGGTCGTAATGGAAAGCAGTGGCATCGAAAAGGCGCAATGGTTCTCGATTCGACTGGAGCAATGAAAGTCGAAGGTTGGGCCAATGATTGGGGCCCTCAATATGATTTAGCAGAAATTGGCGATACGGTGGTTGTGGCAAACATTGGTTTGGATGCATGGGCAGTAGAAATAAGGGGCGATGTTTCCCGAAATTCGAAGTTCCATATTTCCAAGCGGATACAACGTGATTAACCACCCGAAGAGATTGTTGTGACCAAGAGTTTCACAGATTGGGAAAGAACAGTAGCATGGGGTAAAATCACGCCATCATGGCTGACAATGACCATCGAGGGTAGAATCTCTGCCTTTGTTAGAGCTTGACGAACAGTCCCTCCACTTTCGATATCTATTTTGACATCATAATCTCGTCCCTTGAGGTGTATCTCCATACTACTCCGTATCAGCACCATGCTTATGACGGTGGCGCTAAACCGGACACTTGCGGCCGAGATCGCATAGCCCGGTATTGCGGTGGATTCGAAATCCACTGTCCTTGTGACGCGGGAGTTCAAATCTCTCTCTCGGCGCCTTTTCCTCATCCAAGCAACTTTTAGACGGTGAGGCAGTGGGAGTGTTGAGTGAGGTTATGCAACCCCCAAACGAACCAAATCCTTCCTTACAGGACAGTGTTGTTGGAGGGGACTTACATACCGGACATGTCATTCATAACCATTATCACATGCCACAGCAACCTCCTTCTGTCCCTCAAAGGCCTCCGATACCTCATCCAAACCCACAACCTCAGCAGCCTCAATATCATCAACAGCAGGTTGCAATGCAACAACCTGTGCAGCAATATCAGCAGCCCCAACAATACTACCAACATCCAGGAAATATTCAAGCAACAGGTCCAAACAAGGATGTTTTAGTAGCCTACTTACTTTGGTTTTTCCTTGGCCCGCTTGGAGTTCACCGGTTTTATCTCAACCACATTGGAATGGGTTTGTTGAATCTGTTCACTTTTGGCGGATGCGGCATCTTATGGCTGATTGACGCTATACTCATCCCCGACCTTGTCCGGCGAGAAAATAGGGTTTACATTCGTAATTAAATCACATGTAGAAAGCATCTGGTGACTCGGTTAATTCTCCAACCAAGTCCTCGACTTTACCAGGTGCTAATGCAGATAACTTCTCAGTTAATTTCGCTTGGATATCACTTGGTAAAGCGATTCCAAGTTCAAACCATCCATCCAAGTGCTCCAGTAATCTTTGGGATGCAAATACGTCACCGCTTGAACCAACTGTAGTAGCAATTGCGCAGGCACTGTTGATCTTAAACAGTGGTCCGTTGGATGCGATTAAGGCTGCAAGTCCGATTGCACCTGATTTCGGCTCGTCTCGACGTACATCGATTCCACCCGCCTCCAAATCTATTCTGTGTGCAGCACTTGAAGCGACAATGAAGACCTCTTTTCGAGATGGAGAATCCATAAGTCCAGCCAGAACATAAAGCGTTGTCACGCCCTGACTTTCAAGCCATTGAAGAATTTCTCTTGCCATCGTTCCTTGATGTTCAGGTTCCAATGGCTGAGATGTTCCTGTGAGGGTAAGAACTCTCTTCCCTGTAACTGATTCTATAGAGGAGAGGGTGAGGTGAGGAGGGGCGAGTAACCCGTCTTCATCGAGGGTTGCCAAGGGGGGGAGTGCAGTATGGTGCAATCGAGCAACTTCGTTGCAGAGATGAGACGAATTGATGCCTTCAATGGCCACTTTACCGACATTTCCTACACCAGGTAGGGCAAAGAACAGAATGTCATGTTCTCCAACCAGTGTATTGGATCCTCTCCATTCAATATGCAATCCCATATTGAGCCTAACGAATTACGCCGCGCTATAATGTTTCACATTCAAACTAAGCAGAAATGGGCAATTGCGATGGCTGGAATGAAACGCATCATTCTTCTTCTGAAGCATTTTGCGAACTTTTCATTTCGTCTAACGAAGGGAGTGTGGCAAGACCCTTTGCCCATTCTGCCTCACTCACATTGTACATTTTACGTCGGATTTCAGCACGGTGGTCTTCTGGAGACCATTTGAGAGGTGCCGCGGCTTGTGCGTTTGCTCCACATGATGGACATGTTGTGGCTAAAGTCCACGCTCCACATTGAAGACATTGCTGTAGAAGTTGTCGCGCCATACTACCACCGTTGCGATTCAAGTTTATCAGTCGAGCCCTCATTGACGGTATGAGGTGGCTTCTCCACCCGCAGAAAGGACGTGGTCAAGAGTTGATTGTGTCGCATTTTCCCAAATCGATTCCGCCGTTTTGAAATCAGGTGCTTTTAATTCGATTCGATATTCAGGTGCACCATTGTAGTGGCAACGCACTTCAATCTCTTCTTCTTCAGAAGAGAATGCTTCAGCAGCAAGAAGTGCATTTTGAATGATTTCAACACCATTGATGTCGTTAATACTCAATGTTAAGATGCCTCGAATCTCAACGAAGTCTGGAATAATGTTTTCTACTGCGATTTCAGTAAAAGGTTTCAACCAATCTCCTTCAAATCCCGCATCAACCAATGAACCTTCATTCATTGCAGCTTCCTCGAATGCTGCGTAAAGGCCGCCATAGGCGTCAATGAGTTCTTGTTTCGATGATTCGATGTCCTCTTCATTCCACCCGACTTTTTCGCCTAGAACTTTCAGCAATTGATGTGCTCGTTGTTCATTCTTCCATTCTTGAAGTCGTTCACGACGTCGCTCTTCTGAAACGGATTTCAGTGAAAGTTCTAATGAAGTCCCGTCTTTACGAGTTCGCATTACTTTACAGATCAGCCGCTGACCTTCTCGAACATAGACTCGAATATTTTTTACCCATCCACTGGCAATTTCGCCAATGAAAATGAAACCTTCAACACCTTCGAATTCATCAAGTTTGACATAACAACCATTCTGTTTTACAGTGGTTACTGAAACGACAACGAGTTCGCCTTCATTTGGCGAGTTGATGGTTTCTGACATAGAGGCTCTGCCTCCTCATTCAAGTGCTTCTAAAACGGTGCATCCGATAAGATTCGCTTTTCCACCCGATGGAATGGAAAGGGTTGCTCCACAAACAGTGCAAGAGATCACCGATGTTGCTCGAGAATAGATGGTTGCTTCACTGCCGCAATCTTTGCAGGTGACTTTGAGGAAATTTTTTGCCATAATAATTCAACTCACTTATCGATTAATTCGAACTTCTTTGAACGTCGGCAAGGTGCATAGTGCGCTTTGCCGGTTTCGGTACAACGGTAGAGAATGTTAACTCGCTTGGTTGGCTTTTCACGGCCGTCAGGCTTTGGACGAGGGAAACCACGGTAACCAGCCATAACTCGGCGGAAACGGCGTTGACCCCAGCGAAGCTCAGAAGCACGCTTCTTCTTCACTCGCTCGATGGTGTGCATTGTGTGCTTACCAGCAGATGGGCTGTAACGCTTGACTTGACGTGGCATTTTGACCATAAGAGCACCTTAAGCATTCGGCCCACAAGAGTCGGCTATTTAGGGGTGTCGCATTCCAAAGCCGGGGTAATTCGGGAGACTGCGAGTGAAACCGGCGGAGAGATAATGAACATTCAAGGCTTCGATGATGTCATGGACGAGATA